>JAAGKN010000975.1_pt1 | contig 62108 bp, 63 predicted proteins | sample 6206371 | NCBI WGS metagenome assembly JAAGKN01 (sample SAMN11533720, study PRJNA540317) | gut metagenome | isolation source: fecal pellets from male and female animal of same cohort | host: Peromyscus leucopus | place: USA:CA | collected 2017 | reverse complement strand
ATAATGTGTCGTGCGACTATCTGCTGGGCAAAACGCCAAACAAAAGTGGCAAGACGCTGAATCTGGAGGACATTCCGGACTCATCGGAGAATAAGGATAATAAGTTTAGCGGCAGTGTGCTGCCAACTTTGAATAAAAAACTGATAGTAAATTCCATAAGCATTATATTCGATCTGCTTGGCAAAAGCAAGAACAAGAGCTTAACTGGCGAGGTTTCGGGCTATTTGATGATCTGCGTTTACAATGTTTTTAGGAATTTGTACTCGGCCAACGCCAAGAATCCGCAGGGCCTGTTTAAGATTCCGAATACATCGTACGAGGCTTTGTGTAGCGCGTCTTTGAGCCTTTTGGAGCTGAGCATAAAACGGACGATAAAAAGCTCGGGCAAGAGCAAGGAAGACGCAGCGAGCCTAGCAAAATTGCCGCTTTCGCCGGACATCATATCAAAAGAGTACCCATTGTATGCGGCTTCGCTGTATAATCTGCTGCAAACGGGCGAGAACGCAATAAGCGCAAAGATAAAGTGAGAGCGGCGGAACAGCCCTAGGTTCTGTCTGTGGTGGGAAGGGACGAATCTGTGTTGCTTATAAAGACAGATTTTATGAGCTTTGCGTTGATGAGTGTTAAAAAAAGTTGCAGCTGTTTTAGGATGATTTCTTCGCAGTCTGGGTCGCGGGCGCCGTATGTTGCCACTAAGATTGCGGATTTTTGCTGTTTAAACGGATTTTTTTTAAGGTGCACTTTCATGTTGTAATAAAGCTGAGTCCTGTCGAAGATGGCTTTTAGCGGGGCAGGAAAGCTCAGGTTGTAGATGGGCGTTGCGAGGATTATAAGCTCACAGGCGCGGATAGCGGTATCGATGTCGGAAAAGTCGGCAGATACACAGGATTCTCGCGTTTTGCAAGAGCCACAATCCACGCACGGTGCGACTTTTGCCTTAAAAGCATCAATAAATGTAAACTCGAACTCGTTTTGCAGCGTTACAATAATTTCGTCCAAAGCCTTTCTTGTGTGGCCACTTTTGTGCGGGGAGCCATATAAAATGAGCGCTTTTTTTTTGTCCAAATCCATCCATCCAAACTCAAGTTTTAATTTAATTTTATTGCATTTTGGCGCGTTTGGCAACATCTTCAAAAATTGCTCGCAAAATTGGGCAAAGTTAAAAAAATTTCAAAAATTTTATTCATTTGCACCAATACGCTCTTGACAAATAGTAAAAATAGGCTCATAATCAAACTAGTTATTGAAAATTGAGGTTTTTTGTTTTTAATTTTTAGGTTTGTTGAAACTTCTGCTTTTTGGGAATATAATATTGGTGGATGTTCTTTCGTGTTTCTTAGTTTAGCTGAGCTTAGGAGGTGCGGCCAGGTCATGAGAGATATGATCGCAAAGATAATCGAGATGGATAAAACCGCAAGGGACTTAACACAGCGAGCGCAGAAAGATAAAATTAATCTTGAAAACGAGATTAAAGCGAAGAAAAATGAGATCCGAACCGAGTATCTGGAAAGGGCCAGAAAAAGATTAGCAATAAACGAAACAACCGAACGAAGATTGGCAGAGGAACAGAAGACGAAGATAATATCGAATTGCAAGAATATATCTGAAGCAATGGACAAAGCTTACGAACAAAACTGCGGAATATGGGTGAGTAACATAGTCAAAAATGTTTTGGGAGACTGATTTTTATGCTTTCTAAGTATGCTTCAAATGTTATTTCGGCGAAAGTTCGGGCTATGTATGGCGACCGGATCAGCTCGCGGGACTATAATAATCTTATTGCGTGCAGAACGGTGAGCGACGTGGCGGTTTATTTAAAGAATCATACGCATTATCACGACGAGCTTGCGAATGTGAACGAACTGGGAATAAACCGGAATCAGCTTGAGAACTTGATTCGTAAAAAATTGTTTCATGACTTAGAATCGCTGTGCAGATATGAGATCTCTACCGGCAGCGGCTTAACGGAGTACACCATTGCGCGCACGGAGATTGAGCAGATTATCCATAGCTTGATGTACTTGGCGGGCGGCAACGCGTACGGATATATTTACTCTTTGCCGATGTTTTTTAACAAACGGACGAAAATTAACTTGATGGGCTTGGTTTCGGTAAAAAATTATGATGAGTTTTTGGGCGTTTTAAAGGGCTCGGCGTACGAACCGATGTTGGCTAAGCACCGGCCGGAGGATGGCCGGGACTTGGATTTATCTGCAATAGAAAAAACGCTTTATGACTATCTTTATGGCAAATTTTTTGATGCTATAAAAAAGAATACGCCCTCAAAGGTGCGGGCGGAGCTTTCGGAAACCTTGAGTGCTTATATTGACTACAGCAATTTTGTGCGGATAGTTCGGCTGAAGCGCAACGGAAGCAAGGTTAAGTCGGCGGTTTTAAATTACGGAACGATAAAAGATCGGTACATTTCGCAGATGTGCAAGGCCGAGAACGAAGAGCAGGTCTTTTCTATAATGGAGCACACTAACCGAGGGAAAAAAATAAAAAATTATAAGTATAATTATGTAGATGAATTGCCGGATCGGGTGCTTTACAATAAATGCAGAAGTAATATCCGATTTTCTGTGCATCCGGCTGTGATAATGTTCTCTTACATCTTTCTTTTACAGATAGAAATTCAGAATCTGACGACGATAATCGAGGGAGTTAGATATGATGTTAATAAGAGCGAGTTAGAAAATTTGTTGATTTTAAAGGCTCAAAAGAGAGAGGGTGTGGTGTAACGTGGCGGTTTCATCGGTAAAGGTAGCGAGCATTATAGGTGTTTTGCCGGCGCTTGATGAAGTTATTAAGGTATGTGGCAAGTCTGGGATTTTTCATCCGGACGACGCACTTTCTTTTTATTCTAAGAATAACAATTTTGTCCCGCTTTCGGAGGGGAACCCGTACAGCGAGCCTTTGCGAAAGCTTAAGGACATGGTAAAAAGAGCAGGAATGAAGCTGCAGCTGGTGGATATTGCCGACTTTGAAGTGAGCTTGAAGGAAATTAACGATTACGTTAATTATATAAATTATAAAATGGGATTATTACTCGAAAAAAAGCAGGATATTTTAAATCGGATAACGAAGCATCAGAAGGCGCAAGAAAATATAGGCCATTTTATTGGGTTAGACTTGAATTTGGCAGAGATTTTTGCTTGTAAATATATAAAGGTAAGGTTTGGCAAGTTGCCAAAAGAGAGTTTTGAAAAGCTGAATGCAAGCGGAGAAGACCCGTATATGCTGTTTTTTCCTTGCACGGTGGACGAAAAGGCGTGCTGGGGAGTGTATTTTGCGCCTTTGGAGAATATTGCAGAGGTGGACAGAAAGTTTGCGGGGCTCTATTTTGAGCGGCTTTGGCTTAATCAGATTAACGGAACGCCCGAAACAGAGCTAGAGATCATAAAAGGGCTGATTGCAGACACAAACGCGGAGCTCGAGAGTATCAATAGAAAGATAGAGAGCTTTTGGAAGACGCAAAAGGACCAGTGTTTGAGGTTTTATACCAAGCTTGAAGAGATGAATACTTACTTTACGATCAAGAATTATGTGTCGAAGTACAACGAAAGCTTCATTCTGGTGGGCTGGATTCCGCAGGAGGAAGAGGATAATTTTGCGCATCAGCTGAGCGACGTTTATGGCATAGAGTTCTCGATTGAGCGGGCCGACAACGAAGAAAAGCACTCGCCGCCGGTAAAGCTAAAGAATAATCGATTTTCGCGGCCGTTTGAGTCGTTTGTTGAGATGTATGGGCTGCCAAGCTATAACGAAATTGACCCGACGGTGATTGTGTCGGTGCTGTATACGCTGCTGTTTGGCATCATGTTTGGCGACTTTGGGCAGGGGATCGTGCTTTCGGTTGCGGGCGCGATTATGTGGCGGCTTAAAAAGATGATGCTCGGGCGGATCTTGATCCGGTGTGGATTTGCGGCATCGGTGTTTGGGCTGATATATGGCGCGTTTTTTGGGCTAGAACACGTGCTGGACCCGATGTACAAGGTGTTGTTTAACCTGGACGAAAAGCCGGTTGAAGTGCTGGAGCCAAAAACAGTCATGACGATCATCGTGCTGGCAGTGATTTTGGGCGCCGGAATAATAATTTTGTCCATGATTTTGAACATATACTCATCGCTGCGACGAAGAAATTACGAGAATGCACTGTTTGGCCAAAATGGCGTCGCGGGGCTGATTTTTTATGGCTCGTTGGTGGCAGCCGGCGGCACAATGGCGATGGGAGTAAATGTGGTGTCGTTGCCGTACGTTTTAGGGCTGATGGTACTGCCGGTCGTGCTGATATTTTTTAAAGAGCCTTTGGGGAAATTGCTGAGCAGGGCGCCGGACTGGAAGCCAAAAAAATGGGGCGAATACATGGTGCAGAACGGATTCGAGCTGTTTGAGATTATGCTGAGCTACATCACGAACACGATGTCGTTTTTGCGAGTTGGCGCGTATGTTTTGGTGCACGCGGGGATGATGATGGTCGTCTTCACCATCGCGCAGATAATGCCGGGCGGCGTTGTGGGATACACGCTCATGGCGGTGTTTGGAAACGTGTTTGTCATCGCGCTGGAGGGCCTTTTGGTCGGCATCCAGGTGCTAAGACTCAACTTTTATGAATTATTTAGCCGATTTTTTGAAGGACAGGGTCGACCGTTTGCGCCGATTCGAGTGTCCGAAGAAAATTTATAAATCAAAATATTTAGGATTGCGGAGGAAATTGTAATGAGTGCAGTGTCGATTTTTGTAACGTTTGTGGGCTTGCTGGTAGTTTCGTTGGGAATGTGTACGTACGCCGTAAAAAGAGGCATGAAGCCGGCCAAGGCGGTGGTCGTGCAGATATGCTCGTTTGTGATGCTGGTTATGCTATCATTGTGCGCGGCTGTTGTTGTGGCGGACGATGGGGCGACTGCCGGTGCTGTGGAAGCAAGCACGGTGGCGACTCAGGCGGAGCTGGGCAAAACGGACAAAGAGTGGGACTCGATGGCAATGGCGTTGGTAATGGGCCTTGCATGTATCGGCAGCGGAATCGCGGTTGCGGCGGCGGCTCCTGCGGCTATTGGCGCGGTTTCGGAGGACCCAAAAGCATTCGGAAAGGCCATTGTGTTTATGGGCTTGGCTGAGGGTGTTTCCATATTTGGCTTGCTCATTGCGATATTCATTAAGTTCGTTTAAACTGAGGGCCTAGACTTGGCTTGTGATGGGGAGAGTGCTTGTTGTGAAGTTTCATCTTATCAGCGACAATAAAGATACCTTTGTTGGGATGCGCCTGGTCGGGATCCCTGGGGTCGTGGTGCACAAAGAGGACGAGATAAAAACCGCAATAAATGAGGCGCTAAAGGATGATGACATCGCGGTGGTGCTGATTACGGAGAACTTGGTGAAGATTTGCAGGGAGTTCATTTATGACATTAAGCTGAACCATTCGCGGCCGCTGATTGTGGAGATCCCGGATCGGCATGGCAACGGCCGAGCTAAAGATTCTATAACGAAATATGTGCGGGACGCAATAGGAATTAAAATCTGATTTTGGGGAGATTCCCTGTCCGGAGGGGTGACGAAGAGTGCGAGACATAAGTAAAACCAGCAACTTTTTGAAGGCGATAAACAAGTACGCGGCCGAGCAGCGCAAAAAGATAAAGACGAGCGCCGAAGAGTTCCGAAAATATGAGCTGCAGAAGGCAGAGGCAGAGGTTTTGCGGGATGCATATTTTTTGATTCAGAACGAGATGGCGCAGATGAAGCGGAACGTTGCGAGCGAAGTCTCTAAGCTGGAGTTTGAGGAGCGCAAAAAGCTCTTTGCCAAGCGGCAGGCCATCGTTGAGGATGTGTTTAAAAAGGCGAGGGGACGGCTTTTGGAGTTTGTGAGTTCGCCCGATTATGTCGACGTTTTGAAGAGGTACGCGGTTTCTATTTCTAAGGTGCTAAAAAAATCCGGAACGACCTTGTATATCAGCCGCCGTGATGAGGGATATGCCGATGATATCCGTGAGGCTTACGGCAAAATCTGCAAGGTTGAAGTGAGCGATAAGATAAAGATTGGCGGCATACTGGCGGTTAACAAGGCCATGTCGCTGGTTGTGGACGAGACGATTGACGCGAAGCTGGAGGACCAGAAAAAGTGGTTTGCAGAGAACTCAAAGCTGAACATATTTTAGCGCTGAGCGTGGTGGAGATGTGTTTTTATGATGAATCAAAATGTTATTTTCGGAATAAACGGGCCGGTCGTAACGGTGCGGGATACGGACGCTTTTTCTATGATGGAAATGGTCTTCGTGGGCGAGGATAAGCTCATTGGAGAGGTCATCGGCATCACAGAGGCGCTCACGACCATTCAGGTTTACGAGGAGACAACCGGACTGCGGCCTGGAGAGCCTGTGGAGGGCACCGGACAGCCAATGACGGTGACATTGGGGCCGGGGATAATCAATAATATTTTTGACGGAATCCAACGGCCATTGCGAGCAATTGAGCTGCAGGCTGGGGCGTTCATCGCGAGAGGGGCGGAGGTTTCTTCGCTTGACGAAAACAAAAAGTGGGACGTAACGGTCATTGCGAAGGTAGGAGAAAAGCTAAACGCCGGAGACGTCTATGCAGAGTGCCCAGAGACAAGCATAATCACGCACAGATGCATGTTGCCGCCGGGAGTTTCGGGCGAGGTCACGTCGGTGCAAAAGGACGGAAAGTACCGCGTTAACGATGTAGTTGTGACGATAAAAACCAAAAATGGCGAGGATATCGGCTTGACGTTGTGTCAAAAATGGCCGATACGGACTCCGCGCCCGGTTGCCGAGAGATTGCCCATGACGATTCCGCTAATCACGGGGCAAAGAGTCATCGATACGCTGTTTCCGATTGCTAAAGGTGGCGCAGCAGCGGTGCCCGGAGGCTTTGGAGCGGGCAAAACCATGACGCAGCATCAGTTGGCAAAGTGGTGTGACGCGGACATCATAGTGTATGTGGGCTGCGGCGAGCGAGGCAACGAGATGAGCCAGGTGCTGAGCGAGTTCTCGGAGTTGGTGGATCCAAAGTCCGGTAAACCTATGACGGAACGAACTGTACTTATTGCGAACACCTCTAACATGCCGGTTGCGGCGCGTGAGGCGTCGATTTATACCGGAATAACGCTGGCGGAGTACTATCGCGATATGGGATATCACGTGGCGATTATGGCGGACTCGACTTCTCGGTGGGCAGAGGCTTTGCGCGAGATTTCTGGCCGACTGGAGGAAATGCCGGCAGAAGAGGGATTCCCAGCGTATTTGCCGTCGAGGTTGTCGGAATTTTACGAGCGGGCCGGACTCACTAAGAACTTGAATGGCTCGGATGGCTCAGTGACGATAATTGGAGCGGTTTCGCCACAGGGGGCGGACTTCTCGGAGCCAGTTACGCAGAACACCAAGCGGTTTGTGCGTGCTTTTTGGGCTCTCGACAAATCCCTAGCCTACGCGCGGCATTACCCCGCGATCAACTGGATGCAGAGCTATAGCGAGTATTTCATAGACTTGGACCCTTGGTTTGCCGAGAATGTCGGGCAAAAGTTCATAAAATATCGAGCAAAAATAAGCGCGATCCTTCACGAGGAAAACAAGCTTATGGAGATCGTAAAGCTGATTGGGTCGGACGTTTTGCCAGATGACCAAAAGTTGGTTATCGAAATTGCAAGGGTCATCCGGGTTGGCTTTTTGCAGCAGAACGCGTTTCATAAGGACGACACCTTCGTGCCGCTGCGCAAGCAAAAGCTGATGATGAAGGTCATCTTGCACCTGGAGGACAAGGCGCGGCAGCTGATTTTGGCGTCGATTCCGATCTCGCGGATATCGGAGATGGGGCTGTTCGACAAGCTGACGAAGATGAAGTACGACGTGCCAAACGACAATCTGGCGCTGTTCGACGATTATATCGCGGAGATTGACAAGGTGTTTGATGGGATACTGAAATCCTAGGCGTGGCGAGGGCTGACGGGCAACGAGTAAAACGAAGTGGGGGCGTGGTAACGTGATAATCGATTATATTGGCGTGAAGGAGATAAGCGGCTCGCTGATCGTCATTGACGGCGTTTCGGAGGTTTCTTTTGAAGAAATTGTAGAGATCCGGCTGGAAGATGGCTCGATGCGGCAGGGCAGAGTCGTGCAGATAGACGGCGAGCGCATCGTTGTGCAGGTTTTTGAGGGCACAAAGAGCATCTCGCTGGGCAATACGAAGACTCGGCTAAAGGGTCACCCTATGGAACTGGCGCTGTCTCCGGAGATTCTGGGCAGGGTCTTTGATGGAGCCGGCAGACCCATTGACGGGTTGGGTGATATTTTTCCAGAAAAGAAAATGAACATCAACGGAACACCGATAAATCCGGTATCGCGGCTGTACCCCCAAAACTATATAAACACGGGCATCTCAACAATCGACACGCTGGCAACGCTGATCCGCGGGCAGAAGTTGCCAATATTTTCGGGCTCCGGCATGAAGCATAACGAGCTGGCTGTACAAATTGCGCGTCAGGCCAAGATTGCATCGGATGAGAACGAGAATTTCGCAATAGTTTTTGCGGCGATGGGCGTAAAGAACGATGTTGCGGAGTATTTTCGGCGGAGCTTTGAGGAATCCGGCGTATTGCAGCGCGTCGTGATGTTCTTGAATTTGTCCAACGACCCGGTCATCGAAAGAACGCTAACGCCACGGTGTGCCCTGACGGCGGCGGAGTACCTGGCGTTTGAGCAGAACATGCATATACTGGTGATAATGACGGACATGACGTCTTACGCCGAAGCATTGCGGGAATTCAGCTCATCTAAGGGGGAAATCCCCGGCAGAAAGGGATACCCGGGCTATTTATACTCAGACTTGGCTTCACTCTACGAAAGAGCCGGCATGATAAAGGGCAAAAGCGGTTCGGTTACGCAGATTCCCATTTTGACGATGCCGAATGACGACATAACGCACCCGGTGCCAGACTTGACGGGGTATATCACCGAAGGGCAGATAGTACTAGAGCGCGCGCTGGAGGGTGAGGGAATTTACCCACCGGTTGCGGTTTTGCCGTCGCTTTCGCGCCTGATGAAGGATGGAATCGGGGATGGCTACACTCGGGAGGACCATTCTGCGCTTGCAAATCAGCTTTTTGCGTCTTATGCAAAGGTTAAGGACGCGCGCTCACTGGCTTCGGTCATTGGCGAGGAGGAGCTCTCGCCCGACGATAAGAAGATTCTGGCGTTTGGAAAGGAGTTCGAGGCGAAGTTCATCAACCAGGCGATAAACGAGGATAGGGGCATCAAAAAGAGCTTGGATTTGGGCTGGAAGCTGCTTTCTATGCTGCCCAAAAAGGAGCTAGACCGCGTGGATGACGCAATTTTGGAGAAATATTATCACGAGGAGAAGGCCGAGCAGAAGGAGCAAACGGGCGCTGCAGAGCCACAAAAAGAGGCGACGGAGAGTAATCAGGATAATTCTGAAAAAGAAAATAGCGAGGCAGAGTAGCGAAGTTTGGGCGTTTGACGGGACCAAAACGGGGGTGAATTCGAGTGAACATGTCGGTAGTGCCAACAAAGGGCAACCTGATTGCGATGAAGAAGTCTTATGAGCTGGCAAAGGGCGGATTTGAGCTGATGGACAAGAAAAGAAACATCTTAATCCGCGAAATGATGCTGCTTATCAAACATGCGTCGAAGATTCAGAAGCGAATCGACACAACGTACGCAAAAGCGTATGCGGCGCTGCAGAAGGCCAATATTACGCTGGGAATGATTGAGGAGATTGCCGGCACGGTGCCGATTGATGATAGCCTAAAGGTTTCGTACCGGAGCGTTATGGGAGTCGAGATCCCCATAGTGTCGTTTAGCGAGGATCAGAGTCGCAAGTTGCCGTTTGGCCTTTACAATTCGAATTCCATGCTGGACGAGGCGTATCGGAGCTTCTTGAAGGTGAAAAAGCTGAGCGCGGATTTGTCCGAAATCGAAAATAGCGTGTATCGGCTAGCGGACGCCATCGGTAAGACGCAAAAAAGAGCAAATGCGCTCAAAAATATAGTTATACCGCGGTTTGAGAGGTCTATCAAGTTTATAACCGACGCGCTGGAGGAGAAGGACCGCGAGGAGTTCTCGAGGCTCAAAGTGATAAAAAAGAAAAAAGCTTGATTTTAGTGGATTTAAAGTGAGACAACTTGCTGTGCTCCCCGGTTTTTAGCCAGACTTTTAGGGGTGCGTGTGCAAGTTTTTTTGTAGCGTCGCGCGCAAAGATGCCTTTACGAGCGGCGATTAATGTATTATAATTAATATTGGTGAGTTGAGAAACAACGCGAAATGGGGGCGCGAGCATGATGTCGAAGTTTGATTTCTCGGTATTTAGGCAGCCGAGGCCAGTTTTGATAAAAAAAATGATACTAGCCTTTTTGGGAGACGTGCTAATCGGCATGGGTATTGGGTTGAACTCTTGCGCCGGGCTGGGAAATGACCCTATCTCGGTGCTTTCGGATGGTCTACATAAATTTTTCGGCATCAGCATGGGCGCAGCGGTCAATGCCACGGCCTATACGCTGCTCGTTGTCGTCCTGATTTTTGGCAGAAAGTACATAAACATCGGCACGCTCATCAACGTGCTGCCGCTGGGATTTTTCGTCAACCTAGGAGTTGCCACGTATTCTGCGCTAAATGTCGAGGCGGGGGGACTAATCTTTAGAAGCATCGCGGTTTTGGTGGCGTGCGCGTTTTTGTTTTTTGGAACTGCGCTCTTCATCACAGTGGACATCGGGCAGGACACATGGACGGGCTTTGCGATGCTGCTGCGGGACAAAACCGGCAAGGAGTATAGGCTCATACGGGCGGCGCTGGACGTAGCCGCGCTAGTGATAGGCTTTTTGCTGGGCGGCGCGGTAGGCGCAGCGACGATATTCTCTGCACTGCTGGGCGGGCCGACCATCCAGATGTTTTGTAAGCTTATAAATAGGTTTGTCAACTTTGATAACGGCGCGGCGTGAAGCCGATTGCAGGCAAAAGAGGAGTTAAAGATGACGCAGGGCGAGACGAAAACGTTATACGAAGTGAGGGGCGCGGTGGAGCGGATCGTGTTCCGAAACGAGCAGAACGGCTATAGCGTGATAGAACTGAGCGTGGAGGGCGAGCAGCTGACCGCCGTGGGGACGTTGCCGTATGTTGGCGTGGGAGAAAACGTGAGACTACTGGGCAATTTCAAGAGTCACCCAACGTTTGGAGAGCAATTTGTGGTGGAATTATGCGAGCGCTCGATGCCGACCACAACTGCGGCAATCTTGAAGTATCTGTCTTCTGGTGCGATAAAGGGCGTAGGACCGGGGATCGCAAGCAAGTTGGTGGAGAAGTTTGACGAAAAAACGCTGGAAGTAATCGAAAAAACGCCGCAGGAGCTGACCAAAATACGCGGAATCACGCAGGAGAAGGCGCAAAAAATCTCGGACGAATTCAACAAGCTGTTCTGCGTAAGAGAACTGATGATATATCTCGGAAAGTACGGCATAACGCCTGAGGAGGCCATAAAAATATACAAGCAGTACGGCCAGGAGGCCGCCGAGCGCATCAACGAGAATCCATATCTGCTGTGCGAGGAGCCGCTGAGAGTAAGCTTTGAAAGGGCCGACAAATTGGCGTACGCGCTGCAACTGCCGCAGGAGGACGACTGCCGAATCCGCGCAGGGACGGTTTACATCCTGCAGCATAATATGAATAACGGACACACATGCCTGCCAAAGGACAAACTGCTCGAAGCGGCGGCGAGTTTTTTGAACATAGAGTTAGAAAAGGCCGACAGAGTGCTGGAGGAGCTGGTGCAAGAGGGCACGCTGCAGCGGGATATCATGGACGAAAGGGAATTTATCTTTACAAGCAAAATGCACCAAATCGAGGTGTACTCGGCGGGGCGGCTGCTGATGATGCTGAAATTTCCGCCAAAGAAAATCCTGGGAGCGGACGAATTCATAGAAGCCATCGAACGGGAGCACAAAATAAGTTACGCAAAGCTCCAAAGGACGGCGATAAAGCAAGCGCTAGAAGAGGGACTGCTGATTTTGACGGGCGGCCCGGGCACGGGTAAAACCACGACCCTTAATGCGATCATAAATATCCTCGAAAAGAACGGAGAAAAAGTCAGCCTGGCGGCGCCCACCGGCAGAGCGGCGCAGAGGATGGCAGCAGTGACGGGCAAAGAGGCCAAGACTATCCACAGGCTGCTAGAGGTGCAGTGGGACGCGGACGACAAGCAGGTGTTCAAGCGGAATGAGAAGAACTTGCTGGATTGCGACGCGCTGATTTTGGATGAGCTGTCGATGGTGGATGCCGCGCTGTTTGAAGGTGTGCTGAGGGCGCTGCCGCTGGGGTGCAGGCTCATCATGGTTGGGGACTGCGACCAGCTGCCCTCAGTGGGGGCGGGGAATGTGCTCTCGGACCTGATAAAATCGGGGGTGATTGCCACCGTGGAGCTAAAGGAAATTTTTCGTCAGTCGCAAAAAAGCCTGATCGTAACGAATGCCCACAGAATTGTAAACGGCGAAATGCCCGAACTGTCGGTAAGAGATAACGATTTTTTCTTCATGAGGGTGAATGATCAGCAGGCAATCAGCGACACGATTAGGGATTTGTGCACCAGGCGGCTGCCGGAGACATACGGGTACTCCTCGCTGTTCGACATACAGGTGATCGCGCCGGGCAAAAAGGGTCCGCTTGGCACTGTGCAGATAAACAAGGCTATGCAGGAGGCTATAAATGGCGCCAACACCGCGAAGAAAGAGATCAACATAAATGGGATGGTCTTTCGCGAGGGTGACAAGGTGATGCAGATAAAAAATAATTACGATATACTGTTCGCGCGCGAGGATGGCACCGGCGGCGAGGGCGTCTTTAACGGTGATATCGGGATTCTTTTGAACATAGAAAAGGCAGAAGGCGCGCTAATTGTGCAGTTTGACGATAAGTATGCAAAATATGACCTAGAAAGCGCAAAGGACCTGGATTTAGCCTATGCCATAACCGTGCACAAGAGCCAGGGCAGCGAGTTTGAGGCGGTCGTGATGCCGATGTACTTCGGCGCGCCGCAGTTGTATTACAGAAATTTGCTGTACACGGCGGTAACGCGGGCCAGGTCGATGATTGTACTGGTGGGAAACGACTGGACAGTGAGGAAGATGGTCGAAAACAACAAGAAAACCAGGCGATTTTCGGGGTTGAAGAATTTTCTGATAAAAGGCTGCGAGGAGGCAACGGAATGAACTTTAGAAAAATTTTGTCCGTATTTTTCCCGGCACGATGCCCGTTTTGCAAAGAGATAATCTCTGCAGATGAGGTTGTGTGCCAAAACTGCGAGAAAAAGATAAACCGAAAGTCGATAAAAAGTACGTTAACAACGCGGACTGGGCATAGATTCGAATGTGTAGCGCCGTTTGCCTATGTGGAGCCGATCCGCGGGGCGATACACGACTATAAGTTCAACGGAGCCAAGAATTTTGCGGTTCCGTTTGGCAAATATGTGGCCGACGTTTTGGCCGAGAGCGTTGACATCGCGAAAGTAGACCTTATAACGAGCGTCCCGCTGCACAAGGCCAGAAAACGAGAGCGCGGGTTTAATCAGGCGGAGATTTTCGCCAGAGAAGTAGGCCGGCTGACGGGCGTCCGTTACGCGGAAACGCTGAAAAAAGTCAAACGGAATAAAACTCAGCACGAACTGAGTCAGCAGGAGCGCATTGAGAACGTGAAGGATGTCTACGCGATCATAGACAGCGCGGCGGTAAATGGCAAAACCATAGTAATTTGCGACGATATCTTGACAACGGGCAACACAATGGCAGAATGCGCGGATGTGATCTTGAAATCCGGCGCCAAAACTGTGATAGGAGCGATAATTGCAAACGTAGAGAACAGGCCCAAAATAATCGACAAAAAATAGAAAAACACACGAATATAATATACAGATTATACAAAATTTGATAAATTAATTTTAACCTATTTACAAAATAATTTTGGTGTGGTATAATGTAAAACAATTGAAAGAAGGGGAAGAACAGCTTAGCAAAAGGTGGATTTTTTGGTGTGCAAATGCACGTTAAAAATGATTACAGAAAAATAAAATTTATTAAAAGGAGTTTTTATTTTATGAAAAAATTTTTATCTATGGCGCTTGCCTTGGTAATGGTATGCAATTTTACACTTTTAGGCAGCAGAAACATAGCAGCTGCTGAGGGTTGGGTAGATTATTATGATGCTGAGACGTGGAAATTTGTAAATTGTGATGATGAATACGTTGCATATAAAATGCCTAGAGAAACATATGAGGATATGATTAACAACGGAACCGGCAGAGCAAAAATGTTTTTAGAGAACGATGTTATTGTTACGTTCCCCAAGAAAGATGTAAAAAAAATAATTGAGGAGAAGCCCTCAACGTTTTGGAAGATTGCTAAGTCTGTTTTGTGGGCTGTTTATGCAGGCATCATTATTGTTACTAGCTGTGGTTTGTACCGTATTTATAATCAACATATATACGATATGGAAAAAGAGGGTAAGTTTTTTACCATTAATGAAAATTCAACTTTATTTGAGGGAGTAGATGCAACCGCTGCAAACTATACTAAGAGGTTCAATGAACTTATTGATAAAAAAATTAGTCCTATTTTGTTTGGTAACAACAGTATATTTAACAGAGGATTTAATGGAATAAAAAGCTTTTTTATAAATAACTTTAATGCAGCAACACAAACAGTTTTAAATAAGATTTGGACTTTTGGTAGAAAAACAAACAGCTCAAATACACAGCAGCCAACAAGTAGTAGCTCGGACACAAATATTCAGCAGCAAACAAATAGTTCAGTCCCAATAGTAACAACGGCAACAAATAGCTCAACCCCAATAGTACCGCCAACAAACAGTTCAAATACAAAGACCCAGCAGCAAACACAAAAGCCAATGGAAACTCCAAACCTAACCGATGATAATGATGAATCAAACAAAGAAAATAATGATCAATAAAATTAAATAATGAAAACCGGTATCCAGAATAATTGAATACCGGCTATTTTTATCTTATTTATATTATCTTGCGTACTCAACGACGCGGCTTTCACGGATTATATTAACCTTAACTTGGCCGGGGTAATCGAGTTCGTTCTCAATTTTTTTGCAAACCTCTCGAGCCAAAATAGCGGCCTGATCGTCATTAATGACATCGGGTTTAACCATTATCCGAATCTCGCGGCCGGCCTGAATCGCAAAGCACCGTTCTACACCCTTAAAGGACGAGGCGATTTCCTCCAGTTTCTCAAGACGCTTAATGTAATTCTCGAGGTTTTCACGCCGAGCGCCAGGTCTAGCAGCAGAAATCGCATCCGCAGCCTGAACAAGGCAAGCAATAACGATTTTGGCCTCAACGTCGCCGTGGTGAGCCTGAATTGCATGAACAACGGCATCATTTTCGCGGTATTTCTTAGCAAGATCAACACCGATCTCAATATGAGAACCCTCAACCTGGTGGTCAAGAGCCTTACCGATGTCGTGCAAAAGACCAGCGCGCCGGGCAATAGTAGGATCAAGTCCCAGCTCAGAGGCCATAGATCCGGCCAAATGAGCGACTTCCAAGGAATGCTCTAAAACATTTTGACCATAGCTGGTGCGGTAGCGAAGCCGACCAAGCAACTTGATAAGCTCAGGATGAATCGAATTAACGCCAGCCTCAATAATCGCACGCTCGCCCTCGGCCTTGATGCTCCGGTCGACCTCTTTTTTAGCGCGATCGATAGTTTCCTCAATCCTAGCAGGGTGAATCCGGCCGTCAGTAATAAGATTTTCAAGCGCAACCCGCGCAATCTCGCGGCGGATCGGGTCAAAGCTAGAAATAGTGATAGCCTCAGGTGTGTCGTCAATAATCAAATCGACTCCGGTCAAAGTCTCGATAGCACGGATGTTCCGCCCCTCTCGACCAATGATGCGGCCCTTCATTTCGTCGTTTGGCAAAGGAACAACACTAACGGTGGCCTCTGCAACGTGGTCGGATGCACATCTCTGAATCGCAAGGGAGATAATTTCTCTAGCCTTTTTTTCAGATTCATCTTTGGCTTTCTGCTCGAATTCCAAGATCTTAACGGACTTTTCGTGCGTCAGCTCCTCGTCCAAACTCTTGAGCAAATATTCCTTCGCCTGCTGCAAAGTAAACCCCGAGATCTTCTCCAAAGCCTCGAACTGCTGCTGTTTAAGCTCCTCCACCAGCTGAGACTGCCGGTTCAGCTCCTCACTTTTCGCGTCCAAATTGTCCATTTTCTTGTCCAAAGATTCCTCGCGCTGCAAAACCCGCCGCTCCTGCCGCTGAATATCCTTGCGCTTCTCGGCAATCTCCTTCTCGGCATCGGTGCGCAGCTTATGTACCTCGTCCTTGCCCTCAATAATGATCGCGTTTTTCTTGACCTGAGCCTCACTAATAGCCTCACTCAAAATTTTCTTAGCCTCGAGCTCGGCCGAGCTAATGGCAGATTCGGCGACTTTTTTTCGATGCGAAATACCGAGTTTAAAGGCAACAAAAGCGGTAATAAAAGCGACAATTATAACAGATAGTATAATTAGTCCAAAATTTAACAAATGGGGCACCTCCTTAAAAATTTTTAAAATATTTAGAATCAAATTGTTTTTCGGTTATAGGATAAATTCAGATTTAAAGCCGTTCGTTTATATTTTTAAATTTCCAAAACACAAAAATAACCTTAAAAAGAAAAAGCTTTAAAGTTTATTTCAAAACAAAAAATATATAAAAGCGATAAAAAATCGAAAATATACCTATAATTTTTGAGAATTAAGAAGATTCACAAATAAATTCTCAAATAATATTGTATTACTTCGCACGGGGCGCTGTCAAGCAAATTATAAACTGTTGAAATCGCGGGCAAATCGTGGTATTATAAAAAGAGGAAGGGCTCAAAATGGGAGCTGAGCAAATTTCGTTAAAAGAAAAAAGGTGTGAGTTTTATGATAAACATTAGGCTAAAGGATGGCGCAGTAAAGCAGCATGAGGAGAATGTGACCCCAGCGCAAGTTGCAAAGTCGCTTGGTGCCGGGATTTATAAAGCAGCATGTGCTGCAAAGCTGAACGGGGAGCTCGTGGACTTGCGGACGCCGATAAAAGAGGATTCTACACTAGAAATTTTGAAGTTCGAGGACGACGATTTCTGTAAGAAAGTCTATTGGCATACGTCGGCGCATGTGCTGGCACAGGCGGTGCTGCGGCTTTTTCCGGACGCAAAGCTAGCAATTGGCCCGGCCATCGACAACGGATTTTACTACGACTTTGATTTGCCAAGAACGCTCAATGTGCAGGACTTGGAGCAGATCGAGGCGGAGATGAAGAGGATCATAAAAGAAGATCTGCCGGTGGAGCGCTTCGAGTTGCCGCATGATGACGCCGTCGAGCTGATGAAAAATAAGGATCAAAAATACAAGCTAGAGCTAATCGAGGAACACGCCGGTAAGGGCGAGAATTTGGTGTTTCGCAGGCAGGGAGACTTTACGGACCTATGTGCAGGGCCGCATTTGATCTCGACCGGGCAGCTAAAGGCGATAAAACTGCTAAGTTGCACGGGCGCGTATTGGCGCGGAGATGCAAAAGGTCCGATGCTGCAGCGGGTTTATGGCATATCGTTCCCCAAAACGGCCGAGCTAGAGGCTTATTTGACAAAAATGGAAGAGGCCAAAAAGCGCGATCACAGAAAACTCGGCAGAGAGCTAGAGCTCTTCGACCTGTTTGAGGAAGGACCGGGGTTCCCGTTCTTCTTCCCAAACGGAATGCGGCTTCGGAACGCGCTGCTAGACTTTTGGCACGAGGAGCACGACAAGGCCGGCTACGTCGAGATAAAAACGCCGATGATGCTGAACAAAGAGCTGTGGCTGCGGTCGGGGCACTGGGAGCACTACAAGAGCAACATGTACACGACGGTCATCGACGAGCAGGAGTTCGCCATCAAGCCGATGAATTGCCCCGGCGGAATGCTGGTGTACAAAAGCAGGCCGCATTCGTATCGCGATTTACCTATGCGAGTGGCCGAGCTAGGATTGGTGCATCGGCATGAGCTTTCGGGCGCGCTGCACGGCTTGATGAGAGTTCGCTGCTTTACGCAGGACGACGCGCATATCTTCATGACGCCGAACCAAATCGAGCCCGAAATAGTGGGTGTCATCCGGCTAATCGACAAATTTTATTCGATATTCGGATTCAAGTACCATATAGAGCTGTCCACGCGGCCGGAGGACTCGCTGGGCACGGACGAGCAGTGGGACAGGGCCACAGAGGGCCTAAAGAATGCGCTCGATAGCATCGGCAAAAAGTATAAGATAAATGAGGGAGACGGGGCATTCTATGGGCCAAAGATCGATTTTCACCTGGAGGATTGCTTAGGCAGAACATGGCAGTGCGGTACGATTCAGCTGGACTTTCAAATGCCAGAGCGATTTGACCTCACTTATGTGGGCGAAGATGGCGAAAAACACCGTCCCGTCATGATACATAGGGTAATCTTAGGCAGCATAGAGCGATTTATCGGCATTTTGACAGAGCACTTCGCAGGAGCATTTCCACTGTGGCTGGCACCGGAGCAAGTTAGAATTTTGCCGTTGAGCGAGAGGTTCCACAAAAAAGCGCTAAAAATTGAAGAGCGGTTGAAACAGATAAAAATCAAAGCGGCGACGGACACAAAAAGTGAAAAAATAGGTTACAAAATAAGAGAAGCGCAGCTGAAAAAGGTCCCATACATGCTGGTTGTAGGCGATAAAGAAGTTGAGACAGACACAGTCGCGGTGAGGTCGAGAAGCGAGGGAGACCTCGGCGCAATGCAACTGGTCGAGTTCATAAGAATGATAGAAAAAGAAATCGCAGAAAAAAGAATATAAAAATAAAGCCCGTAACGAATGTGGTTGCGGGCCTTTTGTCTGTTCAATGTGTCTCTCAAAACGGCTCACGAAAAGAACAGCCGTACTGTGAGAACCGATAAAATGAAGCTTGCGAAGTCTGCGGTGAGAGCTACGGGAAGGGTGTGGCGGGTATTTTTGATGCCCACAGCGCCAAAATAAACGGCAAGGACGTAGAACGTAGTCTCGGTTGAACCCATCATAACGGAGGCGACACGCCCTGGAAAGCTGTCTGGCCCGTAGGATTTAAAGATTGAGTCAACAAGAGCCAAAGCACCGCTGCCAGAGATCGGCCTTAGCAGCATTAGAGGAATCGTCTCTTTGGGAATGGCGATCAGGTTGCCGATGGGAGCCAGCAAAGAGGTTATAATGTCCAGAGCGCCCGAGGCTTTTAGCATGGAGACCGCAACGATCAAGCCGATCAGCGAGGGAGCAATGGAAAAGGCCGAAGAAAGGCCATCCTTGGCACCGAGGATGAACGTGTCAAACAATGGAACATTTTTAAAAAGTCCAAATACGATGATAAACCCGATGACGCCGGGCAATATGTAGAAGCTGAACGTGTTCAATAAAGACCCTCACTTTGTTTTTCTTTATTTTTCGAAGAGTTTTGCCAAAATGACGCCGATTGCAAGGGCTATGAAGGAAGATACCCAAATGGCGGGCAGCACGTCGAACGGAGAGGCAGAGTTGTACTTTTGGCGCAAAATGGACATCATGGTGGGCACGAGCTGGATGGAGGCAGTATTCATGACGGTGAAGATAACCATACTGTTGTTGGCGACGGTTGGGGTTTTGTTCGTTTTGTTCATCTCCTTCATGGCAGAGATCCCAAGCGGAGTGGCGGCGTTGTCGAGCCCCAAAAGGTTTGCCGTGATGTTCATGCAAATGGCGTGGATGGCGGGACTGTCCTCGGGGTACTCCTTAAACAGGTGCTTGATAACGGGCTTAAAGAGCCGCGTTAGCACCGTGGTGAGGCCGCCTCTGTTGGCGATCTCTAGAAGCCCGGTCCAAAGGCTCATCATGCCGGCCATAGAGATGACTAGTCCGATGGCGTCTGAGGCCCCGGTTAAGATGGCGTCGGAAAGCGGTTTTACATTTCCGGTAAAAACGGCGCAGACTATGCTTATCAGGATTAGCGCGCCCCAGATATAGTTTAACATTGCGAATAGTAGTCTCCTTCGAGTTTAAATTATGAACATTATATAACGCAGAACTACGACTTACAAGTGGCTGCGGGCAGATTTCACAAGTACTGTTGAAAAAAGTCAGACAGAATGGGATTAGTGCTCTTAAAGGATAGCACACAAAGATTACGCCGAGGCGATTCATGCGCCCTATATTAAGCCTATTTGTGTAGCGAACTAATGCAAACATTCATTGTATTTTTTAGGATGTTAAAATTTTACAGATGGCCTTTGTGCGGCGGTTATCGTGGCAAAAACAGCGCAGATTCCCTAGATAACGCTTATTAATTAGCCCGCCAGATGTGTAGTTTAGGACTCATCCCCGGCAGATTCATTGTTATTGTACAAAAAAAGTATATTCCGGGCTTGGATTATTTTATGATAATTTCCATTATTTACATCTAAAAATATGTTTGACAATTTTGTAAGAAAATAGTATTATTAGTTTAATAAAGAAATAAAACTGATTAAAATCGACAGTATTAGTTGTAGAAAGGACAGTGCTAAATGAAATCAACAGGTATAGTGCGCTCAATCGATGAGTTGGGAAGAATCGTTTTGCCTATGGAACTCCGCAAAACTATGAATATTAATAGTAGAGATAAGCTTGAAATATATGTGGATGGCGAAAATATCGTGTTGACTAAACATCAGTTTGCGTGCAGTTTTTGTGGCTCTTGCGAGGACGTTGTAGACTTTAAGGGGCATTGTGTTTGTAAGAATTGTATTTCAGAATTGAAGTCCAAATAGAGAATTTGCGTTGAGCTTTAAAATCAGGCTTGGCCGAGGTCCGCGGATCGAGAGCTGGAGCCTTGGAACAAAGGGCCAAGAGCTGGGGGCCTATGGATGTGGGTCGAAGCTCGATGGCTGTGGTACTAGGTGCTAGGAAGAATTTAATTAGGTTTTATAATTTATAAATTTATATCTATAACTTTTTGACTGAGAGGGATCGCGATGATCCCTTGATTTTGGTTATAGATAATTTTTTTTGTAAAGATGCCGAGCCGGAACAGAAAGTAGGCGCGCGCGAGCGGAATGGTCACGATGAAGAAGCTGAGGATCACGTATGGACAGAAGGAGAGGATAAATTTTATGAGGCTTTTGCTGTTGTTTCGAGTTAGGAACGCCGAACTTTTGAGGGCTTTGAAGACGTTCTGAGAGTCGTTGAGAACGAAGATAAATTTGGTGAAAGCGCGGAGAATTTGAGATTGGATGAAGAGGAGGGCTCCGACTAAGGCTGCGAACGCCGCAATTATTATGAAAGTTCTGAAAAGAAGTTGGGATTCTGGCGAAAAGGTGCGGATGTTTAGGCATAAAAATATGAAGGTTCCTGCTGCGGGGCCAATGTAAAGGATAAATTTTAGTACGGATCTAAGTAAAATGGCGAATTGGAAGGATATTGCCTTGATGACGAGGCTTAAATTTTTGTAATAGAAAAATATGAGTAGCAGCGGGGGCGGCGTGATGCCGGGCTCTATTTGAGAGAACCACAGGTAAAAGCCTAGGTCTAGCGGGAGGAGCATGACGAACGTGTACACCCAAAGTGCCAGCAGAATGGCGCTCAGCGGGACTGAGTCTAAATTTTTGGCTGCAGAGATGGGCTTTAGAAACGAAGTGAAGAAGCCGTTGGCGGTGAAAGTGTAGTCGAAGAGGGAGTAGACCGCCAGGAAGGCCAGGAGGGTTAGCAGCAGTTTTGAGAAAAATTTTATTGCAAAGACCTCCAGCAAGGCCTTGAAGTTACTTTTTGAAAACGCGATTAAGCCTTCTTTTTTTAGGTTTTTCAAAACGAACCCCCCGAGTCGTTCTAGGATTTGCGGTGAGCAGAAAGATAACGCACAGCGCAATGAGCGCGACGCTGCCCTTGGAGACGTAACCCTCGGCAACGCTAGAAGAGGAAATCCGCGTAATGGTGGCAAAGGCAGAGTGCGCGCTGAAGGCAGAAAACAGAAAGTGCGATATAACGGCGGCCAAGAGCCCATGTGTGGCGCGGAAGAAGATGAATTTTAGCTTGGAGAAATTAATAGATTCGGCGATGGAAAAAATCTGAAAATGCACGCAAACTCCAGCCCAACTGAGAGCAAAGGCGAGAAGCTCGGTGGGAGCGCGGTTTTTTAATATGGCCGAGCAGCCGTTGGTGACTTCGAGCGCCGCTGGGAGCATAATATTTATTATTGCCGGTGGGACGCCGAAAAAATCAAGAATTTTGAAAATTGAGCTGAAAATGTGCGACTGATTGAGGATGCTCAAAAGGGCCGAAAAGAGAATCACAAAAGAGCACATATTAAAAGTTGCGTGGGCGGCGTCCAGACAGGCCCCAACCATAGCATAAGAAAAATTTTGGCGGGAAGGCGCCGGCGCAGAGCCAATAATTTTCGAAGGTGAGTAAAGAAACCCAGCAACGATGCCCAAAATCAAGGCGGAGATAATGTGAGAAGCAAGCATAATCGGGCCAATGATGGCGTTGTTGGCAAAGCCGGAGCAGACCGCGTTTAGGATGAAGGCGGGTCCGGCGCAGACGGTGAATAGAAGCATCTGCTCGGCCTGGGAGCGAGAAATTTTGCCCTGGCGGTAAAGCTCATTAACGCCGATGGCGCCGGAAGGGTAGCCACCAACAAAGCTCAGCAGAATGGTAGCGGCGGTGCTGGGCGGGAGTCGAAACAAAACCTTAACGGCGGGAGCCAGCACTTTGCCAATTTTTTCGGACATCCCGGTTTTAACGACCAAAGAAGAAAGCACCATAAACGGGAAAAGCGCGGGCACCAGCGTGTTTGTGCAGAATCGCAACCCCAATTTAACGCCAGCGGCCGAGGCTTGCGGCATGCAGAGGATTATTGCGCACAAAAATATTATAAACGAGAACAAGAGTGCGTCTTTGATGAAGCCGGCGTTTATGCGGACTCGGCGAAATTTCTTTAAAAGAAAATTGGGCATAGCAAAAGCACCTCCAACTAATATATATGTGGCTTGTGATTTTTATTGAACTGCGAGCATAATTTATGGTAGTGGCAGTAAAAACGAGAACAGGGCCAAGGGCTATGTGGAGGGGACCAGCGTGCGAAAAAAGGGCGAAAACATAGAAAGGCTGCAGACTGTGGCTAGTAAGATGCAGATGCCGGCAGGAGCCATGCCGAATTGCACTCATTTTGAGATGAACTCAAACCGCGAAGTCTCGATAGAAGGCTGCAAGGGGATTTTGCAGTACGACGAGAATATAATAAGGATCAATACTGGCAACATGGTGACGTCGTTTTTGGGCCGGAATTTGGCCATAAAATGCCTCACGGCGGACTCGTTAATAGTGGAGGGATTCATAAAATCGATAGAGTTTATAACGTAGAGAGGTGGGGCAATTGCTCAAAATAATAAGATTTTTTTGGGGCTACGTTACCTTCATGGCGGCGGGCAAGGGGCCAGAAAGATTCATAAACCTAGCTGCAAAGGCCGGAGTCGGGCTCTTTAACATAAAAAAGTGCAGAGACAAAGAAGAACTGCGGTGCTCGGTGGCGGCGTCCGAATATAAAGCGCTCAGAAGAATCGCAAAAAAATCGTGCATAAAAATAAGAATCCAGCAAAAGCGCGGCTTGCCGTTTATTTTGAAGCGCTACAAAAAGAGAAAAGGCCTATTTGTGGGGCTCGTCTGCTTTGTGCTGAGCCTACATTTTTTGTCGCTCTACATATGGTCCATAGACATAAAGGGCGCCGAAGCCATAGACAAGGCCGAACTCACCAGCCTGATAAGCGAACTTGGCGTCTGCGCGGGAACGTTAAAGAGCGAGCTGGACACACCGATGCTCGAGAAGACCATAATGAAGAATTTTAGCAACATCGCGTGGGCGTCGGTCAACGTAAAGGGCAGCACGCTCAGCTTTGAGCTAAAAGAACGAGTAGAGCCGCCGTCGTTGATCCCAAAAACGGCTCCGTGTAACATAAAAGCAAGCAAGGACGGGCAAATCACAAGGATGGAGGTTTACGAAGGCACGCCAGAAGTGAAGTTGGGGGACGCCGCAACAACAGGACAGCTGCTGGTGAGCGGAATAGTGGAGGACGACTTTGGTGCATGCACCATAAAACATGCCGAGGCGAAGGTTTATGCCCTAACAAAGCGCGAACTAAAGGCCGAAGTGGAGCTTTGCCAAAGGGAAAAACAAAGCACCGGCAAGAAGGTGACTCGCAAAAGGCTAAAGCTGTTTGGAGTCGAGCTGCCACTGACGCTGACATCGCCGCCAGGTGGGGATTTTGAAAAAACTGTGCAGGTGCAAGACGTCAGTTTTTGGGGAGTCTCGCTGCCTGCAAGCTATTACAAGGAAGTCTGGACGCAGATGGCAGAGAAAGAGATGAGGCTCTCGCAAGAGGGGGCGCTGCAGAAAGCCAACGAAGAACTAGAAAAGCAGGAGCAATCGGAGCTGGGCGAGGCAAAAATAATAAGCAAGCACAAGGTGGAGAGGCTGATAAACGGCAGGGCGGTGGTAACGGCCGACTACACCTGCGAGGAAAACATCGCGCAAAAAGAGGAGATCAAAATAGAGGAGTAAAAAATAGCAAAAACGAGGGGGCGATTATTGCAAAATATTGTGACTTGTTACAAAAATAAAAAAATTTCCTTTTTTTAATGACATCTACTATTTTTTGTGATATAATAAACTAAATTTGATTTATAAATTTGTAAAAAATATAAGTTTATAGCCTATTTAAAATGAGAAATTTGTCTTTTAGCACTAAGTTTAACTGTTTGACAGGGTTTGGCATAGCTGCCGAAGTGTAGGCGGCAGGAGCGTAGAGCTTTGAACTTTTATGTATGCTAAACCTTTTTGACGTACAACAAAATGTGTGGGAAATAAATTTTAAGTTTTACATATAAGTGAAGATGCTTGAAGAAATGCTGTTTTTAAGCTTTTGGCACTTGTGACTTTATATTTTTTATAGTAATTGTAGGGAGGTTAAGTTTGCCTTAGCTTTATGTTACTTATTTTTTGATATGTAACGTGGCGTTTATGCAGAAGGGTAAGCGAGTTTTTGTATGGATAAGATCAAAGTAATTATTAACAACAAGCAAAAAGAAGTTAAAGTTCCAACAGGTTTGCGTATGATTGTTCGCCGGTGTTGCAATGCGGTTTTGCGCACGGAGGAGTTTGAAGGTTCGGCAGAAGTGAGCGTGTCTTTTGTAAACAACGAGCAGATTAAAGAATTAAACAATAAATATCGGCAAAAAAATATCCCGACAGACGTTTTGTCCTTTCCTATGGGCAAGGACGGCAAATACGATACGGATCCGGCTACTGGCGCAAAGCTTTTGGGAGACGTTGTAATTTCATTAGAAAAAGCCGAGGAGCAAGCTCAGAAATATGGGCATAATCTGCAAAAAGAGGTTGCACATCTTACTGTTCATGGCATTTTGCACTTGCTTGGATATGTCCATGAAAAAGGCGGAATCGAAAAAGTTAAAATGCGCGACAAAGAAGAGCTGATCATGCTAAAAATGGGGTTTGTTGGCGGAGTTTCGTATTATTATAGTAAATAGCTTACATACATATAAATTGACGAGGAAGGAACTCTGTTGATGGGGAAAAAATCGGCATTTGTTGCAATTGTTGGAGTTCCGAATGTTGGCAAGTCTTCTATATTGAATGCGTTGATTGAGCAAAAAGTCTCGATTGTTTCGGCAAAACCGCAGACCACCCGGACGCGGATAATGGGCGTTTTGACAAATGGCGAGACTCAGCTTGTTTTTATAGATACACCGGGTGCGCACGAGCCTAAGACCAGGTTGGGCCAGTATATGGAGAAATCGGTCAGAAGCTCTATAACATCAGTTGACGCGTGCCTTTTGGTAGTTGCGGCGGGGAAGAATTTAAAGCCTGCTGAAGTGAAATTGATTAAAAATTTAAAAAGCCTGAAAGTACCGGTAATTTTGGCGATAAATAAGGTTGATCTTTTGCGAGATAAGTCCGGGCTAATGAGGCAAATTTCAGAAGTATTGTCGCTGATTGATTGCTTGGCGGTTGTGCCGATATCCGCTAAAACTGGCGATGGGCTTGAGGATTTATTAGAAGAGTTAAAAAAAGTTGCCGTTTGCGAAGGGCATTTTTTCCCGGACGATGCATTGACTGACCAGCCGGAATCTGTGCTGGTTGCCGAGATTATTCGCGAGAAGATCTTGCGCGTTACTAGGGAAGAAGTCCCGCACGGTGTGGCCGTCTGTGTAGAGAGAATGTCGGAACGCGAAGAAGGCCACTTGATGGATATTGATGCGAATATATATTGCGAAAAAGCTACGCATAAAGGCATTTTAATTGGCAAGCATGGAGATATGCTTAAGGAGATTGGCATTCAGGCGAGGGTTGAGATCGAGAATTTTTTCGATATTAATGTTAATTTGCAGATTTGGGTTAAAGTGAAGGAAGATTGGCGCAACAGAGCCGAACTTTTGAAAAATTTTGGCTTTGACGAAAAAGCGTTGGATATGTAAAAGCGGATGGTTTGGCCATCCGTTTTGTTTGTGATTGTGTGAAGGCATTGAGGCAAAGGAGTTGTTAAAATGCAGATTAATACCGACGGGCTGGTAGTTTTGGAGAAGCCGATGCCAGAGAACGACAAACTGATCACGATCTTGACGAGAAAGTATGGGATTATCCGCGCGTTTGCACGGGGCGTTAAGAATGTGAAAAACAAAAATTTTTCTGCGACGCAACCGTTCTGCTATTCGGACTTTGTGATTTTTAGGGGCAGGGATAAATGCATAGTCAATGAGGCGAGTGCGAGGAAGTCGTTTTGGGGCCTGAGGAGTGACATAGAGAAATTGGCGCTGGCGCAGTATTTTTGCGACCTGATTTTGAACTTGGTTGCTGAAGGACAGCGTCATACCGAGGATATCCTGCGGCTTTGTTTGAATTCTTTGCACTATTTGTCGGAGGGGAAGATTTCTGATAAGCTGCTGAAATCTGTTTTTGAGATGAGACTCCTAGCGATGTCCGGCTATATGCCGAATTTGGTAACTTGTGCGCACTGCGAAGGGGCTGGCAGCAGGGACTTTTATTTTGTGCCCGACGCGAATGGGATTATCTGCAGCGACTGCATCAAGAATTATAATTTTGCGAAATTCAAATTAACAGACAGCGTCCTGCATGCGCTGAGGCACACGGTGTACTCGGAGTTTAACAAGATGTTTGCGTTTGAACTGGCTACGCAAAGCCAAATTGAGCTCTCGGCAATGACGGAGACCTACTTGCTGCGGTGTTTGGAGAAAAACTTGAAGACGCTGGACTTTTATAATAAACTTGTGGTAAATTAAAATAATGTTGAGGAGGCCGAATTTAATCGCAATTTTAGGGTCAGGAGGAGGGAGACTCCAGATTTTGCAGGGCAAAGTCGATGCATTGACCGATAAATTTATTACGGCTCATATTATTTTTGTTCGCGATGGTGTCGATAAACTTGAGCTTTTCGGAGTCGATCCGGATGCAAATGACCTCATTTTTTTCTGGCTTAGGAATAAATTTTAGCATAAAAATAAAACCCCTTTACACTCGATTTTGTGGCAAAACACGGAAATGATTAAACTTAAAAATAAAATTATTTTCGATATTTTTTGACAAAATATTCACAATCCTCTATTATAAAATTATATTACACATCGATTTCTTAACAATATTCATTATTGATATCAAAAAGTTAATAAGAGGGTGATATTATAAAAGAATACAGAATTGTTTTGAATGATGAGGCTTCCGAATTTTATGAGAATTTGTCGCAGTTTTTGAAAAGACCGGTAGAAGAGGTTTTAAACGAAAATTTGTCCAAGAACATAGACTTGTTGAGGACGGTGTTATCGCAGCCAAAGTGACCTTTGACTGTAAAAGGGCCGCGGATTGAGGGATTCAATTTTTGCAATCTATTTTTATGTTTTGTTTGATATTCTTTTTGAAAACAAAATTGATTTTTGAGTGTAATTTAATGCCACATCGAAAGTTTGCAGGTGTGGTATTTTTTTGATTTTGGGCTTGACAAATTGAACGGGGTGAGTTAAAATAGTTGTAAAGTAAAATAGCTTTACAGATGCTTTGGCTTGAGGTGGCTTTTGTGGATAAAAACCTGGAAGTTTCGACTCTGCTGGACTTTTACGCAGACCTTTTAACCGAGAATCAAAAGAAGGTTTTGGGCTGGTACTATGATGAGGACCTTTCTTTGTCGGAGATTGGCGAAAATTTGGGGATAACCCGCCAGGGTGTTCGAGACACTATAAAAAAGGCCGAAGCACAGCTGTTTGAGCTGGAAGAGAAGTTGCATCTTGCGCTGAAATTTTCTAAAATCGAAAAAAGCTTGAGGCTAATAATAGAGAATGCGAGAAAATTGCAAAATCTTTCTGGCGCGCGAGTTAATGAAGTTTATGAAATCGCGAAGGCTATTAAGAATGCGGCGAATTCTATACATAAAGAGCAGTAGGGGGTGGTTTGGTGCCTTTTGAGGGGCTTTCTGAAAAATTGATGTCTACTTTTAAGAGGCTTCGCGGCAAGGGCAAGCTTTCTGAAAAGGACGTCAAGGACTCCATGCGAGAAGTCCGGCTGGCGCTTTTGGAGGCGGACGTAAACTATAAAGTCGCTAAGGAGTTTACCGACAAAATTACTCAGCGCGCAGTGGGCGAGGAAGTTATGCAAAGTTTGACGCCGGCGCAGATGGTGGTCAAGGTCGTTAATGAGGAATTAGTCGAGCTGATGGGATCTGCGCAGAGCCGCTTGGAAACTAGCTCGGTGCCGCCTACGGTAGTTATGATGTGCGGACTGCAGGGGTCCGGAAAAACGACGCATTCTGGGAAGTTGGCGTTGGCTCAAAAAAAGAAGGGGCATCGTCCACTGCTAGTGGCTTGTGACGTATACCGACCGGCTGCGATTAAGCAATTGCAGGTTGTTGCCGAGAAAATTGACGTTCCGGTTTTTGAAATGGGCGCCGAGGATCCAGTTAAAATTGCGAAAGAGGCCGTTAAACACGCGAAAGACCACGGAAATGATATCGTAATCTTAGATACAGCGGGCAGGCTGCACGTGGACGAACAGCTGATGGCAGAGCTGGCAAGAATAAAGCAAGAAGTCGAGCCGGCCGAGATTTTGCTGGTTGTGGATGCTATGACGGGTCAAGATGCCGTTAATGTGGCAAAGTCGTTTGACGATTTATTGGCGATTACGGGCGTGATCTTGACGAAGCTAGACGGAGACACCCGCGGAGGCGCGGCACTTTCGGTAAGGAAGGTTACTGGAAAGCCGATAAAATTTGTCGGCACGGGAGAAAAGCTTACGGACTTAGAGGAATTTTACCCGGAGCGGATGGCTTCGCGGATCCTGGGAATGGGCGACATGCTCTCGTTGATAGAAGAGGCCGAAAGCAAGCTCGACCAGCAAAAGGCCGAGCGAATGGCCGAAAAGCTGGTTAAAAACAAGTTCGATTTGAACGATTTGCTGGACCAGATGAGCCAGATTAAGAGCATGGGCTCTTTAAAGTCGATACTTTTGAAGATTCCGGGGCTTTCGCAGAAGGTTAAGGATGCGGACGTCGACGACCGGCAAGTTGACAGGCTTTGTGCGATTATTTTGTCTATGACTAAGAAAGAGCGCAGCAAGCCGGAGATTATCAATGCTTCGCGGAAAAGGCGCATTGCAAAGGGATGCGGCTTAAAGGTGGAGGATGTGAACTCTTTACTCCGGCGGTTTGAGCAAATGCAGAAGATGATGAAGCAATTTTCTGGCAGCAAGGGCAAGAGGCGGTTCCCGGGAATGGCTGGGATACCTGGACTTGGTGGACTTGGCAAGTTTAAGTTTTGACTTATGGCTATTTTTTGATTAATGCAAATTGCGCGGTATGGGCGCTATATCAAGCTTGGGAGGTGAGGCTTTAAATGGCAGTAAAAATCAGGTTGCGCCGCATGGGCGCTAAAAAGACTCCTTTTTATCGCATTGTTGTTGCCGATTCGAGATTTCCTAGAGACGGCAGATTCATCGAGGAGCTGGGATATTACGCTCCTTTGAAGGACCCGGTTGATTTTAAGGTTGACGGCGAAAAAGTGCAAAAATGGATGAAAAATGGAGCTCAGCCAACGGACACGGTTAAGTCTTTGCTGAAAAAGTTCGAGATTCTTTAACAAACGGGGGAATTGTCTTTGAAAGAGTTGTTGATTACCATTGCGCGGGGATTGGTCGAAAATCCGGATGATGTTAGCGTGGATGTTGAGGGCGTCAATGAAAACGGCGTAACGGTCTATCGGCTGCACGTGGCGCAGAGTGATATGGGCAGAGTCATTGGCAAACAGGGCCGCATTGCTAAGGCTATTCGAATGGTTATGCGCTCGGCGGCGATTCGAAAAAAACACAAAGTTGCGGTTGAGATTGCAGAGTGATTTAATTTTGTGAGAACAAATTTTTTGCGTTAGATTAATTTGGTTTAGAGGTGCTTTTTGTGATTCGGCTGGGGACTATAGATGATTGCCGGGCTGTTTACTTATTGATTTGCGAGTTGGAGAATTGCGAGCTTAATTATGCAGATTTTGAGCGGATTTATGGTGAGATGATGCATCGAGGTGACTTTTATGCTGTGATTATTGCGCAAAAAGGCGATGAAGTGTTGGGCGAAGCTACTTTGCGTTTTGAAGATCAACTGCATCACTGCGAGAAGATTGCCGAAATTATGGAACTTTCTGTTACGGAGAGGCATCGATCTTGTGGGATTGGCAGTGCTATTTTTGAGGAAGCTTGCAAATTGGCCAAAAGTAGAGGGTGCACTCGTATGGAAGTCAGCTCTAATCGAGTCCGTGAGCGAGCACACAGGTTTTATGAGCGCCTGGGTATGGTAAATTCTCATTTTAAATTTTGCAAACCGCTTTAATTGGGGAAGGGACGTATTTTGGGTACGTCCTTTTGCATTGCGGATGGTGGAGGAATTTTTTTGGATAAAAAATTTTTGGAGATTGGCAAAATAGTGGCGCCGCACGGCCTGAGGGGCGAAGTTAGGGTGGAGCCTTGGTGTGACGATGGTGATTTTTTGTGCGGTTTTAAAGAATTGTATTTTGATGAAAATGGAGAAAAAAAGGCCGAAATTTTATCTGCAAAAGTCCACAAAAACGTGGTTAGAATGAGGATTGCGGGGATTGACTCTGTGGAGCAGGCGGAACTGTTGCGGGGTAAGATTCTTTTTATAAGCAGAGATGACGCAGACTTGCCGGAAGGTCGCTTTTTTATACAGGACGTTTTGGGCTTAGAGGTTTGTGACGCGGACACGAATGCTTGTTACGGCAAGGTTACGGACGTGCTGAAGACCGGCGCGAACGACGTTTACCAGATTACCGATAGCCGCGGGCGGGATTATCTGGTGCCGGCCATTGAGGACGTGATTTGCTCGGTTGATATTAAAAATAAAATTATGAAGATCCGGCCGCTGAAGGGGATTTTTGATGATGAGGATTGACATTTTAACGCTTTTTCAAGAAATGTGCAACGCGGTCATAAGTGAGAGTATCATCGGTCGGGCGCGGAAGAAAGGTGCCCTCGAGGTTTTTTGCCATCAGATTCGAGATTACGCAAACGATAAGCACAATCGGGTGGACGACACCGTGTATGGGCCGGGAATGGGCATGCTGATGATGGCGGAACCTATCGCGGCGTGCTTTGAGGCCTTATGCGAGGAGTTGGGCGACAGACCTAAGCTTGTCTACATGTCGCCGCAGGGGGAAGTTTTGACGCAGCGAAAGGCAGAGGAGCTCTCTAAATGCGGGAATTTGGCGGTGCTTTGCGGACATTATGAGGGCGTGGACGAGCGATTTATCGAGGAGTTTGTGGATGAGGAGATCTCGATTGGGGACTACGTTTTGACTGGTGGCGAGCTGCCGGCGCTGGTCTTGGTGGACGCGGTTAGCCGGATGGTGCCTGGGGTGCTGTCGGATGACATATGCTTTAAGGAAGAGAGCCACTACGACGGACTTTTGGAGTATCCGCAGTATACAAAACCCGCAGTATGGCGGGGGAGAGAAGTCCCGGAAATTTTGCTTTCTGGGCATCATGAAAATATAGAAAAATGGCGAAAACAGCAGTCACGCCGAAGGACAAAGCTCAAACGGCCAGATTTGTTTGAAAAATTAAATTTGCCTGAAAATCAAGAAAATTAGCTGATTTATTAGGAGTTAAAATTGGGAATTATTAGAAATATATAATTTAAACAGGTTTTAATGTAGTAAAATATACAATAAGTCCATATGAAGGCCCTGCTAGAATCGTTCATAATGCTAAATTTGTCCGATTGTTCTTGACGATATTATCAATTATGCTATAATTAGCATAGGTGGGTTTTTTGAGAATTTTGTCGATTATATTTTTGGTATAGGAGTGGTTTTTCATGTATGTAAAAGAAGTCGTGCTTCAAAATCAAGCAGGTTTACATGCGCGCCCGGCTACATTTTTTATCCAAAAGGCAAATGAGTTTAAATCGCTGATCATGATAGAGAAGGAAGAGCGCAGAGTAAACGCCAAAAGCCTGCTGGGAGTGCTTTCTTTGGGGATAGAGGAGGGCACCAAAATAAAAATATTGGCCGACGGGCCAGACGACGAGGCGGCGGTGACGGCTCTAGCAAAATTGATCGAGTCTGGATTTGCAGATTAATTTTTCTTTTTTAGCATAATAATATTTAAAAAGCAGCTAGCACCGGGGTTCGGTGCTTTTTCTTTACAAGGGCCGTTTTTGCGAGTAGAGGTTGCGAGGTGATTTTTGTGAACGAGAAATTGGGATATTTGAGGCAAAAAGCGCTGAATCTGCCGGAGAGTTCTGGAGTTTATATAATGAAGGACGCTGGCGGGCGGACGATTTACGTTGGCAAGGCGAAGGTGCTGAAGAATCGGGTTAGCCAGTACTTTGGTTCGCAGAAGAATCACCAAGAAAAGGTGCGCAAGATGGTGGAGAAGGTTGACGACTTCGACTATATCTTGACCGACAATGAATTCGAAGCCTTGGTGCTAGAGTGCAGCTTGATCAAGCAGTACTCGCCGAAGTACAACATCCTGCTCAAGGACGACAAGGGCTACAACTACATCAAGATAACCAACGAAAAATGGCCGCGGATCCGTGAATCCAAGCAAATTTTGGACGACGGATCGACGTATATTGGGCCGTACACCAGCGTTTCGAACGTCTCAAAAGCGATTGACGAGGCCTTGAAAATATTTAAATTGCCCCGCTGCAAGAAGGATTTTAAGCCAAACGGAAGGAAGAATGGCGCTAGGGCGTGCTTGAACTATCATATTGACCAGTGCAGCGCGCCGTGCATCGGCAAGATAAGCCACGAGGAGTACTTGGAGAACGTTAACGACGCCATAGAATTCTTGAAGGGCGGCGATACGGAGTCGATAAAAAAGCTGACGCAAAAGATGTACGATTTTTCGGAGCGTCTGGAGTACGAAAAGGCCGCCAGAGTGCGGGACAAAATTTTGGCGATAAAAAAGATAACCCAGAAGCAAAAAGTCGTCTCGCCAAACGGCAAAACTCAAGACATGATCGCGCTGGTGCAGGATGCGAGAGCCTCGAGCTTTGAGGTATTCCGCTTTTTAAACGGACGGCTGTGCGATACCGACAATTACGTGTTTAATGAGGTTGGCGAGGCCGAGATATCGCGGGCGGAGTTCATCGTGCAATACTACATGAAGAAGCGCGACATCCCGGCAACGATCTTGGTGGACGGCGCTGTAGACGCGAAAGGTAGCGTAGAGGCGTATTTGGGACAAAAGCAAGGCAGAAAGGTGCGCATCACCGTGCCCAGAAGAGGCGAAGCGTTGGAATTGATAGAGATGTGCCGAAAAAACGCGGCAGAAAGGCTCTCACAGAGGCTGAGCAGACCATTTAAAGAGACGGCGGGGGTAGTCGAACTGGCGAAGTTACTCTCGCTGCCGGCGGTGCCAGTGTACATCGAGGCTTATGATATCTCCAACATAGCGGGAAGCGCCAACGTAGCGGGGGTGGTGGTCTTTAAGAATGACCGGCCTTTGAAGTCGGCGTATAAGAAGTTCGAGATAAAGACAGTGCGCGGGCAGGACGACTATGGGTCGATGTGCGAGGTGATCTCGCGACGGCTGGACAGGTACGAAGCCGCAACCGCAGGGACATCGAACGGCTTTGAGCGGCTGCCAGACCTTATCTTGCTAGACGGGGGCCGTGGGCATGTTTCGGCGGTGAAGCGCCTCTTGCAAAACCGAGGGCTGAGTGTACCGGTGTATGGCATGGTTAAGGACTCCAAGCATAAAACCCGAGCCATTGCTAAGGACGGCGGGGAAATCGCGATAAACTCGAACAGGGCGGCGTTTACGCTGATTTCGTCTATACAGGAGGAAGTGCATAGGTTCGCGATTGGATATCACCGCCAAAAAAGGAAGAAGGAGACCTTAACCACAGTGCTGACGCAGGTTCCGGGCGTGGGTAAGAAAAAGGCCAAGATACTGTTGACGTACTTTAAAAGCGTGGAGAGGGTCAAACAGGCGGATGTAGCAGACTTAGTAAAGGTTCCGGGAATAAGTCAGACCGTTGCAGTCAGCATCCAAAAATATTTTAATGAAGGAAAATCTTGATATTGCAATGTTTTTCGACCTATTTACAGAATTTGGATTAAATAAAATGAATAAAAAAATTAAAATAACTTGACAAAGAGTGGCAAATATTGCATAATATAGTTGACTCTTGCGGTTTTGCGGTGTGAGGGGACTTTTGCATGAGGGTTATTGCGGGCCAAAAAAGAGGGAAAAAGCTGGACCGGCTGAGGGATGAGGCTGTCCGGCCGACGACGGATAAGGTGAAGGAGTCCATTTTTAATGTGATTCAGTTTGATGTGGCTGGCGCGAATTTTTTGGACTTGTTTGCAGGATCCGGCCAAATCGGGATAGAAGCCTTGAGCCGAGGAGCACGCCAAGCTACATTTGTCGACGAGAATAGGGCCGCAATAAGCGTGATAAAGAAGAACCTCACTGCAACGGGATTTATGGCAAGGGCAACGGTCGTGAATACGGATTCGGCTTTATTTTTAAAAAAGCAGCGGGAGAGATTATTTGACATAGCTTTTTTGGATCCGCCGTATAAATCCGAGGTTTTAGACACAGCATTGCTTTTGCTGCCCGAGATTATGGCAAAGGGCGGAATCATCATTTGCGAACACCCGGTGGATTTAGATTTATCGCTGGATTTAGCGAATTTTCGTTTGACTAAAGCTTACAAATACGGCAAGATTGCTGTGAGTATTTATCGCGATCAGGGCGATAGTTAATTTTGCGAAAAAAGAATATTCTTGATTTCGGGCGCGGTTTGGAGTATTCTTAAAAATAGAAAACAAAACTGCGAAAATCGTAAAGGAGGAGATCAGAGTGCGGGTTGAAGAGATTTTGGAGGAGCTGGAGGAGCTGACGAAGGAAGCGTGGAACTTGCCGCTGACGGGGGGCAAAGGCCTCATAAACATTGAAAGAGTGCGGGATTTAATAAGCGAAATCCGCGACGAGCTGCCAAATGAATTGCGGCAGGCTAAGGCTATTATCGCAGACCGCTCGCAGATTATTAGCGAAGCCAAAGAGGAAGCCGAATCTATTGTAACCGCGGCCGAGAAAAAGGCGAAGTACATGGTGGAGCGGGACGAAATCGTGAAGCAGGCGCAAAAGATGGCGGAAGAAGTGGTGCTGGCGGCCAAGATGAAGGCCCGCGAGATGAAGCAGGCGACGAACGAGTATATAGACGACGTAATAAAGCACACGGACGAGACGTTAACCGGCGCCGTGGCGGACTTGAGAAAGACCCGACAAAATTTAAAAAATGGCGCACAATAAGAAAGAATCCCTGAGATAAATCAGGGATTTTTTATTTTAGAATTAAAAATGGCTTTGTTTAGGCGTTGTTGTTGGCAATAAAATCGAATACCGCTTGATAATATTCGTCCGGCTGCAAAAATCGACTTTGATTATGCCCGGCGCCGTCTATTATAAGCTTTTCTTTTTTGCAATTAGCCGCATCGTATAGCCGATGGCACATTTCTACCGGGATGAAATCATCGAGCGAACCGTGGATAAACAAGATGGGCACACTCGCTTTTTTAATTTGCTCCAGACTAGAAGCCTCCTCCAAGCTGTAGCCAGCGCGAAGTTTGGCGATAAGACTGGTAGAATTTATAATCGGGAAGGGCGGCAAATTGAACCGAAGCTTTAACTCGGACGAAAAGACCTCATCAACGCGAGTGTATCCGCAGTCTTCAATAATCGCAACCACGTTTTTAGGCAGATCTTCGCCGCTGAGCATCATAACAGTGGCGGCGCCCATAGAGACGCCATGCAGTACGATTTTAGCCTCAGGGTCTTCGTCTAAAATTGACGAAATCCAAATTAGAATATCGTCTTTGTCCAGCCAACCCATGCCGATGTAGCTGCCCTCGCTCTCGCCGCACGCGCGCAGATCGGGCGTAACAACGTTGTAGCCGCGGGTTTGATAATGATGCGCGAGATCAAAGACATGGCGGCAGCTGCTAGAGTACCCGTGCACGACAATAGCGTAGTTGTGGGAATCGGCGCTAGCGCGAAATTTAACCCCGTGTAGCCGAAGATTATCCCTAGACGTCACAAAAATATCCTGCCTGTCGACGGTTTTGAGCCAATCGTTGGTAGCCTCGACTTGGTTCTCGTAATTTTTTAAAATAAGGCTTTGAACCGAAGAAACGGCACCAGACGAAACTTCGCGGTTCGCGCCATCGGTAGCATCGCCCTTTCGCACAAGAGCGTAGTCAAAAAAGTAGTTGCCAACGGCAAGCAAGATAATAAGAACGAGGGCCGCGCAAGCCGAGAGGATAGCCAAAAGCTTTCTTCTTTTTTTGTTAGTCATCATTTTCTCACACCCACTTATTTTCTAAAATCGAAAAATACTTCACGTAAATATCTCAATGGCGTGATTGTAAACGTCAACAATCTTGGCCGCCATGCTGTTTTTGGTGTTGCTGTGAATCACGCTGTTTCGAACGCGAGCATTTAGTTCGCAGCGCCGCTGCGGGGGCATAGTGTAAACCAAATCTAACTTCTCAATAAAGCTGGCCTCGTCGTTAAAGATGAACCCGTTGATGTTCTCCACGACCTGACCTTTGTTTATCGGGTCGTCACGCTGAATTATCGGCAAGCCCATAGACATCGCCTCGAGCATAGATATCGAGTTTGTATCGGACAACGAAGCGGTCAAAAAAACGTCGCAGGCGGCGTAGTAAGACAAAAGCTCGGAGTTTGGGACCTTGCCCGTAAATATGATTATATCGTCAATTCCCAGCTTTTTGGCCTGCTTCTCTAAGTCAACCTTAGCGGGGCCGTCACCAATGACTAAAAACCGGAACTTATCGTTAATCTTGGCGTACTTCTCGATATAATCAATCAAAACATCGATGCTCTTCTCCTTGCCAACGCGCGAGACGATGCAGCCGACAAAAGCGTCAGCCGGAATGCCGTATTTCTCCCGAACCCTAGCAACGTCCGAAGGCGCGACATTTTCGGGCGAAAAGCGATCAACGTCAACAGGGTTAGGGATAATCTCAACGTTCTGAGAAATCCCCGCGCGCGAGAGGTACTCGTGACTTTTAGGCGAAGGCCCCGTAATAACGGTAGCGCGCCGGTAAAGAGACCGAATATACTTATAAAAAATGCGCTGACCGGTCTTAACGAGCGGCTTTGGAACAACATAGTAAACGTAGTCGTCGTAAATGGTGTGCAGAGTGTAGACAACCGGGCGCTTCAGGAGCTTAGAAACCAAGATGCCAAACAGCCCGATTCCGAACTCGGTGTGAATATGAATCACATCGGGCGCGAACTTTTTAATAATATGGTATTGCCGCATATTTATGGGCATAGAGAGGCCGTAGCCGTAAATCCGCTTTAATTTTATGCTCGGACAATGCAAAACGCCGTGCTCCTCGAACGTAGTGGTATCTTTAGGGTTAGTGGTAACAACCAAAACCTCGTGACCAAGGCTCTCGAGCCCCTCTTTGAGGGCAGCCACGTGGATAGCCACGCCGTTTATTTCTGGAGCGAAGGTATCTGAAAAAAGCGCGATTTTCATAGCTTAAAAATCCTTTCTTACCGCCCAAAAACCGGGTAATCTAGGACTAAGTATAGCCGAAATTTTGATATTTTGCAAACGCGCATAAAGTTTCATACTTTTGGTGGGGGCGACATACCATGTAAAAGAGGTGATCAGAATGGCAAACGAGAACGACAACGCCAAGAATCCAAGCGCCGAGAGTCTGCTAAAATCCGTGGCAAACAAGCTAGGCAAAAGCCCAAAAGAGCTAGAAAAAGCCACCAAAGAGGGCAGTATAGAAAATTTGTTGGGGAGCCTGAAGCAAGACGACGCGCAAAAAATAAAAAAGATATTGTCGGACAAAGGCATGGCAAATAAAATCTTGGCCACGCCGCAGGCGCAAAAGCTGATACAAAAGCTGCTGGGAGAAAAATAAATGGACGAACTAACAGAAAAGCTGATGGGGCTGCTTGCGAGCAAAGAAAACGTGGAGAAAATAAAAAATCTGAGCGGCATATTGTCGGATGCCAAAGAGGGGCAGGAAGATCAGCCAAAAGAGGGTAAATCTCCAGCAGAATCGAAAGATTCCCCAACATCAAACGACGCAGCGTCAATAGAAATGCTCCAAACCATAATGAAGCTGGTGCCACTGCTGTCCACCGCGAGTAGGGAGGATGACAACACACGGCTCCTGTATGCGCTCCGGCCGCACCTGAGCGAACATCGGCAGGCAAAGCTGGATAAATCAGTAAAAATGCTGCAGATGCTCAAGCTTTTGCCGGTGCTAAAAAGCCAAGGGCTCTTTTGATGGCCACAGGTCGGGCGAGATGACGGTAAACGAGGTAACTTATGAAGAGTAATTTTGAAAGCATGGAAGATATGCAAAGAATGCAACAGGAGGCGGTTCGGCGGGTGCAAGAGATGCAAAAGCGCGCCAAACAAAGCCTTGCAGCGAGTGAAAAGCATATCGAATTAAATAAAGTAGAAAATCCTAAACATCAGCAAGAATGCAGCGATAATGGCGATATTCCGGAGCAGACGAAAGACCCAGGTTTAATACAAAGCGTAAATAACGTGAACGAAAATACTAATAGCAAACAAATTTTGGCTAAAACAAACGGCAAAATGAACATTTTTTCTGCGCTTTTGAATGATAGGGAAAAGAGCCTCGTTTTGGTTTTGATACTGATTCTGGTGGACGAAAGCAGCGACCTGAGCCTGATTTTGGCGCTTATGTACCTGATAATTTGAGGTCAGCTCTGAGTTTTCGCGGGTTCTATCGAGGCAATGTAGTATTTGTCGCTGTCTGCACCGAGCCTCAGCTTGTATACCATTTGCTTGACTGGCGTGGGTTCGGGAGTCTTCTCTTCACCGGAGCTCAAAAATTTATCTTCTCGCGACAAGTACGACACTGTCAAAATTAGCTCATCTTTTTTTTCGAGGATCTCTTCAATATGTGGCAAAAACGTCCCCGCGTTGCTGATCGAGCTGATGTGAAAGTTGTCCTCACCCGCCGTGTGCGAATAAAACGCGCCGAAAATGTCACCAGAACAGTTTATGACGTCCGCGCTGCCGAACAAATCTGCCGCCGCACGTTGCACGTCTGCAACCGGCATGAGCGTTAATCCTTGCTCGTCGAACTCCTTGTAGCCCTCCGCACCGTTCTGAAGGAGGTTCCGCCAAATACAGGAGGAGACAACCATGTCAGAGTCGGCATCCTGCGGGGACGCAAAGGGAGTGGGATCATGCATAACGACCGGCGCAATGTAATTGTTGTACTTGGCGTAAGTGGAGGAATCGCTAATGACTGAGCTGGTGCGGTTTACAGCCGAAAGCAAGATGATAACGCCCACAATAGCAAGGATCATGGTCGCGCCGGCAAAAAGAAACCGATAAATGCTGACCTGATGCCTAGTTTTTTGAGAAATTTTAATAGTGCCGCGATCAGAAGGCTTAGCATGGGCATTTTGACGAGGCTTAGGAGAGCGCACCCGTGTTTGAGCTGAATTTTCTTGTACTTTTTCTGCGTGCCGCCGCATTAACTCTGACCTTGCTGGCGTTGAGCTTGTAATGGTAGCGGCCTTAACGACGGTCTTGCCGGCGCCGCGGTAGTCCGCGTGATATTCGTTAACCTTCGATTTTTCCTGCTCCATAAACTTGTTCCTTTCTGGCGGCCGGGCTGGTGCCAGCCTTGAGTTAAGCAAGATTATAGCACGGGCGGGATGTAAAAAAGAGCCAAAATTTGTCAACACAGATATAAAGCCAAAAGATAAAAGCCGTACGCAGAACATTGCCTGCACACGGCCTTTTAAGCGTATTCACATGTAAAAAAATCTAAGAATTCTTGTCAAGAAGGGCGGCCTTGCGCGACAAATTCACGCGGCCCTTGTCGTCAATCTCGGTAATCTTAACAATAATCTCGTCCCCGATCTTAACGGCGTCCGAAACTTTCTCGGTGCGCTTGGTGTCCAGCTGAGAAATATGGCAAAGGCCTTCCTTTCCGGGAGCAAACTCAACAAAGGCGCCAAAATCCATAATCCGGCTAACGCGCCCGGTGTAAATGTCGCCAACTTGCGGGTCCTTAACAATGGACTCAACAATAGCCAAGGCGCGGCGGCAGTTATCAAGGTCCAGCCCAGAAATAAACACGCGACCGTCGTCCTCAATGTCGATTTTAACGTCGCAGTCCAAGCAAATTTTTTGCACGACCTTCCCGCCAGAGCCGATAACATCGCGAATTTTCTCAACATCAATCACAGTAGAAAGCATCTTAGGCGCATAAGGAGAAAGCTCAGCGCGTGGGCGATCAATAACCTTCAGCATGACCTCGTCCAAGATATAATCGCGAGCTCGGTGAGTTTTAAAAAGAGCTTCCTTGATAATATCCGGCGTCAAGCCATCGATCTTAAGATCCATCTGAATAGCGGTGATGCCGCGGTGAGTTCCGGCGACCTTGAAGTCCATGTCGCCAAAAAAGTCCTCCAGCCCCTGAATGTCCACCATGGTCATAAAACGGTCGCCCTCAGTAATAAGGCCGCAGGAGATCCCCGCAACAGGGGCGGTTATAGGCACGCCAGCGTCCATCAAGGCCAGCGTAGAGCCACAAACGGAACCCTGAGAAGTCGACCCGTTAGAAGAGACGACCTCCGAAACCAGGCGAATAGCATAAGGAAACTCGTCAATAGAGGGAATAACCGGAACCAAAGCGCGCTCGGCCAAGGCACCATGCCCAATCTCGCGGCGACCAGGGCCACGACTTGGCCTAGTTTCGCCAACGGAGAATGAAGGAAAATTATAATGATGCATATAACGCTTTTCGACCTCACCATCGATGCCGTCCAGAAGCTGTTCATCGCCGATCGATCCCAAAGTAGCCACGGTCAAAACCTGAGTCTGCCCGCGAGTAAACAAGCCCGAACCGTGAGTGCGCGGTAAAAGCGCAACTTCAGCCGCCAAAGGACGAATCTCGTCCATTCCCCGGCCATCCACACGTTTTTGATCGTCCAAAAGCCAGCGCCGAACAATACTCTTTTGCGCACGATACATACATTCGTTAATCAAAGCTTCAGCGTCCGGGTAAATCTCTGCAAAATGCTCGTGAACTTTCTGATATATCGGGCCAAGACGGTCATCGCGAACCTTTTTATCGTCGGTGTCAAGAGCAACTTTCAGATCCTCACAAGCAAAATTTTTAATCGCCTCAAGCATAGCAGCGTCCGGGTCAGCCGAGGTGTAAGCGAACTTCGCCTTGCCAATCTCCTCGCGAATCCCCTTAATAAAAGCAATAATCTGCTGATTCGCCTCGTGCCCCGCCATGATGCCGTTAAACATGGTTTCATCGTCAACTTCGTTGGCACCAGCTTCAATCATAGCAATCCGACTGTCGGTAGAAGCCACCGTAACGGCCATTTGAGATGCCTTACGCTGCTCCGCATCAGGGTTAATAATAAACTCGCCATTAATCAAACCAACGCTAACGCCCGAAATGGGGCCGTTCCAAGGGATATCTGAAATGCTCAAAGCAATGGAAGTGCCAACCATAGCGGCGATTTCGGGCGAACAATCCGGGTCAACCGACATAACAGTGCACACCACAGAAACGTCGTTGCGCATGTCTTTAGGAAAAAGCGGACGAATAGGCCGGTCAATAACGCGCGAAACCAGAATAGCCTTCTCGCTAGGACGCCCCTCGCGACGTAAAAAAGAACCCGGAATCCGCCCCACAGCGTACATCTTCTCTTCAAAATCGACCGACAAAGGAAAAAAATCGATCCCCTCGCGTGGCTCAGCAGTCGCCGTCACAGCCACATTAACAACCGTCTCACCATACCGCACCAAACAAGCGCCGTTAGCAAGCTGAGCCATCTTGCCAGTCTCAACAACAAGCGGACGGCCGGCAAAATCGGTTTTAAAAACTCTGTAATTTTCGAACATAAAAGACCTCCAAAAAAATTTATCAAACATCCAAACATAAATCCATAAGGAGGGCTTAGCAATAAAACCTATGTTAAATCGAGCAAAACCAGCTTAAACACACGTTTCACTGCTAAAACCGGGATTTATATCAGATGTTATAGGCATAATAAAAACAAAGAAAACGTCAGCAATATCGCCAAAAACGGATAAGCAGATGACGCAAAAGTCACCTGCTTTCTAAATAAAAAATTATTTACGAATACCGAGTTTAGCAATAATAGCGCGGTACCGCTCAATATCGGACTTCATCAAATAACCAAGCAAACTCCGTCTATGACCAACCATCTTCAAAAGGCCGCGTCTAGAGTGATGATCTTTTTTATGAACCTTCAAATGATCGTTCAAATCGTTAATTCGCTTAGTCAAAAGAGCGATCTGAACCTCCGGCGAACCGGTGTCGCCCTCGTGCATAGCATAAGTCTCAATAATAGAAGTTTTTTCCGACTTCAACATGTTGCCCCACCTTTTTCAAAAAATAATCCATAAAACACAGAATAAGGCGGGCAAGCACCCAAAAGGGCGGTATCCTTAATCCGTGAATTAGGTCCCCTTAATTATACTACACCTTACCGATTTTGTAAAGCATATTGTATAGCAAAATATCGAAATAAAAATCTTGAAGAGGCGAAAAAGAGCGTAGCAAAGGGGTTTAAAGGCAGCAGCTATGTTTGTAAAAATGTGTAGCAAATTGTGTAGCATCATGATTTACGGTTTAGGAGCATTTTTTCGCACTCAACAACCAGTATGGGCGAGGCAGAGAGCAACGATACAATCAGCCATTGCACAAAGTTCAAATTGGCGGTCCTAAATATAACGGCAAGGGCCGGCACCGAAATGACCGCAACCTGCAGAATGATGCCAAGGAAGAAGGAGTAAACGAGCTTCATGTTAGAGAGAATGTCAATCTTGAGCAAAGACTTCTCGCTCCGAACGTTAAAAGAGTGAAAAAGCTGGGACAAACTCAAAACGGCAAAAGCCATAGTGCGGCCGATTATGGGCGTTTTAGAGACATCAAAAAACACGCGGCCAATGCTAAAAGCCAAAAACGAAATCGCACCAATAAAGCAACCCTCAATGACGATTTTGCGCCAACCATCGCGAGAAAAAAGTGCAGCATTTTTGCCCTGCGGCTTGTGATTCATAATTTCGTCGTCAACGGGCTCCACACCAAGCGCCAAAGCCGGAAAGGAGTCCGTAACCAAATTTATCCACAAAAGCTGAATAGCCAGCAAAGGCGAGGGCAGCTTGAGCAAAAAAGCGGTCAAAACAGTGATGATCTCGCCAATGTTGGTAGAAATCAAAAAATGCACACTCTTTTTGATATTCTCAAAAATCCCGCGCCCCTGCCGCACCGCCTCAACAATGGTAGAAAAATTATCGTCCGTCATAATCATGTCGGAGGCATTCTTGGCAACGTCAGTTCCCGCAATCCCCATAGCGCAGCCAATGTCAGCCGCCTTCAAAGCCGGAGCATCGTTCACACCGTCACCCGTCATGGCAACGGTCTCGCCGTGCTTCTTGAAGGCCTTCACAATGCGAACCTTGTGCTCGGGAGAAACTCGCGCAAAAACCGAATAATCAAAAATGTTCTTCTCAAGCGCATCCTGGCTCATTTTCTCGAGCTGAGCCCCGCTAATAGCCTTGTCGCCGTCGGACAAAATACCTAAGTCGCGTGCAATAGCCTTGGCGGTGATGATGTGGTCGCCGGTTATCATAACAGGCTTTATGCCGGCACTTTTGCATTCTCTAACCGCCAGCTTGGCGTGAGGACGGGGTGGATCCAGCATACCGATCAGCCCGCAAAAATTCAAATCTTTTTCAACGTCACTCTGCGAATGCGGGATGCTGTCGACGTCCTTGTAGGCAATGGCCAAAACTCGTAAAGCGGACTTTGCCATGTTCTCGTTTTGAATGCGCACCTTGCGCTTCAAATCGGCAGAAAAGGGCCGCCCGTTGCACAAAGAAGAGCGATCCAAAAGGAAATCCGGCGCGCCCTTAGTAATAACGCAAAACTTGCCGCTAGGCAGCTTGTGAACAGTGGTCATGAGCTTTCTGTCGGAGGCAAAAGGAATCTCGTACTTTTTAGGAAACTCCCGATCAAGGTCAGTCTTAACCTTGCCATTTTCGGCGGCCGCCAAAACGATCGCACTCTCGGTGGGCTCGCCAACCGCGCGAAACTCCTTGTTTGTGTATGTAACGGAGGAATTATTGCACAAAGCGCCCAGCGTCAGGATTTTCTGGCCAAGCTCCGAAGAAAAATTTATCTTCCCGTCTTCGGCGCAAATCTGCGTCACCGTCATCTTGTTCTGCGTCAGAGTGCCGGTCTTGTCGGAGCAAATCACGGTCGCGTTGCCAAGCGTTTCCACAGCAGGGAGCTTCCTTATCACGGCGCGGTTTTCGGCCATCTTGCGAACGCCCATAGCCAAAACTATGGTAACCACAGCCGGCAGCCCCTCCGGAATGGCCGCCACAGCCAGACTTATAGCTATCATGAACATCTCAAAAGGCGGGACTTTCTCGATAACGCCAAGCAAGAAAATAACGGCACAAATAGCAATAGCGCAGATTCCAAGGACTTTGCTGGTTTTTTCGAGCTTTAACTGCAGAGGAGTCTGAAAAGAATTCTCGTTAATAATCATCCCAGCGATCTTTCCAACCTGAGTATTCATGCCGGTTTCGACAACAATAGCCTTGCCGTGCCCCGCCGTTATGGTGCTAGTAGAAAAAACCATATTGCGACGCTCTCCCAAAGTGGCACCAGAGGAAAAAGTCCGACCCGCCTCCTTCTCAACAGGCAAAGACTCTCCCGTCAAAGAGGACTCCTCAGCCTTCAAGTTAAAACTCTCAATAAGCCGGGCGTCAGCAGGGACCAAGTCACCAGTGTGCAAAATCAAAATGTCGCCAGGAACGAGTTCCTCCGAAGGCACAATGACCTTCTTGCCCGCCCGAATAACATGCGCCTTAGGCGAAGACAATTTCTTTAAAGCGTCAATAGCCTTCTCGGCCTTAGACTCCTGCGCAACGCCGATGATAGCGTTCATGATGACGATAAAAAGGATGATGATAGAATCGATGTAGTCGCGATTCCCCTTAACAGCCGAGGTCACAAAGGAAATAGCCGCCGCAATCAAAAGAACAATCACCATAAAGTCCGAAAATTGCTCAAAAAACTTCGCCACAACGCTCTTAGACTTCTTCTCCTTCAAAATATTCTTGCCGCAATTTATCTGCTTTTGCGCAACAGAAATATTGTTTAGACCTATGTTTTCATCGACTTTAAATTTTTTCAAAACGTCGCCCACATTTAAATTGTGCCAGTCCATCAAGTCAACAACCCCTTAAACGCTCAAAAATGTTGTCCATAAAGAAGTATATTCACAAAGGGCAAAAGTTATGATCGCAGCACGAGCGCATAAACCAATATGGCGAGGCCCGCATATATTAGATAAAAATATATTTGAGGTGAGTTGAATGTGGATCTTGTCGGGAATCCTGCTAGCAATATCGCTCAGCATGGACGCACTGGGCATCGGTGTGTCGTACGGCCTAAGAGGAAAAAAAGTCCCGCTACTGCCCAAAGTCATAATCAGCCTGATCTCGCTAGCGTTCACAGCCGCAGCAATAGGCATCGGCAACATAATAGTGCTGTTTTTGCCAGACCAACTAGCCAAGCTGATAGGCTCCGGAATGCTGGGCGTTCTGGGCGTGGCGATAATAATCCAAGCGCTAAGCAAAAAAGAAGGGGAAGAAGAGCCAGAGCCAGAAGTTCAAAGACCGCAAAGAAAGATCTGGAAAATAGCGCTAAAACCTCTGGGCCTTACAATAAAAATAATCCGCAATGAAATTTATGAAAACGGCAGCAAAGCAGACTCCGCAGCAATAATGGGCATAAGAGAATCGCTGTATATGGGCGTCGCGCTCTCCATAGACTCTTTTGGTGCCGGTATAAGTAGCGCAGTTTCGGGCATCAACAATTTTTTCGTCCCCGTAATGGTTGGCCTGTGCCAGTTTATCTTCCTGAGCCTAGGCATATTCTGCGGCCAAAAGCTGACGTCAATAAAAAAAGCAGACCCCAAAATCTTTATGCTTCTCTCTGGCGCTATACTGGTGGTTTTGGCGATAATCAGATACTTCCTATAGAATAGACGCGCACAAAATTTTTTTACTCATAAAACCTCAACGAGCTGAGCAATTTCTCGCGCTGCCGATTTAAGTATGCCTCGTCAATGTCAATGTAGATGCAGGAGCAGCACGCCCCGGTTATCGACAAATCAAGCTGCTCCAACCGACACATCCCCTCACAAAAATAAACGCAGAAATAATTTTCGCATTTGATGGTTTTCACAATAATCACTCCAACGGCTATAGGTCTAAAACACCCTAATATTAATAGGTCAATTATACCATGATATTTGTGGTGATGTAAATGAGCAAACTGAAAAAATTGAGAAAAGAAAAAGGCTTTACGCAAATAAAAATGCAGCATCTAACGGGCATAGACCAAAGCGATTATTCCAAATTAGAAAATGGACATAGGCACCTAACGTTTGAGCAGTGCAAAAGATTAGCACTGGCGCTGGACACAAGCATGGATTACTTGGCTGACCTAACCGATGACCCAAAGCCATACAAGAGGCGTAAATCACAATAAAAACCAGACTACGCTAAAAAAGTAAAGCCGTAGCCCGGTTAAAAAATAAAAATAAATAGCACAGGCCGCACTATACCGCGCGGCCTGATTTTTTAGTCTCTTGGCTTCATAGTAGGAAAGAGCAAAACATCGCGAATAGATGCGCAGTCAGTAAGCAGCATAACCAAGCGATCAATCCCGATCCCGAGCCCGCCAGTAGGCGCCATACCATATTCGAGTGCGTTAATAAAGTCCTCGTCAATCAAATTAGCCTCATCGTCGCCGGCCTCACGCAGGGCCATCTGATGCAAAAAGCGTTCACGTTGGTCAATAGGGTCATTCAGCTCCGAGTAGGCATTGGCCATTTCGCGCCGAGTAATAAACAGCTCAAAACGCTCCACCAGCCGAGGATTATCCTTTTTGCGTTTAGTCAAAGGCGAGACCTCAACCGGATAATCGCAAACAAAAGTGGGCTGAATCAAGGTCTCTTCGACCTTTTCCTCAAACATAAGATTCAAAATGTCGCCCCAAGAGTTTTTGCCGCAAGTTTCAAAGCCAAATTGCTCAGCAACCTGCATAGCACGGGCATCGTCGCCCATAAAAGAGGCAAAATCAACGCCAGTAACCTCCTTAACAGCGTCAATCATGGTAACGCGGCGAAACGGCTTGCAAAGATTAATCTCCTCGCCCTGATAGCTAATAATATCCGAACCGCAAACAGCCTGGGCGCAAGCGTTAATAATATTCTCGGTGTGCTCCATCATCGCGTTGTAATCCACATAAGCCTCGTAAAGCTCAATAGAAGTAAACTCGGGGTTGTGCTTAACATCCATGCCCTCGTTGCGAAACAAGCGGCCAATCTCATAAACTTTTTCCATGCCGCCAACAATCAAGCGCTTTAAGTATAACTCCGGCGCAATGCGCAAAAACAAGTCCAAATCGAGCGTGTTGTGATGCGTAATAAAAGGACGAGCCGCCGCGCCGCCAGCAATAGTGTTAAGAATAGGCGTCTCAACCTCAATAAAGCCAAGCTCGTCAAGGTACTTGCGAATAGTGCGAATAATGGTGCTGCGTTTAATAAAGGTGTCCTTAACCTCCGGATTAACAATCAAATCGACGTACCGCTGGCGATAGCGCAAGTCAGTATCCTTCAAACCGTGGAATTTATCGGGCAAAGGCAATAAAGACTTAGAAAGCAAAGTCAAAACCTTGGCATGAACAGAGATCTCACCGCGACGGGTCTTAAAAACAAAGCCCTCAACGCAAATGATATCGCCAATATCCCACCTGTCAAGCCCGCGATAAACGTCCTCGCCAACGTCGTCAGTCTTAATATAAACCTGCATCCGCCCGCTGCAATCGTGCACATCCATAAAACAAGCCTTGCCCATGTCGCGCCAGCTCATAATCCGGCCCGCAATGCAAACATTCTTGCCCTCAAAAGTGTCGAATCCCTCAACAATCTCAGCATTGTAGGCATTTCGCGAGCAAACGGTAATCTCAAAAGGATCCATATTATCCTGCTGAAGAGAGCGCAGTTTATCGCGCCGAATCTTCAAAAGTTCCTTAACGTCCGGTTCAGCAGCACCAGGCAAAGTGCTAGAATTTTCATCATTCATTTTAATAGCTCCTCAAAACTTAAAAAGACGGGCAGAAAGAATAAAAAATTCACCTGCCCAAAAGTTTAAAATAATGTTCGCGCCAATATTTGCGCCTATTTCTATTTAGATATCTCCAAAACCTCAAACGAAGTGACTCCAGCCGGAGTCTCGACCTCAACAACGTCGCCCACTCGATGCCCAACAAGAGCCTTCCCAACAGGCGACTCATCCGAAATACGACCGTTAACAGGATCCGCCTCGCTAGAACCGACGATCTTGTAATCGCAAACGTCGTCAAAGCCGGCATCACGGACCTTAACCTTAGAACCAACGTGAATAATCTCAGTAGAAAGCTCATCCTCGTTAATAACTTTAACATTTTTAAGCGTATTTTCGATAGAAGCGATGCGAGCCTCAACAATAGCCTGCTCATTCTTGGCCTCGTCGTATTCGCTATTTTCCGATAAATCGCCAAAAGACAAAGCGACCTTTATTTTTTCGGCAATTTCCTTACGTTTAACAGTCTTCAATTCGTCGAGTTCAGCTTCCAACTTTTTAAGTCCTTCATCAGTAAGTAAAACTTGTTTGGTCATTTTCACACAAACCACCTTTTTAATTAAGATTATTTCTGAACAACATACCAATTATAATTTAGTTGCTCAAGCGTGTCAAGATGATTTTGTAAAAACTCTCAAATTTTGGAGAAGCCAGCAAACAAGCGGCAACCAAGCCACAACGATGCAAAAAACGAAAAGATTAATTTAAAAATTTTTCACCAATCAATAATGTAAGTAGTTTTCGTTCAATGGGTTATAGTCAGCGCCGTTAAACTTCGTCTGAAAGTGCAAGTGCGGCCCACTAGAGTGGCCAGTAGAGCCAACCTCGCCGATTTTTTGTCCCTTCGCAACAGTCTGCCCAGAAGAAACGCAAACACGCGCCAAATGCCCATAAATCGAAACTTTTATCACAATTTTGCCATTAATCATGTAAGTGTGCCGAATCATAACATAATTGCCATATCCACCGCCGCAGCCGCAGCTGCGCAGCTTACCATAGTCATGAGGACACCCGCGAAACGCCGCAAAAACAACACCGTCATCAACAGCAACAACAGTAGCCCCATAGATGCTGCGACCAGCAGACCCAGCAATATCAATACCCTTGTGATACACATGGCCGCGGCGCTCCAAATATTCAGAGGACCGACGAGTAAAGCCAGGCACAGGCCAAAACCAGTTAGAGCGAGAAAAATCGGCCAAGCTAGCTAAAGCAAGAGGGTTGCCTCCGCGACTTCGTTGTAGCCGAGCAACTTCAATGTCAATAGCGTTTTGAATTTGCCGCATCTCCAGGTCAGCATCGTAAATCTCAGACTGAATGCGACTCTTATCGCTTTCAAGCTGTTTCAAAAGAGCCTCATTCTGACTCAAAAGCTCGCGTAATTGTGCCTCAACCTCGTTTAAAGAGTTAGTCTCAGCAACCAAAGAAGCCTCCTGACCGGTCAAACCAGCTTTCATGTCTTCCAAAGAGTGAATATCGTCCTTCAAAGCGCTCAAAAGCCGATTATCGTGGTCACTGACCTTAGTAATAATCTCAGCCTTGTCAATGAGCTCCTCAAAAGTTTTGGCGTTAAAAACCAAATCAATCAGCTGAACCTCGCCAGCCTTATAAATAGCCGCCAACCTCCGCTTAAGAATCTCAGTATTTTCGGCAACTTCGCGTTCCTTAGCAACAATATCCCGCTTAACCTGCTCAATTTGTTGCCGCAAATCGTCAACGCGCTTGTTTATCTTAAGCTTCCGCTCTTTTACACTCATAATCTTGCTATTAACGGAGTCATACTGACGGCGTTTTTCGTCGACTTTTTTTTGAGTTTCCGCAAGAGTCTTCTTAAGATTATTCCGTTTAGACTGCACGCGATTGCGATTCTGACGGTGCTGATCAATAAGAGAAGAATAAGCAATAAAATTGTGAGAGATATTATCAGAACAAAAAGTGGCAAAGAAAAAAGTTATACATATAAAAAATACGCAAAAAATTTTCTTACCAGCCAAGAATCTCTCCTCCCTCCCGCTTGAGGTACTTGCTAATAGAAATAAGCCCACCAATCAGCCCAAAAGCGATACCAGCGGCAATAAAAGCAAAGAATATAGGCAAAGATACGCTTCCAAAAGGAATATGCGAAAAAGGAATCATCCGATTAACATAGCCAATCAAAACGTCATATAAAAGCTTCAAAATAGTAGCAGAAATAATAGCAGAAATAATGCCAATAATAATGCCCTCAACAATAAAAGGCAGCCGCACAAACCAGTCGGTAGCGCCAACCGACTTCATAATGCTAATCTCAAACCGGCGGCTATACATAGTAAGCCGAATGGTGTTAGACAGTATAAATAAAGAAACAAGACCCAAAACAATAACAATAAACACGCCGCTAATAGAAATCAACCGATCAAACTTAGTCAACTTCTCAAAAAGCTCGCTGCGATTAACAACACTGTCAATGCCGTCAATCTGTTTAATCACGTCAACAGTCTCGCGATACTTAGAAATATCCGCCAAAGTAACATGAAAAGCATGAGGAAAAGGGTTATTATCCTTAATCCCATCAAAAATAGGCCCCAGCTCATCCTTAAACTTCTCAACAGCCTCTTCCTTAGAGTAAAACTTGCACCCCGCAATATTATCCAAAACCTTAATTTTCTCGCCAATCTCCAAAGCAGGGCCAGTCTCAACATCGTCATTCAAATAAACAGTAATACTATTTTGCGACTCAATAGACCGCAAAGCATTGCTAATATTCATAGAGAACAAAGCAGCAGCACCAGTCAGCAAAAGGCACAAAACCAAAACGCCAATAGAAGCCACCGACATCATCCAGTTTTTCCAAACATTCCGAAACCCTTCAGTCAACAAATACTTCAAAGAACTAGCTCTCATGGCGCACCTCCGGGTTCTTGCTATCAGAAATAATCTTACCGCAGTTAATTTCAATAACTCTCTTGCCAAACCGCTGAACCAAATCATGCTCATGCGTAACCATCAAAACAGTAGTTCCGCGCTTATTAATCTCAGTCAAAAGCTCAACAATCTCATAAGACATCTCCGGATCAATATTTCCAGTAGGCTCGTCCGCAATAATAATAGAAGGATTATTAACAAGAGCGCGCGCCAAGCTGACTCTCTGTTGTTCTCCGCCAGAAAGCTCAGCCGGGCGCCGATTAGCCTTATTCTGTAAATCCACCAAATTCAGTATGTAAGGAACGCGTTTTTTAACGTCCCGCTCCGAAGCCCCAGTAACGCGCATAGCAAAAGCAACGTTATCAAAAACAGTCATCTTGTCAATCAGCCGAAAGTCCTGAAAAACGATGCCCATTTTTCGGCGAATATAAGGGACTTCTCGCTTAGTAATCTGAGAAATATTTATTCCATCAAGGTATATAGTGCCCCGCGAGGGCAGTTCTTCGTGCATAATGAGTTTCAAGAAAGTACTCTTACCCGAACCAGAAGAACCAACAATAAATACAAATTCACCCTTTTTAATATGTAAATTTATATTTTTAAGAGCACTAGTACCATTAGCATAAACTTTTGATACATTCCTAAACTCTATCATGGTTTTTAATACTCCTTTTAATTTGCCAACTTTCTTCCTTTTTCATCATTAACCAAAAAACGCATATAAACGCCCAATTTAGCCAAATAATAAATAGTCTATAATTATCATCTAAAACTAAAATAAACCTCCAAAATCAGTCCCTAAACAGTCTAAAATTAAAACTTTAAACCTAAACTCAAAAATCAATACTTAACCGGATTAGAAGATAAATATTTCTTAACCATCAAAGCGACTTTAAAAACAATAGCATCTTCAAACTCGCGCAAATCGAGCCCAGTAAGCTTTTTAATCTTCTCCAACCGATAAACCAAAGTATTACGGTGAACAAACAGCTTACGCGAAGTCTCCGAAACATTCAAATTATTCTCAAAAAAGCGTTGAATAGTAAACAAAGTCTCCTGATCCAAACTGTCAATAGACCCGCGCTTAAAGACTTCCTTCAAGAACATCTCGCACAAAGTGGTAGGCAATTGATAAACAAGCCGAGCCACACCCAAGTTGTCGTAGCTAATAATAACTTTCTCAGTATCAAAAACCTTGCCAACTTCAATAGCAATCTGCGACTCTTTAAAAGAAGAAGCCAAGCCCTTAATATTAGAAACCGTGCTGCCAATACCCACCGAGCAGTGAATATAAAATTCGCTAGTCAAAGTGTCAACAATAGATTGAGCCAACTGTTCAAGATCCTCGCGCTCAATGCCCTCTTTAACCTCTTTAATAACAGCAATATCCGACTCGTTCAAGTTAATAATAAAGTCTTTGTTCTTGTCCGGAAAAAGGTTTTGTAAAACTTCATAAGCAGAAACATCCGACTTAGAGTGAATCTTAACCAACATGCAAACCCGAGTAGCCTCAACATTAAAGTGAAGTTCGCGAGCCTTAATATAAATATCACCGGGCAAGATGTTGTCCAAAATAACGTTTTTAATAAAGTTGCTGCGGTCATATTTTTCGTCGTAAAATTCTTTAATATTTCCAAAAGATATGGACAAAATAGAAACATACCGTTGAGCAGCTTCATCGTCTCCCTTAACAAAAACAGCGTACTCAGAGCTATTTTTGCTTTCAAGTGACTTATAAGTATAACCGTTAATAATAAAAGTGGAAGCAGGCTTAAAAAAGTCCGAAGTAATATTTCCTCTAACTTCGCCAATTTTGTCCAAGTCGCTACAAGCAACAACTACCGAAGATTCATCAATAACCCCAATAGTCCTTCCAATAGCATCGTGCATTTGATGAACAATCCCTTGAAATAACCTGTTAGACATAAAAAAACTCCTTACTGTTTGAATTTTGAACGTTGCTAAAATGAAAATTTTACAAATAGTTTAATAATAAAAATAAACGTAACTATATTTTACATAAATATTAAGGATATTGCAACTATTTTATCAAAAAAATTTGTTTATTTTATAGATATAAGGTAATCATTTTTACAAAACGGGATAAACTGTGAAAAGATAGCTTAATTTTGCAGAAATATTTTGGCAAAAAAGATGATATAAAAAAGCGAACAAAAGCCGGCACATTGCACATACAACCCAAATATAGAGCAAAAAATTTAAAAGCAACAACAAAATCCAAAACTTAAATAAAAATTTTAAGAACAAGATTAGTTGTTGCCCAAAAAACAAGTAACCAAATTATAACAGTTGATGCAAAAAAGGAATTAATCATAAAAAAAGCAAAATTAATTTTACAAAAATTACAATAAACACAAAATATTATATCAAAAATCCACCCGTGCAGGACGTTACATTAACCGTGAACCTTGTCCGGATTGCAAAATCCATGAATAAAGCCATTTAAAAGCACAGAAGAAACATCGCCGCCAATGACCTTGTCGTTAAGAACCAAGATATTCGCACGCCATTACTGTGAGGCGCCTTTGTAATTCAAGTTCGTGATTTTAGCTTAAGCGTGAACTTTGTCCGGATTACAAAACCCATGAATAAAGCCGTTTAAAAGCACAGAAGAAACATCGCCGCCAATGACCTTGTCGTTAAGAACCAAGATATTCGCGCGCACGCCCTGCGAGGCATCCTTGTAATTCAAAATCTGATAAGTGTAGCGGGTGCAGGTTTTCTCCTGATATCGAGAAAGATCCAAGCCCTGATCGCGCTGGATGTCGTTGTATTTTTCGTATGTAGAGTTAAATTCGGCCGGAATCGTAACCGTAGAGATCTCGGTCGGCTCCGGAGAAACCTCCCACCCAAATTGCTTCAAAAACTCGACACGTTCGGCATTGTCCCGAGCATTCAACTTGTACTTTCCCAAAGGACAAACGGCCTCGCGGCTGCCAGATCGAACCAAAGCAAAAAACGCAGCCAAAATAATCACAAAAGCGACAGCCAAAATCCCCAGAGTAAAGAGCCTCCGCCGAGATGCCTTAAAAGAAAATATAAACATAAAAAACCTCCCTAAAGCTGTTATATGCACAAAGGGAGCGTAAAATGAAAAATAATCATAAGCAAAAACCGCATAAAAATGGGGCGCAGCCGAAGAATTTTCTAAAACAAAAAAATAAGTGCCCATAAAGAGCACTTATATTAAAGAAAAGGAATTTATGAGAATGAAAAAGGTAAAATCAATCTCGATTATTAATATAACACATTTAAAATCATTTGTAAATACTTTTTTCAAAAAAAATTAAAAAAATGTATCAAAAACATTTTCAAAAGTAACAAAATAAAAGAACAAATCTCGATTTACCGGGCACCGATGAAGCTTGAAATCTTTCAAAAAATTTTTTCTAAAAAATAAAAATCTCAAATTTTTTTGTAATAATTCAGATCGAAAAAAGTTACATTTGTGTGACAAGGCGATTTTTCCGCATAAAGAAATTAAGAAAAATAAAAAAGCCGCCAGCTTTACGAATATCCACATTTGAGTTAAAATTATGAGCGTAAAAGCAAAAAGGAGGCCTTTTTTTGACGAACGAAAAATTAGCTCAGCTGGCGGTCCCAGCGCTAAAAAAAGAGTACCCCCAAGCGGAGTGCTCGCTAAATTACATAGACCCACTGCAACTGTTAATCTCCACGCGGCTGGCAGCCCAGTGCACCGACGCGCGGGTTAACATGGTGACGCCGCAGCTGTTCAAAAAATTCAAAACCGTGTACGACTTTGCAAAAGCGCAGCCCGAAGAGGTAGAAAAGCTGATAAAGTCGTGCGGATTCTATCACGCCAAAGCCAAAGATATAGTAAACATGTGCAAAATGCTAATAGAGAAATTCGGCGCCACAGTGCCATCCTCAATAGAAGAACTAGTAGAGCTGCCCGGCGTAGGGCGAAAAACAGCCAACCTAATAGTAGGGGACGTCTTCAAAAAGCCCGCCGTAGTGGTAGATACCCATTGCATGCGAATAACCAGAAGGCTAGGGTTTCACGACTTAAAAAATCCCGAAAAAATAGAAAAAATCCTCAGGCAAGCCCTGCCCAAGGAAGAATCGAACGACTTTTGCCACAGATTAGTCCTGCACGGCAGAGCCGTCTGCAAAGCGCAAAAACCGCAGTGCGAAAAGTGCTGCATGAATTCATTTTGCAAATTCGCAAAAAGCAATCAAACAACATAAATTAATTATCGCGCAAGTAGCGGCGGCATTCTTTAACCACCTGGCCGGACAAAAACAAAAGTGCAATCAGGTTCGGCAAAGCCATCAAGCCGTTAAAAGTGTCGGAAATGCTCCAAACCAGGTCAACCTTCATAACAGCCGCAAATAAAATAAAAATCACCTGCAAAGTCTTATAAATCAAAACATTTCGGCTAAAATGCTCGCCGGAAAAATACCCAATGCATTGTTCGCCGTAGTAAGACCAGCCGATCACCGTGGCAAAGGCGAACAGCGTTATAGATATGGTAACAAAAATTTCGCCCGCGCCGCCAAAAGTAGTGCTAAAAGCCTGCACACTGAGCAAAGCTCCGTCCTGCGCGGTAGGCAAAACGCCAGAAGTCAAGATGCAAAGGGCCGTAACGCTGCATATCAAAATCGTATCGACGAAAACCTGAAAAATCCCCCACATCCCCTGAACAACAGGCTCACTCTCGCTGCTAGCGGCATGCACAATGGGAGAGCTACCAAGCCCCGCCTCGTTAGAGAAAACGCCACGAGCAATGCCATGCTTAATAGCCGAAGCAGCCGCAAACCCAGTAATGCCGCCAGTGACAGACCTAAAGTCGAAAGCGCCCGAAAATATGCTAAAAATGGCGCCGGGAAGGTTCTGAATGTGCGTAATAATGACAACCAAGCTGCCCACAATATAAAACAGAGCCATAAAAGGAACGATCCGCTCGCTAACCCTAGAAATGGTGCGAATCCCGCCAAAAATGATAAAACTAATAATCACAGCAAGCACAACGCCAGTAATAGCGGGAGGAATCCGAAAACTACTCTTAACAGAAGCTGCAATAGAATTAACCTGAGCCATATTTCCAATACCAAAAGAAGCCAAAATACAAGCAACAGCAAAGAACCGAGCCAACCACCGGACGCCAAGGCCATTTTCAATATAATACATAGGTCCGCCGTAGTTCTGGCCATTCGCGTTAACTTTTCGATATTTCACGCCAAGAACATTCTCAGCAAAGCTAGTCATCATGCCGAAAATAGCGGCCAGCCACATCCAAAACACAGCACCGGCGCCGCCCAAGGTAATCGCAGTAGCAACACCAACGATATTCCCAGTCCCCACAGCACCAGCAAGGGCAGTACTCACCGCTTGAAACGGTGTAATACTGCCTTTTTTATCGGTAGATTTGCTAGAAAAAATGTTTCCAAATGTGTGCTTAAGCCACAATTTGCACTGAGAAACTTGAAAAAACCTCAGCCGGACGCTAAACAGTAAACCAACAAGCATAATCAAAGCCAGCATCAAAGGGCCCCACACAATAGAATTAACGAAATCGTTTATTTTCTCAATAATATTAATAAACTCAGCCAAATTTTTCCACCCACATAGATTTTTAATTAAATCTATGCGAACAAGCAAATAAAAATTCAAAAAATGAATATTTTCTAACCTTTTATTCAAAAATAGCAAATATAATTGCTGACAATGCTAACACGCCTATCAACCCGCCAAAAAGAATATCTGGCCAATATTTATCCCAAAAGTAAGCATTAATAATTTTATCAACGGCAGTGACTACATTAGCATTAGAATCAGTGGATGATTTTTCGGCTTTCTTTTTTAGCTTTTCCTTTTTGGCTTTTAATTTTTTGTTTTTTTCTTTTAGTTTTTCGTTGTCTTCTTTTAACGTTTCATTGTCTTCCATTAATTTTTCAATTTGTTCTTTCAAACTTTCAATTTTTGCTTCAGATAGGCTTTTATCAGATTTAAGCAATGCTAACTGATTTTGCAAATTCTTAATTTGAGCATCAGTTGAAGTTGAGCCCTTCTCAGAAAACGCAAAAACATTAGCAGGGCTACTAACAAATGAAAAAATTAATAATTGCGAAACAATTTTCTTAATACACATGATAAAAATTTCTCCCCTTAAAAATTATAAATCACTACGGTACCCTTTTTTAGTTGCACAATTGGGTATACTTTTCTTAAAAATTTCTTCTAGTTGCCTTTGAATTTCTTCGTTTTTTAGGGTTTTTAATATACATAAACAGATACCATCATAAACCTTTGTGCCATAATTACGAAAAGGTATCAAATATTTAGGGCAAGGATCTGTAGGAGATTTAGACAGCAAAGTTTTTTTAATAGGTTTTTCAAATTTTGCCGCCAAATAAAGTGATCCTCCTGTAATTAGAACCCCAATTTTTACAATTTCGTCAAACACTTTAAACAATGAGTTAAACCAAGAAACATTAGACGATAGGACATTCGCGGCTATCACTTTTTTTAATTTTTTATTTTGTTTTTTTAGTTCTTCAATGTTTTTTTCAAATATTTTTTGATTATTTAATTCAGCACTTTTAATTTTCGACTTTAATACGGTTTTTTCGGCTTCAGACATTATCAGCTGTTTTTCTAAGTTGTTAACTTTAATAGTTAAATCTACATCTTTTTCAGTAAATGCAAAGCCAGTAACCGAAGGATTCATAACCAAAACACAACTTAAAATCAGCGAAACAATTCTCTTAAATTTCATAATTAAATCTTCTCCCTTCCTTTATTTCCCTCATTATACCACAATTATATGACATTTACAATAGCAAACAATAATTTTGTATATTATCACAACAAAACGAGAGGAAAATTACATTTTTTATGCACAACGAAAAATCATCTAGTATTTCCCAAAAAGAACAAAGCCAAAGTTCCGGGGCCAGAATGCGAACCTATCACGGAGCCGACGTAATTAATGCGAACTTCCTTAACGGGGAAAGCCTTTAAAACGAGATCTTTAACGAAATTTGCATCGTCAATGGCGTCGCCGTGGGAGATAAAAACAGCATCGTTTTCGGTGACGGTAGTAGTGGCCTTCATGTGCTCAACCAAAGAATTTAGCGCAGCTTTGCGACCGCGAGCCTTCTCCATCAAGATCAACTTCCCAGCGTTGTCAACATGCATAACGGGCTTAACGCCGAGCATCGTGCCCAAAACAGCCGAAGCTGCCGAGACTCTCCCGCCGCGCTTAAGATGAAACAAATCATCCACAGTAAACCAGTGGCAGATATTCAACTTGTGGGCCTCAAGCCACGTAGCGAGCTCGTCGATAGAAAGCCCCTCGCGCCTTTTTTGAGCAGCATAATACACCAAAAGCCCCTCGCCCATGGAGGCACACAAAGAGTCCACAACAATGAGCTTTCTCTCGGGGTAGCTCTTAAGAAGTTCTTCTCTGGCAATTTGAGCCGAAGCAAAAGTCCCGCTAAGGCCCGAAGAAAAGGCAATATAAAGAATATCCCGCCCCTCTTTTAAATAGGGTTCAAACTTTTCAATAAACGTGCCGGTGTTGATCTGACTAGTAGTCACGCTCTTTTTCTCGCGCAACAAATTATAAAAATCCTTGTAAGACATGCCCGTACCGTCGCAGTACGACTTGCCGTCATAGGTAAATTCAAGAGCAATAACCGAAACGCCAAGCGTGTCAGCATACTCCGGCTCCAAATCGCAGGTAGAATCCGTAAAAATAATGTAATCGTTCGTCATCGCAAATCTCCTTAAAAACTTAGTCTGTTAGCTGATTGTAAACATTTTTATATATCTCTTTTTTGTACGGGGCAAAGGCGGTCTCGTCGATGCTGTTTGGGTAGCTCATTATCATTAATTGCATCTTTTCGCAGTTTAGGCGCAAAGCGGGCTGCTCGTAGTAAAAGTCGTTCAAGATAAACCCAAACCGCTTATAAAAGTTGATCCTTCTTTGCGAAGCCTCGTCGGTTGGCAACTCAACCTCCAAAAAGATAGGCTTGCTGACGTTCTTTATGTTATCCAAAATAATCTGCGAGCCCAAGCCACGGCCTCTGTAGTGGGGCGAAACTACCAAATGCTCAAAAAACAGGCAGCTATCCAAGTCCCAATAAGCCAAAAAGCCGACAATAGAGCCCTCATCGTTTCGCTTAATATAAATATTATATTTAGAGTTATCGAGCAACTTTTTTTGGCCGTCATAACTGCGCATTTCGCTATCTGGAAAGGTTTCGTCCATTATCTCAAAAATTTTGTCAAAATCCATAATAACACAAGCCTCCAAACGTCTCATCATATTTTACCACACATCAATGATATATTCTATAGCACATATCGCAACAAAAAAGCAAGCCCCCAAATTATGCATCCAAAGGGATATCACAATAACACGCAGGAGCAAAATAAAGCAAGAGAGCCGTTTAAAAAGGGGATAACATCAATAAAAAAGGCACACCGCAAAGCAACTTTGCAAGTGTGACCTCTAATTTTAGTATGTTGTTTGGTTATTCAATCAAAAACTATACCTTATATATTATTAACACGCTTTTTTCTTTTTTTAGAGCGACGGAGTAAGTCATCTGTTGAAACTTTCAATGCAGCGGCTATAGCAACAAGTTCTTTGTCCGTAACAAGCCTCAGCTGGCCTTCCAGCTTGGATAAGCCCGAAGCGCTAAGCTCAATACCTTTAATTTGCAACTTAGCCAAAAAATCTTTTTGGCTCATTCCCTTGCTTTTTCGCTCTTTAGCGACCTTTTCTCCGATGATGTTCTTGTCACCCAAACTTTGTTTTCTAAGCCTCATTAAAGCACCTCCTCCAAAAATAAAATAGTTAAATTAAAAGTATTGTGTACATTATATAACACAGTTTAAATAATTACAAGCTTTTTTCTATAAAAAATAAAAAATTAGTTAAAAAGGAGTAAATCCAGATTTAATGCGATGTTGTAATATGTAAAATAAAGCAAAAAAATAAAGATTTTAAAATTATATTGTGATAACCAAACAAAGTTAAAAAAATTTATTGTTAAGTATAGGCAAAATGCGGGGTTTGTGGTATAATGAGAAAAATTTTAATGAGGAGGAGATCTAAAAGGTAGCTTTTTACGTAGCATAAAAGGGAGTTTTCGCAAAAGCAAGAATTGTTCTTTAGGAGAAAACAGCAGATCTATTTATTTTTGTTAACCTTCGCAAAAACCTTTGAGGTTAGGGCCGCAAATGGTTGACCTTAAACCGCAAAGCTTGTGGCTTTCAAACCGATTGATGGCGCACCGTGGTAACATTAAAATTGTTTACATAATATATAAGGTAAATATACGGTTTTTCGAAACAGAAAAAAGCGCGTGTGGCCGAGGTTGGGTTTTGAAAGTAGAAAATTAAAATTGAAAGGTGCTGATGCCCAAAAACAGCAAAATTCGATATTTTAGCGGGAACAAACAAAACAGTTTCAATAAATATGTGGATTAAGCATATTGAATTTTGTTAAATACTGAAATTTTGAAAAATTTTAAAAAAAGTATATAATATTTAAAAATTTTGTGATATAATGAAAAAAATAATTTTTTAAGGAGAGTTCTTAAATGAAAAAATTTTTATCAGTTGCGCTATCGTTAATAATGCTGTGCACAATAACAACATTTAACGGAAACGCTGTTGAGAGACCTCAAAAGAGGGAACCTCAAGTAGTAAACACTCAAGCAAGGTACGGAAGAAATGTAAATTTCAAGGAGCAAAATCAAGAAAATGGTTTTGAGTATTTAAAAGCAAAAGCCAGTAAAGCATTAAAAAGCACGGGTAGGGCTATTGCTGGCGCTGCAAAAGTAGCTGGAGAGTTTGTTAGAGAAAATGCAGAACTAATTGTTACTGTTGGCCTTGGTGCAGCAGTTGCGGCTTTTACAACATGTGTTGTAGTAAATGCATATAAGAACAGAACACTTATAGATGAGGTTTGGGAAGATGCAGATAAATCTATAGGACAAAAAATTACAGATACAGGTAAGTTTTTATTAAAAAAAATGGAATCTAAAGAAGAGCCAGGTAACGGTGATAAAGAGCAGCCTTCTCAAGATAATACAAATAACGAAAACGGCGCAAATAACGAAAATCCATCTTCTAATGATAACAATGGGAACGAAACTGACAGTTCTGCTAATGAAACAAATAAAGAAGAAAAAATCAATTGTTTGTTGCATCCATTTAAATGTCAAGCAAAAATAAAAGAACTGAAAAATACTGCAAAAATAACACCTGAAGAATTGAAAAAATTAGAAGAAGATAAGAATGCAGCTGAGAAAGAAGTTACTG
>JAAGKN010001007.1_pt1 | contig 62127 bp, 62 predicted proteins | sample 6206371 | NCBI WGS metagenome assembly JAAGKN01 (sample SAMN11533720, study PRJNA540317) | gut metagenome | isolation source: fecal pellets from male and female animal of same cohort | host: Peromyscus leucopus | place: USA:CA | collected 2017 | reverse complement strand
TTACTGCATTCGTCGCAATTTTTGCCTCAGTTACTGCATTTGCAGCAATCTTCACGTCCGTGACTGCATTCGTCGCAATATCAGCCGCGGCAACCTGTTTATAGGTTGCTGCAACCTTACCATTCGTCTGGGATATGCTGCTAACTACACCAGTGCCGCTTGTTGCCGCAACATTCAATGCGTCAATTTTCGTCTTTACAGTATTGGCAACACTGCCGGCCAGCGTATCCGCACCCTTCAATGTATTGATAGAGTTTGTATTGTTAGTAACTTTATTGTCAACGGCCTTCAACGCATCGTTCGTGGCATAATCATTCGTTATTGTTTCAATTTGATTTGTGACATCATCTATGCCCTGCTTTATTTCAGCAACACCGTCTTTAATCATGGCGTTTGCGACAGCCATATTCGGATACTTTGTTGCGCTTTTTACATCATAATTTGATGTTGATGTTTCCATATTTGAAACTTCCTGTTTACCCTTGATACTATTGGTAACATATGTAGTAGATGCCAAGTCCGCATATGCTGAACCCGCCGCCATAATGGCAACCAAAGATACCGTTAAAATATTTTTATTCATTTTCATAACCAATTACCTAAATCTTTTTTTAAGTGTCGCCACTATAAAATTTCCGCGTCTTTGTCATGGCCCGGTTTTCGGACCATGACAATAAATCCACTATTTATTCCGCCGTGGTCTGGGTCGGATTATATGTTTCCGCAATGTTTTCCCAAGAATACTTTGTACCGTCAAATTTCAGTACGCATGTACCCGTGTCACAACCGGCCGGAACCTCCGCCGTCGCCAACAGCTTCAGGCCCTTAATATCAGCCGCTGTCAATTCAGCCTTGCCCGTGATTTGACCCTTGGAGTTATATGTAACCTTGGAAGCGGTACCGGCCTCTACAACATCAGCCAATTTTTCCGTTGTAACCGCGCCATTGGCAATCTGTGTGGTGCCAACCGCGCCCGCACCAATCTTGTCACCGGTTACGGCGCCGTTTTTAATTTTATCCGTTGTTACAGCGTCATTGGCAAGTTTGTCATTGTTAATTACGCCATCACCAATAGAATCACCACTTTTGATATTGCTTACTTCCGTCTGCAAATCAGAAATCAAGCCCGCGTTTGCACCTGTTTCCGTCTTCAAGGAATTCAACGCACCCACAACACTTGTCTTATCCGTAGTCTTCAATTCGCCCAGTGTACCAATATTGGTCAAAGCCTGAGATGCATTTTTGCTGGCGGTATCTGCGATGCCTTCTGTGGCCTTTACGGCATATGCCGCATCACCCGCAGTTTTCGCTGCCTCAATCGCTTCTGTCTTGGCGGTGCCAATTTTGGCTTCCATACCCGCTGTATCGGTATAATCCGCCAATGCGTCCGCGATTTTTTGCGCGACAGAGCCTTCACCCTCAGTGGCAACCAATTTTTCAATTGTAGTTGCCTGTTGAGTAACGGTGTTTTCCAATGTGGTTACATCGCCTGCAACATTGGTAATTTGCTCTGTCAAATTGCTTACATTGGTTGTGATATTTGAATTTACGCTTTTAATCGCATCATCAACATACGCCTTGGATGTGATGGCCGCATTGGCATCCGCCGCCGCCAAACCAACCAAAATCGCAAACATGCTGGTAGTTAGTTTTTTCATAATTCAACCCTTCCTTTCCTTATTTATACGCGATGTGCGATTATTCACCGGCGGCCGCTGATGTTTCCAACGGTGTTGTTACATCAATCCATGTATAGTTACCATTGGTGTCAACAGACAATACGCAACGACCAGATGCCGACTTACAATCAGCTGACGGTGTCGGAATCTTTTTATCCAATTCTGTTTTGATTTCGCCACCCTCTGTTGTAACAGCGCTGGCGATTGCAGCGGCAACCTGCTCTGCGGTCTGGGCGGCATTGATTTTTGCGTTTACATCATCCGCCAATTTTCCAGAAGTTACTGCCTTGTCCGCGATTTTCGGTGTGGTAACAGAACCGTCGGCCAATTTTGCCTCAACGATAGTGCCAGCCCCGATATTATCCGGATTTACCGGCAGGCCGGTTTCACTCAAGTCTGCAATCTGAGCATTGGTCCATGTTACAACCGCGCCAATTGTCGGGAACAATTCAGCCGAGCCCTGGTTCGCTTCTGTGATGGAGCCTGTCTTGTTAGAAGAATTTTCCTTCTGGGCGACAACACCACTCAAATCCGTAACCGTGCCAGCCAATGTTGTAACAGTCGACGCATCAGCTTTTTCATTCAAGGCTTCCTTAATCGCGCCAGTGTCACTTTCAATTGCCTGTGTAATGTTTTGGTTTACAACCGTCTGCAACTGTTCAGTTTTGGTATACTGCTCAGTCAAGGTCTTGTTCAATTCAGTAACAGTGCCCTGAACGCCTTTTACCTGCTGATCTACATAACCCTGTGTTGCGATTGACGGTGCCGCATTTGCCGCGCCCGTCGCCAGGACTGCCGCTGCAAAACCCGAAAATGCAATATTTTTTACTTTCATGTTTTCTTCCTTTTTATTTTTTATCCCTGTGTACGGTACGACACCGTTATTGTTCATCTGCTATTTCTAACCAAACCTTCTCACCGCCATATATGGCCAAGATTTGATTCTTGGACATATCCACACCTTCGGTCGTCACGGCATTGTCCAGCGTATTCTGAACCGCCTGTGCCAGCTTCGGTTTGGTAACGGCACCATCTGCTATGTCACCTGTTTCAATTTCATTTTTCGCAGCCAACGCGCCAAGCGCATCTTTATCCGCTTTCTTTGCCAATTCCGTATCAACATATTCGGTCTTGGCATAAGACTTTAAGGCCTCATCCATATTACCGGCGGTTATTTCAGCAACCTTGTCATCAACTTCGGTTTTATTATAAACCTCTGTCTTGGTATAAACATCCGCCGCATTGGCTTTACCCTCAACATCCTCCATAACCTGCAAGACCTCATCCGTCAAAGAGCTCAGCTCTTTATTAGTAGCGTCAAGCGCAGTCTTGTCAGCCTTGGAATCCACAGCCTCTATCGCCAAGTCAACCATATCTTTGGCTTCCTGCAAATCGGCCGCAACCATTTCCGTCAAGGTATCAATATCATCTTTGGATGCAGTATTCGCCAACGCCTGGGACACAGCCTTTTCAGACGGTGCGTTATTCGACACCGCATATTCTGCCGTATCACCGACATTAACATACTGAACCAGGCCCGTCTTTTGAACAGAGTTATCCGCCTTATCCAAAGACTTGCCAACCCGTTCTTCCATCTGGGTAATTTTGATGTTTGCATTATCGGCAATACCACTGGCGCCAATCGGGGCATGCTTTACCAAAACAGTATGCCCATCAGAATCAACACGCACATCGCGTACCGGATAATCATAAATAACTTCAGCGCCCTGACCCTTATCCAAATTCTTAGTTTGAGTCAACGCCTTTGTATTCAAATCCGTATCGCCGGTTACATACGCAACCTGTGCATCAACATAGTTTTTGTCAGCCTTGCCTTTCAGAACTTCTTCCAGCCCTTCGACACCACCTGTCACGGCCGCCTGAACCTTAGTATCAACATCAGCCTTAGTGTAAACATCTGCGGAATTTGCCTTGGTCGCCAATTCTTCCTTAGTCGCCAAACCATCCAGCGATTGATGAGCCGTCAGATACCCCGCATCATTTTCAAATGCGCTGACCGCCGTCGGAACAACCGGAACCTCTGTTTTTTTAGCATAATCCGCCAAATCCGCCGAGGTAACAAAATCAGCCGCCGCGACCGCATCAGCCACAGCCTTATTCACAACCTCAGGATCGACCGTACCGGCATCACCTTTCTCGCCCTTCAAATCTTCCCAGGACGCCAAATAAGTCCACTTATTACCATCACCGACATACTGCCATTTAATTCCGCCAGCATCGGTATCAATAACAACCTCACGCCCATCGGCACCGGCCGTGCCTTCAATAGAATCCTGCAGCGCCTGCGACAGATTTTCCACATCCAAATAGATATCCGCCCCATCAACAACGACATACTTATCCTTAGGATTCAGCACATCCTGCTTCCCGCCAAGCGCACCGTCAACATCATCCTTATCATAAGAGTTGTTGACACGAACTTCTAAATCATCGACACGCTTCGTCAGCTCTTTTACATCACCAGACGACGCACCACCAGGATTCATAGAACCACCGGAAACAGATGTGCTGCCCGTTGTCTGATTTTTAATAGAACTGCCACCACTAACACTCGTGCCGCCACCCAAATACTTTCCAATAGACAAACGAGAGGTAGTCGGTGACGCACCGGTCGTGCCGGATACACTTGCCGTCGGCTTTGACGCAGACGGTGTCACGCGCAGGGAACCCGCACGCGCCGTACCGCCCGTGGCCGGTTTGGACGCCGCCGCACTGGACGCACTGGTATAAGTACCAGCACCACCCAGCGAGCGAACAGAGGCCGCACCGAATGCAGGCAAAACCGCCGATGTGCAAATCACACATACAACTGCCAATCGTGATATTTTTAACTCGTACTTCATCAAATCTCTCTACCTGCTAAATAATATCAATTTATGCGAATCGGGTCAATACTCTTTTTTACTAAAATTCATATCTGATACCCAACGACACGGAATTATTCAGTATCATTCCGGTCTTACTCTTAAACCAATGAGCACTATCATCTGTATCCTGGAAGCCCAATTTCAGTTCAGAACCGGTCATCCCAGACAAACGATAACGCAAATCCAAAACCAGATTATCATCCAACTTATGGCTATACCCCAGCATTACACCCGCCATCGGCGAAAAAGTAGTCTTATCTTTATCAAAGCCGTTGAAAATGCCACCGCTTATCTTATACATGGCAAGCGACGCACCAACACCCGCACCAACATAAATACCATTGTTGAAATCATAATAACCGTTAACCATCAAATACGGCAAAGACAGCTCAAATTTCGCCGCAGAATCTTCATCTTCGAAATGCCCAAGATATCCACCTTCAACTTCTGCGCGCCAGAAATAATTGATTCTTTTACCCGCCGCCAAGCTGCCGCCGAACACAGATTCAAACGAATACTTATCCTCATTATGGCTTTCGTCCGCCAACCAGTCCGCATCCGAACTATATTTGTTTTTAAAGTTCAACAGGCTAAGTTCCGCGCGTCCCGCCACATACCAGCCGGATTTTGCCTTATCCTTATAGCTATATGTAACATCATAACCACCCTTACCATCGCTGGCGATATGACTGGGCACCGCGGATGCCGCAAATGCCGGTGAACTTAAAACGGCCAAAACAGCCAATGAAACATATTTTTTCATGAGTCTTATTCCCTCCAATTTTTTTCCTAAGTATATCACAAAACGCCCCCAATCCAAAACATAAAATACGATATTGACACATTATTGAATATTTTGCTAAGTTCATAACGAACAAACAATTGCACGGAAAGGATAACAATATGAAAAAACTTTCAATTATTTTTGGACTGGTTGTGTTGACCGGATGCGGCGGACCAAAGATGCCGTCACAAATAAACGATGAAAAAGTTTTCTTTGCATTTGATTCCGCCGAAATTCCGTCGGAAATGCAGGAAAATTTGCTGGGCCAATCACTGTATCTGAAAAAGCACCCCGATGTAAACATCGTGATGGAAGGACACTGTGACGAACGCGGCAGCACGGAATACAATCTGGCGCTGGGGGCGTTGCGCGCGGGCAATGCGGCACACATATTGACAAAGGACGGCATTGAACCGTCACGCGTAAGAACTGTTTCGTACGGCAAAAACCGTCCACAGTATTTTGGCACAGGTGAAAAAATCTGGGCTAAGAACAGAAACGCAACAACACGCGTAGAAAAAACAGAAAAATAAAAATCCGCCGAACGGCGGATTTTTTACATCACACTCTACAGTACTTGACCGCAAAAAAGTTTTTTACTACTATTTGAAACATGGAAGACAATACAGCTATATCTTTTGCAAATGTCGCGGCCCGATACGACAATGGTGCCGATGTCTTGACCGATGTGTCATTCAATATCAGCGCGGGCGGCTTTTACTTCTTATCCGGGGCCTCTGGCGCGGGAAAAACAACATTGCTGCGGCTGATATATCAATTACATAAGCCAAGCGCCGGCCAGGTAAAATTATTCGGCAAATCGACCGCCGACATATCACGCGACGAAATTGCGACACTGCGCCACAAAATGGCAATTGTATTCCAAGAATACTCTCTGCTTAGCCACTTAACGGTGTTTGACAATGTTGCCCTGCCACTGCGCGTGCGCGGCGTACAAGAGGCAAAGATAAAAAAACTTGTGGCAAAGGTTTTGGACTGGGTGGGACTTGGCAAATATGCAGACGCGAATCCAAAGGCCCTCTCTGGCGGACAGCAGCAGCGGGTATCCGTTGCGCGCGCCATTATCGTACAACCTGCAATATTGCTGGCCGACGAACCAACGGGTAATTTGGACGATGAAAATGCATCGCGACTGATGCAGCTGTTTATACAAATGAATAAACTGTTTGGGACAACAATAATATTGGCCACCCATAACAAAAAGCTGATGTCGACATATAAATTCCCAATAATGCAGGTTGAAAATCACCGCGTCAGCTTTATTGGCAAACAAGCCGCCACCACGGAAAAGGAGCCCGATTCCACAAAAAAAATCTGGAAAGGACCAAAGCCGCAAAATTATTTTGCAGAACTATCCAAACAATTTGACGATATTGGAAACGCATAATGAAAACACCTATTGTTTTTTCACTGGTTCGTGAACAATCCATATTTATGACCGCAATTATGGGTCTGCTTACATTTCTGGCGGTGCTATCGCTGGGGGCGGCATTGGCGGTTGGCACGGGCGTCGTGCGATGGAATTCCCAATGGAACCTGATGGCGACGGTCCAGGTAATGAAATCAGACAATGCCGCCGCGACAAAAAAAGCAATTGATGAAAACCGCGACAAAATGGAAAGCGTAACCGAAATATCACGCGAAAAGATGTCTGATCTGATGCGCCCATGGATATCCGGCGGCGGCGCAGTAATGCAAAATTATCTGCCACAAATGTATGAAATAAAATTCAAAACCAAGGCCGACATAGCCCCCGTTGGCGAACAGATATCAAAACACGCGCGTTTCCTGACGCATGCAGACGCCCTGCGGGGGGCAACGGGCGCCGGGTGGCGCATGATGATAATGGCGGGCCTGATTTTGGCACTGGCACTGGGGGCGATTGGTATATGCATATCATATATTGTACGAAACACCGCACAGTTGCATCGCCGTGAGCTTGAAATCCTGAATCAGGTCGGCGCACGTGATCAGTTCATCGCCCGCCAAATGCAAATCATTGTCGGCAAAATAACAATTGTTGCATCACTTGGCGGATTTTGCGTCGCGGCGCCCATGTTGTTGCTGATTATATCGTCGGCACGGTCCGCGCGCGTGGGCCTGATGGCGATGATGGGCCTGCCCGGCGGCACATGGCTTATACTGTTGCTGATGCCGGTACTTATAACGATATTCGCCATAGTTATAACCAAGCGCACAACTTTGCACATATTAAAAAACAGCTGATGAAGTTTTTAACACCTTCTTTTATGGCGCTGGCCTGTTTTGTTATTGGTGGAATGGTTTTCAAATCCGTGTCCCCAACACAATGCGGCCCTATAATGCCGGACGACAGCATATTCGTGCTAACCGGGGATGTGCGTCGCATACCATTTGCAATGAGGCAGCTAAACAAATACCCAGATGCAGATTTATACATAATTGGGGCGGGTGACGGGGCTTCCTTTGAAATGTCGGACCGGGCGACAGTCGAATCGGAATCAAAATCCACATATCAAAACGCCCGCGCCATACGCGAAATCGCAACGCGCGCCGGACTGGACCGCATTGTTCTGGTCACCACAGAAGATCATATGAATCGTTCCCAATATCTGTTGCGGATGGAATTGCCCAATACACAAATTGTCCCGTGCCCGGTTCGCCTGACCGGCATGCCCGCAACAAAAAGACTTGAACGATGGGCCACAGAATATATAAAATACATCGTTACAATGTTGGGAATAAAAGAAGGATAAGGAACAACAAATGCTAAGAACTATTTTATTTAAATTTATTTTAGCCATATATTTCGTGCTGTGGTCGCCACTGCTGCTGGTGGGGCTGTTGAATAAGCGGGTAAATGACTTTTTCGTGCTAACGGATGCGCGGGGTGTGCTATTGTTGGCCCGACTAATTGGCGGAATAAAGTATAAAATACACTATCCCCCACGCGAAGAAAACGGTGTACCGCTAAAGCCTAACGAAAACATTCGCCTAGACGGAAAGGCAATTGTTGCAGCAAAACACATGTCAATATTGGAAATTGCCATTTTGGCAACAAATATTCCCAACTCTTTCTTTATAGTAAAGCGGGAACTGCTGTGGATTCCAATTTATGGGTGGGCATTTTGGCGCATGGGCCTGCAGCCGGTAAACCGCGCGCGCGGTAAAACAAACATGAACAAACTGGCAACCGCCGTCGCAAAAAAAATAATGGACGGTAAAATACTGATAATCTTTCCGGAGGGAACACGGGTAAAACCAGGCGCCCGCCCTGCACTGCGCCGCGGACTGCTGTATCTGGCGTCACAATTAAAATTGCCGATTTTGCCGGTTGGAACCGACGCGGGTCTGTTCTGGCCAAAACGCGGCCGCATGCACCCGGGCACCGCCAATGTTTACTTTGAACAACTGTTGCCATGTAATGCATCACTTGATGAAATCAAGGACGCGATAAATGAGCACAGCGCATAAATAAAAAAAAGCGCCCGTTTGGGCGTTTTTTTATATTATTTTCTTATTCAAACCAGACAAATACACTACCCTCCGGTGGCGTCCCTTCCGGTCGCGATGTTGAAATGGTGTCAAATCTGACATCATTACCGGCGGCAACTGTACCATCGGATGTGCCAACATTTAAGCGCTCCGTGTTCAGCGTCCCCGATGTTATATTATCGGCATTAGTGGTATCCACATCCTTTACATTGCCAAGGCCAACCTGTGCCGCTGTAACCTGATGCGGATTATTTGTATTCGTGGCATGTTCATTTACCAAATTTTCAACATACCCGTTCGTTGCAACCGCCCCCCATGAACACAGCGGCAGTAATGCAAATCCAATACTCGCAAGAAATTTCAATGACATACTTCCCCCTACACGCGCACGGCATGAAATTCATGCCATACATGAATCACGCTATTATACACCAAAACAAGCTTGTTTACAAGCAAATCATTTACACCATGGCATTCTTTTGCCACCGGAATATGGCCGCGCCAGGCCTTCATTCATCAGCACCACACCCACATCACGACCATCGGCCATCTGGACCAGCGCATCTATGCGGCCCAAATATTTATCATCCTTTACCTTTGACAATTCAACCCGCGTGCCAACAGGTATAAGCTCCGCTAATCTGTCTTTGGCCTGAAATGCACGCTTGATTTCATAGTCACACGCCCCATGAATTTCGGGCGTATCAATATTTCTGATGCGTACGCGCACGGAAATTTGTATGTCATCCTCCAGATTTACAAATGCCGCAAAAGTATCGCCATCAAAAATATAATCGACCGTTGCCGGCAATGCGTTGGCAACGGTCGATATAAATATACACAAAACAGAAACTATAACCAGACGCATTACGGCAACTTTGGCGACCAGGTCGGTTCCACCCCGTTTACATTTTCCGGCAAATCAATGTCGTAAACATTTTGACCAGTAATATCAACACTGCGAATGTGACTGGTGCGCTCAATCCCGTCTAACGCCTTTTCTGTTTCATAGTATACAATACGACGACTGTTTGGCGCCCAGGATGGGGCCTCCATAAACCATCCGCCGGCCAAAATTTTTTCGCCACGCCCCTGCGGATTCATAATGCCCACATAAAATGTATCGTCCGCCATTTTCGTAAAGGCAATAAATTGACCGTCCGGCGACCATGCCGGCGTCGCATATCGACCATTGCCATATGTTATCCGCTGTTCGGTCAATGTATCCAGGTCCAGTACATGAATCTGTTGACGGCCCGAGCGGTCTGAATTAAACGCCAGTTTTTTTCCATCCGGCGAATAAGACGGGCTGGTATTTAGCGAATATCCAAATGTCAATTGACGCAATGTTTTGGCCTCTATGTCATATTCATAAATATGTGTAATGCCATCCTTTACCAGCGACAGGGCCACCTTGCTGCCATCCGGGGAAAAGCGCGGTGCAAAACTCATTCCGCCAAATTGCCCCAAACGACGCTGGGCACCCGTATCCAAATCCAGTGTCCAAACCATCGGGTCATCGTCACGATAAGATAAAAAGACCACAGTCTGCATATTGGGCGAAAAATGCGGCGACATCACAAATGTTTTATCATCCGACAAATAACGCATCCCATATCCGTCAGCATCCATAATGGCCATACGCTTTACCCGCTTGTCCACCGGTCCCGTTTCGGCAATAAATACTATTTGCGTATCGAAATATCCAACCTCCCCCGTCAGGCGTTCATATATCGCATCGGCCATAATATGCGCCAGGCGCCGCGCAGACTTTTTTGACGCAATCAGCGACTGCGCCTCTATCTGTTCCTGGCCGGCGACATCCCATACATAAAATTCCAGTTTATATTTCCCATCCTGCAGGCCCAATGTCGCCTGAACCAAAACCTGTGTCTTTATCGCACCCCATGATTTAAAGTTCGGCATATCACCCATTTTTACATATTCAGGAAACGCATTATGATTTACAATACGAAACAGGCCGGTTGACTTTAAATCGTTTTCAACAACCTCTCGTATCATTGCGGCATCCTTGGCCGATGCATTACCGGTCAATTCAAACTTTTGAACCGCAATGGGTATCGGCTGGGCCGCGCCCGCAACAATATCAACCTTTAACTCTGCGCGCGCACCGCCAGCGGCACACACGCACATAACCAACGCCATCAAAAATCTTTTCAGCATAAATTCCCCTTACCGTTTTATAACAACTGTAATTTTATATTCATCCAATAAAAAAAGCAAGCGCGCCGCACGCCCACCCCACAACACAAAAGCCCACACAACCCACAACACAGCCGCATATACACCCGCAATTACAAATGTATTGACAACCGTCAATACAATGATATAGTCGTTTGTAAAGACGGCGGTATTGTCCGCAGTATAGAGGTTTGCCTATGCCAAATGTTATGCAGCAATTGTTTGTAATGAACATGGAAACATTGTTAAAGGAATACGCCGCATACAAGACTTTTAACAAGTCTGACTGCGTCATAAATATGCGTATACCACGCCCGGTCTTAGACAGCATAAAGCAACTGGCCGAAAGCCAACATGTCCCCTATCAGTCGCTTATATCATCCGTATTATTTTCCCTGGCGAACATAGACGAAAAGAAATAAAAAAACATCGCATTCGCGATGCATAATAAAACAAAAAAAGAACCGGCGCCATTTTGACGCCGGTCATATTTACCAAATTTTACCAACCGTTCGCCAATTGACCCGCACAGCCAATCGCATTCAATCCGGCCGTTGTTGTAATGGCCTGCAATACAAAACCAATACCAAACAACAGGAAAAATCCAACCAGCAAACCCGTACCCTGCTTTTTCAGGTCGTCCATCTTGGCCTCACCAGAAGATATATATTTCCACGCCCATCCGGCAATGATAAATGCCGCACCAACAAACGCCAGCGTACGCAGAATTTTAAACACACTCTGCATCTGGGTAATAAGCAAGCATATACCGTTTTCATTTATTCCCGCCGCGAATGCCGGTGTTGAACACAACAGCCCAACTATCGCAAAGTTCAACTTGTTAAATATTTTATTCATTTGAAATCTCCTTTCAATTCTACTACAGGTTGAATTATATCATAAAGCACAATTTTTATCAAATAAAAACCGGGCACAAAAATGCCCGGAAATCCGCACCAAAATTCGCGTATTTATTACATCGCCGGAACAATTACATATTTGCGGCGAACAGTTGTCGCATTGCATGCGCCGCACCCACATGACGACGCGGCAACATATTGTGCCGCCGGCGTCATGATAACGCGGTCGGCACGCGGCGCCGTCCCCGCCATATCACGATTGTACAAATCCGCACAACGCGTATTGCGATAAACAATTTTTTTACCGGTATTCAGGCTGCGAATATCCGAACTGAAATGATTTCCCATTTCACCCGTGTAATAAATGCAATCTTCGCCATCCTGGGTATAGCGTACATCACCCTTATAATAATCATAGTAAGACGCACAGCCCGCCAACGCCATCAACGCCAAAACAGAAACCAGAACTTTCTTCATACCTTTATGTCCTTTTTCAAAGTCGCTCTCTCTGCCACTCCGATTCGTTATTTTCATTATTGCACAAATTCAAACATTGTCAACAAGCAAACAAAAATGTACACATAAAATAAAATGTGTTATACTTTTTATCACATAAATACAAAGGAAGGTTTTATGAATTACAAAGATTTTGGATTGGTCAACACCCGTGCGATGTTTGCCGACGCAATTGCGCGCCGCTATGCGGTTCCCGCATTTAACTTTTATAATATGGAAACACTCTCGGCGATTTTGGCGGCGGCAACCGAAACAAAAAGTCCGGTTATCCTGGCTGTATCGGAATCCGCAATGAAATACATGGGCGATGATTTGCTGATGGGGATGATTTGGGGCAAAAAGTTTAAACCGGAAAATGGTGTCGTATTACACCTGGACCATGGCGGCAGCTTTGAGGCATGCGCGCACGCAATTGAATTGGGCTTTTCATCCGTCATGATTGACGGCAGTAAATTGCCGTTTGATGAAAACGCAGCCCTGGCCCGCCGCGTTACTGAATTGGCACACAAACACGATGTTTCGGTTGAGGCGGAACTGGGGACACTGGCCGGAATCGAAGACGAAAACACACACAGCGAAACATCCAGCTATACCGACCCGGCCGATGTTATCAAATTTGTGGAACAGACGGGTTGCGATTCCCTGGCCATTGCCATCGGGACCAGCCATGGCGCATACAAACGCAAGTCCGACGACGAAAGCCTGCGCTTTGACATATTGGCCCAAATCGCAGAAAAGCTGCCGAATTTCCCGCTGGTGTTGCATGGGGCGTCATCAATTCCGCAACATTTCGTTGAAACAATCAATGAATTCGGCGGCGACATTGCGGGCGCCCGCGGCATTGCCCCCGCACAGCTGCGCCAGGCAACCGAAATGAACATCTGCAAGATTAATGTCGACAGCGATTCCCGCCTGGCATTTACCGCAGGCGTTCGTAAAAACCTGGCGGAAAAACCGGCCGGATTTAATCCGCGCGACTATCTGGGCGCGGGCCGCAAATTGATTGTGGAAAATTGCATCGATGAAATCAAAAACATAATGGGCAGTGATAATAAGCTGAACTAAAAAAATCCCCCGCACGGGGGATTTTTTCTTAGTCATCGTGAGCGAAATTTGCCGCCTCATCCCACTGTCATTGCGAACACAATCGGCCCCTGCAAAACTGTTAAATTTTGTGGGTAATAAGTGAAGCAATCCAGTCAATAATGCACTTTGCCGCTTTTGTTCTGGATTGCCACGACCGGCCGTCTTCGCTATCGCGAGCCGGCCTCCCTCGCAATGACAGTGATACTAAGTTCGCCATTACACACTATTGTCATTGCAAGCATAATTTGCCGCCTCATCCCACTGTCATTGCGAGCAAGCGTCAGCGTAGCGAAGCAATCCAGTAAATAAGACAGGCAATTTCAATAATTCTCTATCAATACTAATTTAACTCCATATATATCGCACAGCGGAGCTAATCTATCAACAAAACGCTTGTCCTTTTTGGACTCTAAAATCAAATATACTGCCGGGGCGCGCGCCGTCCTAAGCGCATAGTGCAGTGATTGACCAAGGGCCTGGGCCCACTTTGGCGCAAAGTCAAATTCAATGGCATATTCATCCGTCAAACAATCAACGCGCGTTCGGTCCGACAATGTAACCTCCATCACGCCAGCGCAATGTTTTTCCTGGTATGTGCGCTCAGGCATTTTATGTTTCGCATGCACAATTGTTGTAACGAAAATGGCAAATAATATAACCCCAACCCACCGCATAGCATTTACCCTTTATATTTATACAAACAAAAAACCATCAGAAAAATTCAGATGGTTGGAGGTTGATAACAATCTCAATAGCATTGCCCGGTTATTTATATATATCCCGGCCTCCAACCGCAGGGTTGAAGTTTGCGCCTGCGCCCGTTCAGGCGCACTATTGGTGAGGTTATCAAGCCTCGCACTATAACAAGGGTACAAGCCTATGCTTTCATTATATCATCATTTAAATAAATTCAAATGATAAAATATGAAGCCCGCCCCAAAAAACAGAACGGGACCGGAGCTAGTAATTGCAAGAGAGTTGCAAGTGGTTTATTCTATATATTCACCACCATCCAGTCCCTTTTGGAACTGGTATGGATAACGCTCATACGGGCGCTCTCTTAGCGGGATTACTAGTCCAGCATAGCGAGTCTCCAAGCTACAGAAATAATATTATCCTAAACAAATCATAATTGCAATAAATAACTGGATTGCCACGCCCTACGGGCTCGCAATGACCAGAATGCATAACAATGAATATGACAGCAAATATGTAAAAAATTGGTTTCATGGCATTTCTTTTTTTGTGTTTTTGAATCAAATAAAAACAGCCATCAAAGACGGCTGGAGAGTGACAACTATCAAAGTAGAAAGTACCGCCTATTCAATATATTCAGCGGTTCTCCAACCAAAATTAGAGTGTTTAAAGCCCCTACTACGCGTGCTATTATATCGGAATATTTTTCTGTTTGCAAATATTTACTGGATTGCCACGCCCTACGGGCTCGCAATGACAAGAGTGTTTAATATCCAGGAAATTCATAACCACTGTCATTGCGAGGGAGGCCGAATTCGCGATAGCGAAGACGGACGACCGCGGCAATCCAGTAAGTTGATGAACTGTGCCTCTCTGTTTCTGGATTGCTTCGTTTCACTCGCAATGACAATGGGGGATAAGGTCGCAAAATAAGCAAGCTTGAAACTTTAACACCACTGTCATTGCGAGCCATCGCAGATGGCGTGGCAATCCAGAAATATAAAATTATACCCGCCGCATTATACAATGCGACATTTACAGACTTTTAATAACAACACTTCTCGTAAAAATTTCCGGACCCGGTGTCATCTGAAAAAGCCGTACCCGCCGGCAGGCAGCAATCACTAATCGAAGACAAATTCCACAAATTAGTCTGACCTGCAACACCATTAAATGACGGACAACGACTGCACGCGCCGGCACCATCTGTTGCATTACCACTGGACATATAATAGCCCTTATCACATCTGCAATATTCTATAAGCGGTCCTTTTATCATCGCATATTCCCAACATTCATCACTATTCCAACATTTCTCACTAAGCTTTGCTGTATATTCATTATATGTATAACAATACCGCCCATCCGTTAGATCCCAGTCCACCTCACTATAAGTCGCATTTTGCCACGACATATTATATATATCTTCACACGGGCGGCCATTTACACCGTTTTCTTCGGAACAAACATAAAAAGAGTTACCTTTAACCGCGGCCAAACAATGCAAACCATTCAACATGCCATCATCAGCCAATGTCATCTTATAAGAGCTAGAACAATAGTAAAAATTCTGATCATAAAAATTTTCCGCTCCTGTACATTTATATAATTTATAGCTTTGCGAATCTTCATCTATTTCCTTCCAGCACGGCGTTCCAAGTTCAACATTCTCGATAGGATTGCTTTTGTTCCATACAAATTCCGCACACGCGATGTTCGGAAACCCAAACATAACAACAATTGTCCAAAACAAACCAGCGTTTAGATTAGGCAAAACATAAGGAGTAAAAAATGCGAATTTCTGGGACTTTTTCTATATATAAAAAAAATAATCTAAACGCTGGTTTAGATTAGGCATAAAAGTCATTTATATCTTACAAATTTACCCCCATTCCCGCAAGGCAAAAAATATCTACACAAATCTTGGAACAAAATAAATTAGAATGATATAGATGCACGAAAAATGGGTTGCGTAGTGTACAAAACGTACATGAGCAACCCAGTTTGCGCGCAGATATATTATTATAATTTATTTTGCGCGTTCGACATATTCCAATGTCTCAGTATTCACGACGATTTTTTCGCCCGCGTTTACAAACAGCGGCACCTGAACGCGAATACCGTTATCCAACACGGCCGGCTTGCCGCCACTGGATGATGCAGTCTGCCCTTTCAGGGCGGGCTCGGTTTCTTCAACCGTTGCGACAACCGTCTTTGGCAGGGAAATTGATACCGGCTTGCCTTCTACGAAGTTCGCCTTTACATTCATTTCCGGCGCCAAGAATTTCATCTGATCCCCCAGCGCATCAACCGCCATTGTAAACTGTTCATAGTCGGACAGATTCATAAAGAACGCATCCGTCCCATCGGAATACAGATACTGACATTCGAAATCCTCTACCATCAGTTTTTCAACTTTGTCTTCCGATCTCCAACGATCGCCACCCTTGTTCCCACTATCGATATCACGCAGGTCGGCCTGAACAAAAGCACCGCCCTTGCCCGGTTTCACCTTGGTAATCGATGTAACGGAATAACGCTTGCCGTTGTGGGAAATAACCCAACCGACACGCATATCGTTTGCAACATATGATGCCATTGTTCTACCTCTTTGCTCTTTATTTAATTTTTAGCATGCGCTTTGTTATAGCGTTCGATGGAATCCATAATGATTTTATCCGCCGCATCACGGTCAACCCATCCGCCAATCTTGGACCAAGAATTCGGTTCCAAATCCTTATAATGCTGAAAGAAGTATTCAATTTTTGCCAATGTAATTTTCGGCAGTTCATTCAAATACGACACATTTTCATAATACGGGTCAATACGGTCACGCGGTACGCATATGATTTTTTCGTCACCGCCCGCCTGATCTTCCATAAGCAGCGCACCAATCGGATGCACATCAATCATAACACCCGGACGCAGCGGCGCATTACATACAACAACGCAATCCAAGGGATCCCCATCATCGCCCAATGTTCCTGGAAAATAACCATAGTTCGCAGGATACGCAACAGGAGTGTGCAAAATTCTGTCCACACGCATCAGACCTGTTTCCTTGTCAATTTCATATTTTACAAAACCATTTTCCGGAACCTCAATAATCGCGGTCATCTTTTTCGGCGGCAATTTGCCCGGCTTCAATTCTTCTAATGACATATTTTTACCCTCTTTTTAACGCGGCAATCGTAACACAAATTTTTCTATTTGCAATGCTCTTTTTTAAGCGGCCCCACATATTTATCCATCGCATCATCATATACTTCATTTTTATCAAATCGTTCAAAATCAGCGCGCGTATACCGAACATAGTCGCGCCCGAACGACGCATCACCCTTGGTATGCTTTTCCTGCGAATCCTGCCAGGACTTGCAACGATAATGGTTTATACGAATTATATCCTGGGTCAGGTTTGGAATTACCGGACTGGGGGCGACGGTGCGGCCGGCCTCATCCGTGCTGCGCCCGATGACATCAAATGCATGTACCGACGGCGTGCCAACCACCATGCGCGGGTTTACAATCATCTTGTTCGCCTCTGCGGAATTATCCCGTTGGCGATATTTATAGTTTTCAATAACCAATCCATCGGGCCGCGTCACATGTCCCGACGAACCATACAGGCACCATCGAATAAAAATCTGGGCAACCCGTGGCGACACGCCACGCAGGAAATCCGGAATGCTTTTATCAGCCACCGGCATAATGAATTCATCCAAATCAATTACCGCCAACCAGCGCGTCAACGGGGCCGCATGACGGACAGCATAATAATTGACGGCATCCTGGACGCCCTCTCCCTCTACATAATTATATTCAACAATACCGGCATCAATATATGGCTTTAAAATATCGTATGTGTTATCAGTCGACTGATTATCATAAATAAAAAATTTTTCAACGCCCACCATGCGATGATAGTCAATCCATTCTTTAAAATAGCGCCCCTCGTTCCGCGCAATCGCCGCAACCGACAGATAATACTTATATTTTTTGCCCCCCCCCATGGCTATTTCGCGAATGGCAGGAAGCACACCAAAGCGAATGATGCTGCGGGCGCGACTGCGTAATGCGCGCGTCGGCATCAGCACAGATATCAGCTGCGATGCAAATTTGCGCCCACCCGATATCTTTTTGACCTTACCATCTAATTTGATTGATTTTATTTTTTCTCGCATTTCTTTTTCCGAATTCTTCTGATTATTTTATTGTTACATGTAACACGCATCAACAGCATGCGGCCAAACAGGCGCACCTCTCGCTTATTATCGCGTTGTGATACAGTAAACAGACGAATTTTCCCAAACAGCTGGTAATCCGCGACCGACATGTCAATCCTGTACCCACGCAGGTTATGTTCCGCCATAAAATCCACCACCGATTGATATGCCCGTGCGGCACTGGCACTGTATTCTGGGTTCGTGTGCGCCTGTACCATCAGTGAATTGTCGCGACACATATACAAATACATCGCCCCCGGCACCAAGGCGATATAATTACTTGCCAAAACCATACGATTCGCCAATAACCAGTCCTCGCAAAAGCGCATGTCTTCGGGGAATTCAAATTTTTCCCGCATCCAAAATTCCCGCCGTATTAAATAGCGCCACATCATCCCATGTTCGTCGACACGCGTCATATCTATCTTATCCTGCGGGGCTGTAACAACCGTCGCCATATCAAATATGACGCTTTTGTTCGGCTTTTTCTGATACCGAAATGACGCAACCGCCACATCGGCACCCGCCGCGCCCGCCGCATTATACAGTGATGAATAAAAATCTGTATTTATCAAATCGTCCGAATCCATAAAGTGCACAAATTCGCCACTCGCCACACGCAATGCCGCATTTCTGGAATAAGAAACACCACGATTCGTTTTATTATCCAAAACGCGTAAATTCATATCCGCATGCGCCGCACCCCATGCGCGCACAACATCGGCCGTATTATCCGTCGGCGCATCCAGGCAAACTATTACCTCTATATCCCGGCGCGACATTGTCTGGGCATAGATACAGTTCAGCGTTTGTGCAATATATTTCCCACAGTTATATGCCGGAATAATAACGGAAACTTTCATATATTTCTCCCATTACAAAAAAATCCGCCATACGGCGGATTTGGTGATGCCGCCTTACATTCTCATCGGCATCAAGATAAACAATGCATCCGTATTCTTGTCCGTCGACTTAATAATTGTCGGCGACAGCGGGTCCTGCATTTCCATTTGGAACTTTTCACCTTCAACCTGACCGGCGACATCCAACAGGAACTTTACATTAAATGTAACCGTAAATGCACTGTCGCCATTGTATTCGATATCCAGTTCCTGGGTCGCGGTACCGGCATCCGGACTGGATGCATTGACCACCAACTTGTTCATGGAATAAGTCAACTGAACAGACTTGGTTTTATCCACACTGGCAACCGATACCAAGTCAACCGCGTTTACAAACTGCTTTCTGTCCAGAATTGCAATCTTGTCATTGCCTTTTGGAATTACAACACGGTAATTCGGATATTGTGCATCGACCAATTTGCTGGTCAATGTTGCGGCACCAACGGTAAAGCGCGCCTTGGTATCCGACAATTCCACCATACAATCATCAACCGTCGCATCCTCCAACAACTTGGACAATTCACCGATAACGCGGCGCGGCAAAATAACCGCCGGCATTTCAGTACTGCCCGCCGGGGCCGGCATTGCACACAACGCCATACGCTGTGCATCGGTTGCAACCGCCGTCAATTTCTTCTCATTTCCTTCATCCGAGATATGGAAATAAATCCCGCCCAAGTGATAGCGAACATCGTCGGTCGGAATTGCAAATTTTGTCTGATTTATCAAATGCGCCAAATCACCCGTGGTCATCTGGAACTTAGTGGTCAAATTACTGCCCGCCATTGCCGGGAAATTTTCCGCCGGCAGTGTCGGCAAACGAAATACCGCACGTCCGCTGGAAACAACCAACTGATCACCGGATTGTTTAAAGTTGATTTCCGCATCATCTGGCAGTTTACGCACAATGTCATAAAGCATTTGAACCGGCACCGTCGTTTTCCCGCCCAGTGTTATATCGGCGGCCACATGTTCGACCAATTCCAAATCAACATTTGTCGCAGACAGGATTAAATCATCTGCAACCTCTAACTTTACATTCATCAATATCGGCAGGGTCGCACGCTTTTCCACAATGGACTGCATATGCCCCAGCGCACGGATTAAAACCTGACGAAATACCGAAAATTCCATTATGTGCTCCTGTTATATTATATAGATGCCTACATTCTTACGAGTCAGTTTATCAAAAAACACCGATTCGGTGCAAGGCAAAAGAAAAATGCCCCGACCGGGGCACTTTTTTTATTTATTGAGAACCTTTTCCAATTTCGCACGCAGTTTTTTCATGTCGTCGTATTTGGTAAACTTTCCCTTTTCGGCGATGGAAATGTCCCCGCTTTCTTCCGACACGACCAGAACGGTTGCACTGGACTGTTCCGACAGGCCCAAAGCCGCCCGATGACGCGTACCATATTTCCAATTCAGATTATTCTGTGACAGGGGCAAAATCCCACCGGCGGATGCAATGCGATTATTTTCAATGATAACCGCACCATCATGCAACGGGGTCTTGTTAAAAAATATCGTCAATAACAATTCACTGCTGATTACTGCATCAATTGTTACCCCCTTCTTATCAATCGCGCTTTCGTCCAGCATGGACGGGAAAACAATCAATGCCCCCGTGTGTTTGGCCGACATATATTCAACCGCGGATACAATCGCATCCAGGCTGCGCGTATCCTTCTGTACGACGCCGCCACGCATAAACATCCGGCGCCAACCGTGAACATTACCCAACAATGCCATGAATTTTCTAAGTTCGGGTTGGAATATAACAATCAGGCTAAGTGACAGAAACAGCGCCGTCCAATGCAAAAATCCGCCCAATAAATCCAGATGCGCCCATGTCATGACAAAGCTTGCCATCCATAATGCGGCCAAACCCAACAAGCCGCGCACCAGCTTTTCCGACTGCGTATTCTGTATAAAGCTTCTATAGAACATCCATACCATAAAAGCTATAACCAATATCTGAATCAATCCAACCCAGTTAAACATTTCATTCCCCCATATTTTTTAGTTCTAAGTTTTATTCCCCATGCAGCATTTCCGCCACCAGTTGCGACAGCGGCGCCCCCATCCATTCGGGGTCACCACGCCAATCCGGCGCACCGCGTTCCAGCGCTGTTTTACACGGCCGGTCATCCGCCAGCCAGTTTTCCAGCAAATCCCCAGCAAGCAAACCAATCCCCGCCCCCGCGGCCAAACCGATGCCGCCCGTAAACGGCGCCAACAGCAATCCTATACCGGTTGCCGATGCAACCTTTCCGGCAACGGCCGCGCCACTTATTTTTATATCAGGCTCGGCCAAATTTCCAGAAATTTCTATGGAATTTACAACATTTCCCGTCAACGATAATTTTAACCCGCGCACCGGCACCGTCGTCAGCGCCAATTTCATGCTTTCCCCGCCTAAGTCCAAATTCCCCGCCAGACGAACATTTATCGCGTTTGTTTCAACCGCCACGCCATTTTCAGTATCAATCCGTCCATTGCGAATCTTTGCATTTATCGCTGCACACGAGATTTTTATCTGGTTGTGCTTTTTCTCACTGCGGAATAAATCCTGAATACTATGACGCAGACTGGTTAAAAAATCCGTTCCATACATATTTGCAACCAACGCCGAATGAGCATATCCAGACGCCACAGAATAAATTTGCACAGGCCCGGATGCACTTTGCATAAGCTGCGACAAATCCGCCCCCGAGCCGCGCAGATAAAATTCCAGATTTACCGGCAAATCCGAAATAATGTCTGATATCCGAATTTCATCCAGGATTTTACCCACATATATTTTTTCACCGGCGCCCGCCGCAACCACATTCAACCGTCCGTCGCTATCAATATCAACATCCGCGCCAACACGCACATCACCACCACCTATTCCCGCCGTTGCGTCCAGGCGCCCCAACGCGTCTTTTAAATCAAGCCGCAAATCAATATCTGTAATATGCAAATCGCGATAAACTATCAGATTTCCAATATCCAGACGAAGTTTTAAATCAATCGCGCGCAACTCTTTTCCAAACAATGGAATGTCGTGAAACACATTCAGCTCTCTATTTGGACGGGCTTTCTTTTTATTATAATAAATCTCCGGAAACAGCTCCATCAGGTTTACGCGCTTTGACTCTATGTTCAGTACTGCCGTCGGTCTTTTTTTAGCCCAGTCATATTGCCCGGAAATAAAAACTTCTGTTCCGCGTGTACGCAGCGTGGATTTTCGCAGGCTTATTTGGCGCCCATTAAATCCCCCGGCCAGATTTACATACATTTCCGGCATTGGGGCCAAATCCAAATTAAACACATCGCCAAGTACTGTTATATCCGGAATATCACCACTAATAACAAAATCAATCGGCAGGCGGCTTTTGCCCTCCAACGCGACATTGGCAATCAGGGCCTGGCCCCCTGTCGATATTGCAACACGAACAGGATATACCTTGCGTTCCTCATTATACTGTGAATACGAAACAATAAAGGGATATACATCTGCCTCTGGCTTTATCCAACCGGCATATTCGCGCGAATCTTCACGCGGCACATACCGAATGTTAAATCCCGCCAAACTGTATTCGCGCCCCAAAATATACGCATTGATATTTTTTAGCTCTACCCCGCCCAGGCCCGGATCATCAAACGGATATTTTTTCTGCTCTTGCTTTTCGGCATCCGCCGCCATTTGTTCCGTATCGGATTTTTCATCGGCAAACGGTGTAACGGAAAAATCACCCGCATCATTTTGTTCCAGCGCAACAAAGGCATCAAACACCTTTACATTTTTTATTGTCGGCCGGTCCTGCATCAATGAAATAAGGTCAAGTGTAACATCTATCTTTTCCGCACTAAAGGCATATTCATGCGATGCCCATTCGGCATTTTTTACGCGCACCTGATTCAATTCTATGCGGGGACGCAATGAAAATTTCCATGACACGGCGCCATCTATCTGAACCGGCAAGCCCACCGCCGCACTCAACATGCTTTGAACATTGCCGCGCAATGTATCTAAATTTACCTGACTCAACGCGACAAGCACCGCAACAATCAGCCCCATGATAAACACGGAAACAATTCTTGTAATTGTAAAGAACCAGTTTTTTCTAAACAGCATTTTATTTCAGCCTTTATGGCAACGGCAACTCCAACAGTGTTACAACAGGCTGCATAAAATCGGGCAACTGCCCACGCAGTGTCATCATTCGCCCGGTCGCGGGGTGTTGGAATGTTATCTTGAACGCAAACAAAAACAAATGCTTTGTTGATGCAATATTAGCCAGCGGCGCGCACTGCCCCCCACCATACAGCCCATCCCCCACAATCGGCGCATGTAACGAATACGCGCTATGCAGGCGTAACTGGTGCGTACGGCCGGTTTTGGGTGAAAATAAAACCCATGACAAACCACTGGCCGCGGCCAGAACGGAATAATCCGTCACCGCCCGCTGGGGACGCGGTCCCGTCCCGTTGTTGAGCCGCCGCGGCGAATCCAGCACCTGACCCTTTATCATGTAATTATCAATCGTACCACGCGGCGGATTTACCCCGCCTTGTAACAACGCCAAATATTCCTTGTGTGCGGTCTTGTTCTGAAACTGGGCCGCCAGACTTTGCGCTGAACGCTGATTTTTTGCGACAACCAAAATACCACTGGTTTCCCGGTCCAGACGATGTACCAATGAAATTTTATCATAAGGGAATAACGCCGCCGCCATTTTGTCAATTGACTTGCGAATACCCGTCCCGCCCTGAACCGCTAAACCTGCCGGCTTATCAAAAACAACAATGTCCGCATCATCATGTATTATGCATTGACGCAGCATCTCTAAATCAGCCAATGAAAAGTTATCACCGCCCTCAGTCTTTTGCGGGGCTTTTTCATATTCCCCAAGTGTGGGCGGCACGCGCACCATGTCACCGGCACGCAAAATTTCATTCCCACGCACGCGTGACGAATTCACCCTTATTTGCCCACCGCGACACAGCTTGTAAAACGCCCGCTGTGGCATGGACGGATAATGTCGCAAGAACCAGCGCATAATGCGCGTTCCATCCTCAGTCTGTGAAACGGTGATTGTGTTGGCCATGCGTTTATTACTCGCCGTATGTTATATATACGATATTTTTCCCCGCGCCCGCGGCACAATTGCTGGTCGCGCCACCGTTTTTACCATTCGACATTTGAAAACCTACCGAATCGGACCATGCCTTGGTCACAAAATATTTACAGTCAGATTCGGACAGTCCCCCCACCGACACAATAAACTGACGCGGATTGGCGGGATCGACCGACAACTCGTAATTACCGCCATACGGATTTTTAGACGACATTCCAATCGCCCCGAATATGGTTGAATTGTTTATATGCGAAAAATCGTCGTATTCCCCCAACAATTGACGCACACCGGTTACTATCTGAATTACCTCATCATTGACGGCGTTACGCTTTTGTGTACGCATGGCGGTTGAAATCATTCCAACAGCCCCAACCGTAATCACCCCCATAATCGCCAACACCCCCAGCATTTCTATCATCGAACGTCCAGATTCCTGTTTCATAATTATACGCCCCCATTTGCTATTTGTTTTTTCTTATTCTATCATAAAAGGTATGAATATTCAATTTTCTGATTTGATTGAAAACAGTCCCAGTGCCCCGGGCGTATACAAAATGTACGACGCGGACGGCACCCTGCTTTATGTGGGTAAGGCGAAAAATCTCTCCAACAGGTTAAAGCAATATCTGGACATATCGAAACTGGAAACGCACAAACAGGTAATGCGAACACTGGTCACGCGCGTCGAATGGGAAATCGTTCCAACAGAGGAAGATGCCCTTATCCGCGAACAGGAACTTATCAAAACCCAGAAACCCAAATACAACATTATGCTAACAGATGGAAAAATGTACCCGATGTTGGCACTGACGGCGGGCGATTTTCCACGCCTGCTAAAATTCCGTGGCAAGATATCACAACGACGGGATGTATATGGCCCATATCCGTCGGTAAGTTCACTGAACGAAACAATTAAAACAATACAAAAAGTATGTCAGCTGCGAACATGTACGGACACATTCATGCACAACCGTGCGCGCCCGTGCCTGCTGCATCAAATCGGACGGTGCAGCGCACCATGTACAATGACGCAATCAGACTATGACGCACGCACCAAAATCGCGCGGCGCATTTTAACCGGTGACAGTGAACCAATTGTCGCCGACCTGGCTGCACAAATGAAAAAACACGCCGACAACATGAACTTTGAACAGGCCGCCCAGTGCCGTGATAAAATCGCCGCATTGACACATACATCAAATCGCGGTATAAAGCGCCCAGCTGTACATAGAGCGAATTTTGACTGGCAAAAAACAGTCGCCGAATTGGATGCATGGTTGGGGATAAAAATCGAATGCGCGGGCGTTTTTGATAACTCGCACCTTTTTGGGAAAAGTCCCGTTGGCGCAATGATTGCCTTCGGTCCGAACGGCTTTATAAAATCGGCATACCGTCACTTTAAACTCAACGATGCCGCGCGTGCCGGCAACGATATTGCAATGATGGCGGAATTTGTCACGCGCGCTGTTGCGCGGGGCCCAAAACTGGATTTGATAATCGTCGACGGGGGACCGGCCCAATGGAACATCGCACATCAAGTGGCACCAAACATCCCGATTCTTGGGGTAACCAAGGGCGAAGTCCGTGACGGCGATGAACACTTTATCATGCCAGACGGCAGTGTATGCCGTGACCTGGCCAAGGATTCAAAGCTGTTCCTGATGCTGCGCGCTGTCCGGGATGAGGCACACCGTTTCGTCATTACATATCACCGCGCGGTGCGCGCAAAACAAATGACGGCATCCGTTCTGGATGACATAGATGGCATTGGCCCCGCGCGCAAGCGTGCGCTGTTGCATCACTTTGGCACGGTGCGTGGGATTATGGATGCCGACCTGGCGGCATTGCTGCGGGTGCCGGGGCTGGGAAAAAGTGCGGCTGAAAAAATATATGCCTATTTCCATTCTGAAATGGTATAATACCATTATCATATAAAAGGAGAAAACATATGAAATTTTTTGTGAACTTCCTGTCGGCTTTTCGTATTGCCGCGGCATTTGCGATAATCCCCACCCTGATGTTTCAGCTGTACTGGGTATCACTGATACTGTTTGTATTGGGCGCGTTATCCGATTGGTTTGACGGATTCTTGGCACGGAAATATAATGTATGCACAAAAATCGGCGGCGTAATGGACCATATTGGCGACAAACTGCTGGTGGTAAATACATTCATCATGCTGACCGTTATGATGCCGGTATGGTTTGTTGTTGTGCCAGTTATAATAATGATTGCCCGCGAATTGTATATCAGTGGCCTGCGTGAATTCCTGGGGACACAAAAAATAGAAATGCCCGTACCAAAGGCGCGCTTTTCCATGGGCAAAATAAAAACAACCTTTCAGATGATAACAATTACGGCATTTTTGGGGCTGTTTGCACTGACCTCTGTCATTCGTCCGGAAACAATCACACGCACACATCTGATGGCAATGAATGTAATATCACAGATTGGTATTGCGGGCCTGTGGATATCACTGATGGCATCGGTATGGAGTGCGACACAATACACATTCACATTCATTGAAAAACTGAAAAAAATTAAATAATCAAAAAATGCGATATGTGCATGAAATCCGCCACATAGGCGGATTTTTTATACATGATGCCGCACACAAAAAAATCAATCAAAAGTTGGAAAAAACAAACCATGGCGCGTCCTAAATACCACACGCATAACTTAAATATAAAAATAAAAAAGCGTCCAACGGACGCTATTATTTTTACACAAACAAATCTTTTACAAACTGGGCATGCTCGGTAATAAATCGGAATCTGAATTCCGGCTTTTTCCCCATCAGCTCAGACACAATCGTACGCGTTTTTTCCGTATCCTCTGCCCCGTCATCGGTACGCGGTGGCAATTCAACACGAATAAGGCGACGCGTCTTTGGCGACATGGTTGTTTCCTTTAACTGATTCGGCATCATTTCACCAAGTCCCTTAAATCGTGATATTTCGATTTTCTTATTCTTATACTTACCGTTTTTTAATTCTTCCAGTTGCTCGTCGGTGTCTATGTACATCGATTCGGTTCCATGCGTCAGTTTATACAACGGCGGACAGGATAAATATAAATGCCCCCCATATATCAACTGCGGCATATGCTGATAAAAGAATGCCATCAGCAATGATGCGATATGACTGCCGTCGACATCGGCATCGGTCATGACAATAATTTTTTCATAGCGCAATTTGCTATCATCCCAATTCTTTGCCGTACCCGCACCGATAATATCAATCAGCTCATTCAATTCCTTATTATTGCCGAATCGTTCGTCGGAATTGGATATTACATTTAATACCTTCCCGCGCAGGGGCATAATCGCCTGGGTTGCGCGGTCGCGCGCCTGCTTGGCAGTACCGCCCGCTGATTCCCCCTCAACAATAAACAGCTCTGTCCCCTCTATCCCATGCTTGGAACAATCGGCCAGTTTCGCCGGCATACGAATACGCTTGGTCGGCGTTTTACGCGCGACATCTTTTACCTGTTTGGTCTTTATTCGGGCATTGGCCAAATTGATAATAAATTCCAATAATGCATTTGCCGTTTTCGGATCAGACGCTAAAAATATTTCCCATGGGTCACGCAATGCCCCTTCTGTATAACGGGCAACCTCCGGATTAGAAAGTTTTTCCTTTGTCTGGCCCAGGAACTGTGGCGTCTTATAGAACACGGATACAATCGCGGCCACAGAATCAAACACATCGTCACCGATGATTGTGGCGGCGGCCTTATTGTTTACCTTATCACCGTATGCCTTTATCCCCTTTGTAATTGCGGATTTAAAACCGGTTTCGTGCGTACCGCCGTCAATCGTTGCAATCGTGTTACAGTATGATGCAAAAAATCCATCATCGGATGCCGCACCATTTTCATCCGTCAAAAAAGTCAACGCCCATTCCACGCGACCCGTGTCATCTGGAAAATCCACACTGCCACTGAAAATCTTTGGTAAAATGCGCGGCTTTGAATTCGTCTTTTCAGCCAGAAAGTCCGCCACACCACCGGGATAAAAAAATGTTGTGTCGGCCGGAATATTCATATCATCAGTAAGCAGGTCCGGATTACAATGCCATTCAATTTTTACACCCTTTGACAGGAATGCCTTGGCCCGCGCCATGCGATAAATCTTTACCGGTTTGAATACAGCGTTTTCACCAAAAATCTGGTCATCAATTGTGAAACGGATTTTTGTCCCGTGGGCGCGCGTGGCATCACCCCGCATCATAGCAGAAGTCGGCCGACCGCGTGAAAAAGTTTGCCGCCACTGATACCCGTCACGACAAATAGTCACAATCATTTCCGACGACAGTGCATTTACAACCGCGCTACCCACGCCATGCAAACCACCACTGGTCTTATATACATTATTGTTGAACTTTCCGCCCGAATGTAAGGTGGTAAGTATCACCTCTAATGCGGATTTGCCCGGATACTTTGGATGTTCATCAACCGGAATACCGCGTCCGTCATCTGCAATTTCAATCGTTTTTGCATCAATCAGATTTACCGTGATTTTCTTTGCAAATCCGGCCACCGATTCGTCGATTGAATTATCCATAATTTCCACCGGCAAATGGTGCCAGGCCTTTTCATCCGTACCGCCGATATACATCCCCGGCCGCAGGCGTACAGGCTCCAACCCTTCCAAAACCTGAATATCTGATGCATCATAAGAGTGTGAATTTATATCTGTCATAGCATATAATTATTAGTACATTATTTGATTCCGCGCAAGCGAAAGAATCCACCCCCGGCCAATTTTTCACCCAGCCCAGGAAAAGAAACTTAATATTATTTATTGACAAAACAATATTTTTAGTATAAGTTTATTTTCATACATTATATTATAGAGGCATATTATGAAAAAGAAGATTATTATTGACCCAGATGGCATTATTTTTGAGCCGATAGACACATCTTTTAAGCAAACCGCCATTGCCGAATACGGCCCGGCAAAAGGTCACATGATAGCACTGGCGTACAAATACGGCCTGGGGCGCCGCCTGTTTGGCAGCATGGTTGAAAATGTCTTATACAAATGCGCGTCCCGTCCCCAAATCCGTCCTGAGGAACTGCAGGCCTTGTCTGAAATCAGCCAAATGCCCGATGTCAGCATTGAATTTTGCTCTAAAATAGCCGCGCCACAACATGCAGACAAATTGGTGGAACAATATCGCGAAATCGCCCCTTGCATGAACGCTGTTTCGCATTACGAACTTATTAGTCCGTTTAAATCCAAACACGCATATATTGTCAAATCCACGGCGGCCGATAAAACAACATCGAACTATGTACTGGATACGCGCGCCCGCTATTTGCAATGGCCGGCAAAATGGCGCATCACCCCGGTGCTTGTTGGCGGGAACAAAAACGAAATCGCCGCCACACAACGCGAAGCCGTCACCGCACGCATATTCCCCAGCCTAGTGCTGTTCAAGGAATTTCTGCAGCACAATAAATAACATCCGATTTATATAATCGTGTATCTATTCCCAGGACGGCGTTTTATGCAATCCTGGGTTTTTATTAGGCTTGATTTTTTATATAATATGCCTATATATTTGACATAAATAAACAACACACGGACGAAATAAAATGAATCAGAATCCTTATGAAGTCTTGGGCGTGGCGCGCGATGCGTCGGATGCCGATATAAAGAAAGCCTATCATAAACTGGTAATGAAATATCACCCGGATCGCAATCCGAACGATAAAACGGCCGAAGAAAAGTTTAAAGAAGTCAACAACGCATTTGATATATTAAAAGACCCACAGAAACGCGCGGCCTATGACCGTTTTGGCAACGCTGCATTTGCGGGGGGCACCGGCGGCGGCGCCGGATTTGGTGGTGGCAATCCGTTTGGCGATGGCGCATTTCATTTCAACATGGGCGGTGGCGCCGGAATGGATGACATATTGCGTGAGGCAATGCGTGGCTTCGGATTTGACATGGGCGGCGGCGCGCGTGGGGCGACCGCCCCCCGTGGCGGGCGCGACCTGTTGGATGAGGTTGTAATTGATTTAAAAGACGCCTACTTCGGCAAAACACATACTGTTAAATTTTCCAGTAATGTTGAATGCGAAAAATGTCACGGTTTTGGCACCGCGGACGGAAAACCCGCGCCATCATGCACCCGCTGTGGCGGCAGTGGTTATGTCCGCACCCAACAGGGATTTTTCGCGATGGAGGCGCCCTGCCCTGAATGTAATGGCACCGGTCACAAGATTGAAAAAAAATGTAACGAATGTGAAGGCACCGGCACAATGCATAAGCAGCGCACCTTAGAGGTTAAAATCCCAGCCGGGGTTGAAGATGGCGCGCGCCTGCGCCTGGCCGGCCAAGGTGAAGCGGGCGCAAATGGCGCACCGGCCGGTGACTTTTACCTGGATGTACGCATTCGTCCGGACAAAAATTTCGAACGCGCGGGCAATGACCTGATTATGCGAATGAACATACCTTTTACGACCCTTGCCCTGGGTGGTGAAATAGATGTCCAGACAATAGACGACAAGACACTGTCTGTCAAAGTGCCCGCCGGCACACAGGTTGGCGAACGACTGCGCCTGCGCGGACACGGGATGCCCGGCCGCCGCGCTGGAACATTTGGCGACATGTATATCGTTGTCGGCATACAAATCCCGACAAAGCTAACTGAAAAACAGAAAAAAGCCCTGTCGGAATTCGCAGATAGCAAGCCCGGCAAAAAAGGCTGGTTTTAAAAGCAAATAACTGTTACATAAAAAAATCCCCGGATGGGGATTTTTTGTTTGCATCTGTTTTATTACCGTGTGGATATACCGACATTGAACTCATCGCCCCAGCCGGATACAACCTGACCACCGATGGTGCAGTTGATGTCTTCAAAACCACCTTTTATCTGGTTCTTTTTGACAACATTACTCGTTATCAGACCACCGGCCGTTCCCAATACAACACCAGCTATACCGTCAGACGCCAGACGCGATGTGTTAAAGTTACCTTCCTTGTTCTTCCATACTGATTTCCCCATGGATGTTTGCAGGCTTTCTATTTTCTTTATGCTTGATTCTATCTTTACCTTTGATTCCTGCTGGGCACTGGCGCTGATAACACATTTCAAGGCTTCACGATCCAGTTCCTTGTTTGCGTCATTGCACTTGCATACACCGCCAACCATGCTCGCGTCCGATACTTTCTTGCACAGCTCTTCTTCTGCACTTACCTCTGGCGTTGCGCCACACCGTTCCGGATGCGCTGCAACCAACGGGTTATAGAAATTGTTAAATACAGTTTCATTTATATCCGTCCCGGAGCAATACGCCTCTATTGAGTCTATCAGGCCGACAATTGTCGCATTGTTGACGCATTTTATTTTCCAGGCCGCCAATTGTCTTATCTTTGCATCCGGACATTTAAATCCATCGGGCGTCGTCGGCGCGGTGGGATTCGTGCCCGCCACAACGCATTGACCCGATGCGGAATTAAATTTCTTAGCCGGATCTTTGCAGACGCACTTATTGGTTGAAGCGTTCCATGTTGCGACACTAGACGGGACAGAACAACATGCAAAGCATTCCCCGCGATTTGGATTGTTTTTGCAATTACGGCTTGTTGCACAGTCCGGAGCCGGTGTTGTTCCGCCGCCGTTACCGCCGCCATTTCCATTCCCGCCATTAGGAACACAATTCAAGTATGTAGCAGGAATAGCAGAAGATGGCTGACTGACATCAACAGTATATCCTGCTTTACAAGTAACTATTGCCTGCTTCCATACCCCGTCATCACACTTTTGTTTACATGTAGCACCATGTTTGTCAATAAGTGATTGTACTGTACATGGATTGATATTTTCTATTGTCCCGTGGGCCTTGCCATTACATGATTTTTTTGCAGGTGTCGTTCCATTGCCAGAGCCACTAGTGTCTTCATATGTCCAATAGTCCCCGTTCCATTCCTCATGGCATACAAACCGACCCGTTTTTACTTCTTCTTTTAGTTTGAAACGACCATTTTTAACGGTTCCATTTGGACATCCGTCACCACATTCATAAAAACCAGACTCATCCGGCATCCACAGGTACTCGTTAGATGTTTTGTTGCCGCCCCACAAATTTGTCCACAATACGCAATTATCACCATCATTTATCTTTTTCCAATAATCACCATCCCATTCTTCCATACAAATAAATGTACCTTTCTGTACCTTTCCTTCCAAACGAAATGTTCCTGACATTGTTGTTCCGCCATCACACTTATCGCCACATTCATAAAAAGCACCTGTATCTGTCCACAAATACTCATTGGCTGTTGAAACGCCCCCAGTCAAACTTGTCATCTTGGTGCATTTTGCCATTGCGGTATTGTTAGCGGCAATTGCAATACAAAATACGATTAAAAATCCCAAATTTCTCATATAAGCTCCTCTCCTTAGATCCACAGTCGAATCCAAACGGTGGTTTGTTTTAGGCACAAATAGTACCAATTGTTTTTATACATTTTATCATATTTTCAAGCCTTTTCCAACAACTAAATAAAGTCAATTTTAACCACCGTTTGGATGCAACTGCGGTGATAGGGAGAGGAAAATGAACTTTAAACAAGCTTTGCGTGTATGTTTAATGGGTGTGGTGGCATTTGTGCCAATGACGGTGCATGCCGGAACGAACGATGATATAGCAAATGCATGCTATTTGACCAAGGAGTGTGGTGGCATGGCATTTGGGCGCACACTTGTTGCAACAACCGCGGCGGCAATGGGGGCAAATGCAGGTGTTATTTTAGGTGTGCCGGGCTTTGTTATGGGTGGCTATGCGGGCTATGTCGTTGGCAATAAACTGGGGGGGAAAATCCTGGCGGGTGCCGCTAATGAATACATCCAAATCGGCAATCAGTGTTTGGAATGTGATACATATCAAATGGGTGAACATTATGAATGTCCCAATGGTACTATTGTTACCAATGGGTCCCAGGTGCTGAAATGTCATACCGGCATCACCGGCGATCGCTGGAAAGATTTTACATTACAGGCTTGTCCCAATAGCCCGATAAAAAATAAGCAGGCAAAGAATACCAAGGCTGAAATAAAGGCAACGGTCACTAAACCGGTTGGCAATGGGGCAATTGTTGCCAGTGGTGATGCATGTTTGTACATAACATGTATTGACGGCAAATACAATGCGTCAAAGAATGAATGCTTGCCTACAACTTGTCCGGATAAATATAAGGATGGCAATGTTCCGTGCTGGGGCAGTCAAACCGGTGCTAAAACCTGCTATCGTAAATGTCATGCGGACTTTAAGGGTGCAACAACCATGATTGTGGAATGTGAAGCCGGTTATACGCCCGCGGAAAAGAATGCGGGCTGGAAAACAGCCGATGGCAAGCCATTATATGCCAAGTGTGTAAAGAATTCAAACGGTGGCGGAAATGGCAACGGGAATGGAAATGGCGGCAGCAACGGCGGGGGCAATGGTAACGGTAATGGCGGTGGAAACGGCAATGGAAATGGTGGTGGCGGAAGTGTTACTGTTCCATGTCGTACAAAGCGGACAACCGCTGTTGGTAAGGCCTGCTGTGACACTGGCAGCATGGGAGAATATAATAAGGCGACAGACACATGTACATGTATGGGCCGCGGTCTGCAGTTCAAAATGGAGAATGGTAGGGGTAAGTGCGTTCCAATCAATTTAACGCCCACTAACGATTATGACTGCGACAAAGACGATGCTGAAAAAATGTCTAATGTGCGTATGTGGAAAACAAAGTGTGCAGATAATACAGAAATCATGACGCAAATAACAGCGCTGGAAGAATTCTGTAGGTCAAATGGGCGCACCAAAGAATTATTCACTCAGTATTATGTTGCCTTGTTGGAAATGAGCCCAAATAACTGTGGCGCAACGCCAGAGGTAAGTGCGGAAGAAGAGCTGTGCAAGAAAGTATCTGATGCGAGCATGGTTGGCGGCGTATGCAAGTGCAATGATGCAAACAAGGAACTGGATCGCGAAGCCCTGAAATGTGTTATCAGCGCCAGTGCCCAGCAGGAATCAAAGGTAAAGATAGAATCAAGCATAAAGAAAATAGAAAGCCTGCAAACATCCATGGGGAAATCGGTATGGAAAAACAAGGAAGGTAACTTTAACACATCGCGTCTGGCGTCCGACGGTATAGCTGGTGTTGTATTGGGAACGGCCGGTGGTCTGATAACAAGTAATGTTGTCAAAAAGAACCAGATAAAAGGCGGTTTTGAAGACATCAACTGCACCATCGGTGGTCAGGTTGTATCCGGCTGGGGCGATGAATTCAATGTCGGTATATCCACACGGTAAATTCAAACAATACCGGAATAAACGCACCAATCGGTGCGTTTATTTATACTTTAGAAGCATCGGAAATTATGATATTATTTTATTATATTCAATACGCTTATACAACTTTAGGCAAGAATGCAAAATATGATAAACTTTATAAAACTTGGCATATTTTTGATGATTATAATTTCCGGCCCAAATGCCATGGCCGCCAAAGGTGGCGGTTTTGGTGGCGGCCGAACCGGCGCCGGTGGCTCTGGCGGCAGCTGGGACGATGGTACACCGGTCATAAAATGCGACGAAAAAAAAGAAGGCACGCGAGAGGCCGCCGCCTGCAACAAATATTCCGGCGCCACATCGTTTGACACATCACACGCCATAAAATGTGAACGGGTATGCCAAAAGAATAAAGATGGAACATCCGGTGTATGGATGTGGCGTATAACAGAATGTGAGACAAAGTGGGAGCCAAACAAGTCTGGCGATAAGTGCGAACGAAAGCCAACCCCCGTTGTCACACCCGTCACGCCAACACCACCCCCAACATGTCGGGATAAGCGCAAGACACAAAACGGAAAAGCATGCTGTGACACAAAGGGAAAGTATAACGAAGCAACCGATACATGCGAATGTCCCAACGGCCAGCAATTTGTCGTAGATAGCCAAGGTCGCGGCAGCTGCAAAAAAACAACGCCGGCAACGCCACCCGTGACACCACCCGTAACGCCACCTGTAACGCCCCCAACTGTTGTGGAATATAATTGTGACACAAATATTTTAGCGCAAATTTCCAACTGGCAGGCGCCATGTGCAACAAACGAAAAAATAAGTGAACTTATTTTGCGTATACAAAAATATTGTACTGAGGCTGGCCGCACCGAAGACGGATTTATTGCACTTTATACAGAGCTGCAAAACCTAAATCCACAAAATTGCGATTTGACTTCGACGGTGACAGTAACACAGAATTTGTATAACACAACAATATCTATTGAGGAGCGTAAAACCCAAATGCAACAGAGCAGCCGGGAAAGCATACTACAAACCACAAAAAAATTACAGACGCTGATAAATAATTTTGACACATCAGTATGGAAGAACAAGGAAGGTAACTTTAACACATCGCGTCTGGCGTCCGACGGTATAGCCGGTGTTGTATTGGGAACGGCCGGTGGTCTGATAACGAGTAATGTTGTCAAAAAGAACCAGATAAAAGGCGGTTTTGAAGACATCAACTGCACCATCGGTGGTCAGGTGGTCGCCGGCTGGGGCGATGAGTTCAATGTCGGTATATCCACACGATGATAAAACAGATGTAAACAAAAAATCCCCATCCGGGGATTTTTATTTGCATTCCATTATCATCTGATTTATCTGCGCGGCCAAAACCAAATCCGTCTGCTTTAATTTTTCAATCTGGGAAATCGCATACAAAACGGTTGCATGGTTACGATCACCGCAAACGCGCCCAATCTCTGTCAGGGACATCCCCGTTGTCGCCTTCAGCACGGCCATTATCATCTGACGGGCCAAGACCAATCCGCGCGCGCGCCCCGCACCGCAAACCGCATCATATGAAACACCCAGTTTTTCACACATTGATTTTACCATTGCAATCGGTGTCTTGCTTTTCTGCAGGGTATCCGCCAACAGACGCTGCGCGACATCCATATCAACGGGCGCATTCATCAAATCGGAATATGTTTTTATCTTGGTCACGACACCGGCCACCAAATGACCATCACACGCAACGCGCGATGCAATCGCATCAACCACATCGGCGGTCAAACCCGCACGGGCCAACATTGTACGCTTTACATACGCATTCGGGGCCGCAATATCCGCAACCAAGCCAGATGCCAAAACCGATTGCGCCCGGCGATCAAAACCAGTCAAACTGCTGGGGGCGGCATTGGCCGTCAAAACAACATTTTTACCCGCCGCGCGCAAATCCATAACCAGCTGCATAAATTCAGCCAATGTTGATGTTTTACCGGCAAAAACCTGCACATCGTCCAAAATGAAAGTATCACAGTTGCGGCAAAAATCCTTGAACGCGAAAACATTACGATCACGCAGGCTGCGGGTGAATTCCGCAACAAACTGTCCACCGGACATCATTACAACGCGGCCGCACGCGGAATCCTTGATGCACTGGGCCAGCAATGATTTCCCACAACCGGCCGCACCATATATATACAACGGTGAAAACTGAGCCGCACCGGCCGCAATCTTTTTGCATGCGGACAATACAAACAAATTTTCGTCAGAGGCGATAAATGAATCAAATGCAACCGGGGCCGCGGCCGGGGTTGCGGCCGGGGTATATGCCAGCGCCGGCGCATTGTCATTCGCACTCGGTGCCGCAACGGTCTGCGCGCCGCGTACAACGATACGCAAATCCAACCCACATTCCGCCGCAACCGCGGACAAAACGCCAGAATGAACACTGCCTATAAAGTCAGCAGAAAACTGATTCTGTGCCGCCAGCACCAAACAACCATCAGAAATTTCAAATGACAACGGGGCAATCCAGGAAGAAAAATTTGCGGCATCCATTTTTGCGGCAATGGCCCCCTTGATTGCGTCCAAGTTTGTCATTGTCTTTGTTGCCGCTGCCTGCATGTCGTTTCTCCTTCCTTCCCTAAAGAGTTTCCTGCCCGCGCAAGAGTGTAAAAATCACCTGCACATAAACGCTAAATTTTACTAACCCATGCGGATTTCATAAAAATTTAGTGTTTATGTCTGCCCTACTTTTTAATCTCTCTCGCGGTTGTGATTGATGTTTCTTCAATCGTTTTGATACATCCGTAAAAGTATAAGATAAAAATCTATTTGCAACCGAATGTTGAACAATTTTTGAACATTTATTTTTTGACAACGATTCGTTTTTTTGCCAGATTTCTGCGCTTTGTATATACACTGTATATACATGAATAGATTCACACACGCACATATCCGGCATCTGTTTTCCGCACCAAACCCTGTAATTCCAAGACCACCAAATCGCGTTTAATTTCCGAAACAGATTTTTGGACAAGTTCTGCCAATACAGATTCGGACTGTGGAATTATTCCCAACTTATCAATCAGGGAATTTTTCTCGTCCAATTTTTTTTCATCGCGCGCGTTGTCATGACTATTTTCCGTCGCTGCAAAAAAATCAGATATCCCACTGCACAGCCGTGCCTGCCCATTCGCAATCAATGAATTTGGCCCCGCCGCCCGGGAATCCGCGGGATGCGACGGAATCGCCCATATGTCACGCCCGTATTCCATTGCGAATCGGGCGGTTGTCATACTGCCGGAATTCAAGTCCGCCTCCCCCAGAATTAGTTTGTCGCAAATTCCCGCAATCCAGCGATTTCGCTGAACAAAATTCGTGGCGGTGGGCATATATCCAACCGGCATCTCACTTATAACCGCGCCGCGCTCTATTATCTGGTGATACAGTCTTTCATTTTCAAGGGGCCATATATAATCCACCCCGCCCGCCAGAACCGCAATTGTTTGGGCGCCCCCCGTGGCACGCAACGCACCGTGATGGGCCGCGCTGTCGGACCCCATCGCCATTCCGGATGCAACGACCACACCGCGCATTGCAAATTCCGACGCCATATCTGCAATAAAGCCCATTCCGGCCGCGGTTGCATGCCGCGTGCCAACAATTGATACAACCGGTCGCGACAATGTATCCAGATTTCCACGCACGCATATCACGGGCGGATGATTTTTTATCCCGCGCAATCCGCATGGATAACGCGCATCCGTATCACATATATAATGTACCCCCATGCGCGCGGCGCGTTCCATTTCCCGCATAACCGTGTCACGCTGTGATTGCGTTATGTTCATTGCCGTAACCGCACCGGATGCACTGCCATACTTTTCAATAAGCGCAGCAAAACGCACCGGCCCCACACGCGGCGTTCGTAAAATCAATAATTTTTCAAATAAATCATTCATAATATAACCACTATAAAAAAATTTCCCAATGCATAGAAAGGGAAATATTCACACGCCCGTATATTATACGAATAAAAAAATCCGGCAATGGCCGGACTTTTTATTATATACCCTTCAGACTAAGCAGTTTATCGTAATCGTACAAGTCACATTGCTCGGGCTTACCACTTTCAGTGGCCGCCCACATCGTCGATTCGCATTCCCGCTTCAGATTTTGCAAATGTCTCATAACTTCATTAAACTGAGATGCATTTTCCTTTTTCAATACTGACAACTGTGAATACAGCAATTCTGTTCCGGACAATGCCTTCTGCCCCTGAACAGAGCCGCCAATCAGCTTATTACCGAACAATTCCATCGCACCGACACCGACCGCCGCACCACCGACCGCGCCGCCAACCGTCGCCCATGTACGCGATGACTTTTTAGCATCCAGTATGCGCTTTTCCAGCTTTTGTGCATCCGCCCATGAACCGCATGTGATTGTCTGGCCCATTACGAAATACTGGCTTGGAATATCCGCAACACTAATCTTGGAATCATCGGACTTCAATTCAACCTTTACAAAACAAACATTGTTTTCTGGCTCATCCACATCTTCGACCATGGATGCATAATTATTAGTATTGCTATAGCGGGACGCCCAAACAAAAGTATTTCCAACACCAATATTATTGTTTATACATGCGGCCCGTTCTTTCTCACGCATATCTTTGGTTGGAGCGGTTGAAATGGAAATATCAGGGTCCACACGAACACTGGACTTATCGACGGTTACGGCGGCCTCCGCAACAGATGGCGTCGTAGAAACAGAAACCGTCGGATTCAACTGATTTTTGGACGCGGTTGCACGCGGGGCGGCCCCAAACTGCTGCGCGGCGGCACGACGCCCCTGACCGGCCGGTGTGACCGCAATGGCATCAACCGTAAACAGACAAACCGCTAACAAAGATACGAAATATTTCATCTCTTCCCTTCCCTGGTTATAATTCATTTGTTTAGCATTATATCATAAAATACATCTAAAAAAAAGAATAAATCCGTGCCACGACACGGATTTATATTATTTTTTCCACTTCCATTCTATTTTTGATTCCGTCCCCGTAATCAGTCGTACAATATTTTCACGATGCCGCCACAGGCAAAGCAAGCCAATCGCCAGAAACGCAAAGCCAACACCCGCAGATATACAAAAACCAAGCACCGGCATAAAACAGAATGCAACCACCGCCCCCAGCGACGAAAATCCGAACGACAGCGCCACAATCAGCCATTGAACCCCACATATAATAAACATAATCGGATTTACCGCCAGCAGCACACCAAACAGGCACGATATTCCCTTTCCCCCCTTAAAGCGCAACCACAATGGATAGCAGTGTCCAACAATTGCGGCAAAACCACACCATGCGGCAAAAACATCACCCCCGATTGCCCGCCCCAGGAATACGGCCGCAATCGCCTTTGCCATGTCCAAAATCCAGACCAGGCCCGCCATCCGAAGCCCACCGACCCGCATAACATTGGTTGCCCCGATATTACCACTGCCAACCTTGCGAAGGTCGCCGCGCCCCATTAGGCGCGTAAATAGCAATCCCATCGGGATACTGCCTAATAAATATGAAATAATAATCCCAAGCAAATATATCATTCTATTTTTCCTTGATTTTATGTTTGTTTTTTATAAAATAGCAGAAAACGTGACTAAATAAAAGGAAAATAAAGTGGCAAATCATAAGTCATCTGAAAAAAGAATTTTGGTAACCGCCAAGAAAAACGAAATAAACACAGCGCGTCGCAGTGCGGTAAAAACCGCCACAAAGAAGGCGTTGCAGGCGATTGAATCCGGCGACAAGACCGCCGCGGTTGCCGCAACCCGCGCAGCGGAAAGCAAAATCATGAAATCCGCCGGCAAGGTTATGCCGAAACAGCGCGCGGCTCGCAAAATTTCTCGCTTGACTAAAAAAGTCGCGAAAATGGCGTAATAAAAATTTCTAAAATTAAAGCGTCCAATTGGACGCTTTTTTATTTTTTACCAATAAAAACAAAACCGCCATACAGCGGCTTTGTTCATTTATACTTAGTTCAACGGTGCACCCCAATGCTGCTGAATTGCGCGTTCGGCATCCATCGGGCTTACCAACACCTGTGGCGTCAGGATTACGACCAGCACATCACGGGTGGCGGCCGTTTCACGCGATCCCGACAGCGCCATAAAGTCCGGATCCCCCAGTCCATAACGCGTATCAGAATTCGACTGCTTTTCAAAACCGGAAACAACCAGCATCTGTCCCGATTCCATAATTACTTCCTGCATAAAGCTACGCTCTTCTACCTCTGGCAACTGCAATGTTACCTCACCTATTGTCTGGGTGGACATTTTCAACAGTTCACGCACACTCATCTTGAACAGCAGCAATATCTTCCCATTTTCCAAGATATTCGGCAACAACTGCATTGAAAATCCGGTTTCCAAATCATCCTGGTCTACGGTACTGGATTCAACGGTTGTAAAGTTCCGCGATTCAAAGCGCTTGATATAACCTGTTGTTTTCGTGTTATTCACAGGTGCCACGCGATTATTTCTGGTCGTAACACCAACATTTGTTACCAGCGATATCTTACCCTGCTTTGCCAAGGCCTCAATCAAGGCATTACTGCCGGCCGCCCCAGAAAGCGAACCATTGCGTATCTTGTCCGCGGTATACGCACCGGCAACTTCGACCCCGTTTTCAAGATGCGTTGCCCCGGTCAATGCCGATACAGTATTTGACAGAACCGCAATGTTCATAGAACTTGCCTCGGTCGTGGCCAAATTATTTTTCGGATTTGCAACAATATCCAATCCAGACGCGGAATTTATCGCCGCCGCCAAATTCAGACCAAATGCCGAATCATTAGATATTGATACCTGCAAAACTTTTACATCAATTGTTACCAACTGCGACAGGCGCTTATTCTGCTTTGCGATATATTCACCAACGCGGCTTTGTACCGACGGGGGGGCCGTAACGGTTATTGTGCCCAAACTGCGCGAAACTGTAAAGTCCGCATTATCCGCCTTTCCCATGATGGAGCTTATTGTGGCCTCAACCTCATCCCACTCCTTTAGGGTAGATTCCAGAGAAACCATGTTCCCATCATCGGTCTGGACCGACGATTGATATGACACATCCGTCCCCAGCGCATATAATGTATATGTCTTGGTTTCGGTTTCATAAAACACAATAGCGTTTTTATCATAGTACCACAGCAAATCCAAATCTGTTGCAATCTGTGACAGCAAACCAGATAGCTTTCCGGTATAGGCGATATTCATCGTCTTTTTCAATTTTTCATTGTTTACCTGGCTGTCTATTCTGACCGGGATACCGGTAATGGAATATATGTCATTGGCCAATACCTGCAAATTTACGGGCTCATTTAATAAAATAGTAACGCCCGCGTCCGTTTCAAATTGCGCCGGCAAATTATTGCGATGTTCCAACACGGTGGATTTGTTACCCAGCCACACCCCCTCAGACATGGAAACAGTATCACCACTGGCCACCTTTGCACGCGGATTTTTCGCCATTTCAAAGGCATCGTACGCATTGATAAAATCCTGGTCGACGGATGCGGCGACTTTTGCAGACTCCTTCTTGGCGCAACCGGTCATCACGGCGCACAATGCGGCGCACATAATAAAAAGTCTTGTCGGATTTCTCATCTTTTATATCTCCCAAAAGGTTTTTATATTATTCTTCGGTGGTTGATACAACCAAAACGCGATTACCCTTATAAAACTTAGCATATGGAACCGGTGTCGCGCGCCCAAAATTGCGAACCAATGCACTGGCCACATCAACAAAGCGCCCTTTGAATACGGCACTGGCCTCAATCGGATATTCACGCGATGTTGCCCAAACCAAATCCCAACCTTCCTTGTCGCACCACGATTGCAACACTTCACGCAAAGTCTGACCGTTGGCAACGACCCATGAACGAACCTGATCCTGCAGGGCGACCGGCGCCTCCGCATCGGCGGATATATCAACCGCGATTTCTGTTTCTTCTATACCTGTAGTAACACTGGAGCCATCCGCAGCAATGGATTCACTGTCGGCGGCAAATCCCATCTTTGCGGCATACGCAGCATAACCGTCGGCATACCCGCCACAGTTTTTACGCCCACTGCGCGATACTGCCAAAACATTGCCGCCATCATCCTCTAACACCTCCCGGTGCAACAGCGGCATTTCCGAACCGTTATTGCATTCATCATCAAACCCGACCGGAATCTGTGTCCCATGCAGCATGTTCGCCCCACCGGACCAGCCACCAAAATCCCCACGCGCACCTAAATTAAAGTTATTTTCAACAACCAAATCCGCCCCTATCTTGGACACAATTTTTATATTGTCGCTCTTTTTATCCTTGGCGCACAGGCCAGATTCACACGCAACCTCAACATCGGCGTCCGACCCCGCAATGGGCCACGCCGGCACCTCCTGTGAATACATATCATCCGCCTGATACTGAACCACTTCCTCATACTGGCCGTTATCAATGACCTTGTCCTCTGTATAAAAAACTTCTGAGGTAACGACCTGTGGCAGGCCATCCGCGGCAAAGCAATAACCGGCTGCGGTTGCAAACATTGCAAAAATCAAAACCTTGCGGAACATGACAAGACTTCCTTTCCTGATATTTTTCCTTATTTTAAGCTTATTATAACAACTTGACCGAATCTGTGCAAGACTTAAAAAGCGCGAATATATATTAAAAATAAGCAAATAAGATAAAATCGCACGAATCGGTAAAAAATGCTATACTGGCTGTGACAAAATACGCAGACAAGGGATAAAGCAATGCAGAACAATTTGATTTTTGTTATTTTTGCGGCATTGGTCGCAATAAACGCGGGCATTTTGGCGTGGATTATAATAATTGGCCGCCGCGTAAATGCAATGACCCGCACATTGACACATCAGTATAATCTGATAGTAAAAATTCAATCGGTTCTGAAAAACAAAAGCGCAACAAACGCGGTCGCCGAAAATGCCGAAATGATATACCAGGACTTATTACAAAACCTTATCCCGATAATGGCGGCAATTGACATCATGCCGCGCAATACATCCGAACATGCCCTGTGGCGGGCGCTGGGGGGAATTATGGATGAATATGCCAAAAACCCGTTCGCATTGGAAAAGCTGCGCCGGTGCATCAAACTAGATACGGAAATTGCGCGCCATACCGATAACTACCTGCGGCGGGCGGATGCGTTTCTGCAACATCTGGCCGCGACGGAACCGGATGGAATACTGGCCGCAACATTTACCGACGGCCTGTTGGGGCAATCACTAACATTCTTTACCCAGGCGCGCCAGCTCGCCGCCCAGGATTAAAACCACATGCCGCGTCTGGACGAAAATCTTATCCGCGAAATATCGGCCGCCCGTGATGAGCCGCAATGGCTGCTGCAATGGCGGCTGGATGCATATAATGCCTGGAAAAGTATGACGGAACCCCATTGGGCCGAATTTGATTACACGCCAATTGATTATGATGCATTGAATTACTATAACGCACCGGCGAATGTGGATAATTCAGACTTGGCACACATATATGATAAAATGGGCCTGCCAGAGGCGGAGCGACGCGCCCTGCTCGGCATGGCGACAGATACCGTCATCGACAGTCGCTCCGTACACACTTCATACAGCGCCGAATTGGAAAAACTGGGCATCATATTCATGCCGATGGCCGATGCGGTTCGTAGCCATCCGGAACTCGTAAAAAAATATCTGGGAACCGTTGTACCGGCAACCGACAATTTCTTTGCGGCATTAAATGCGGCCGTCTTTTCCGACGGCACATTCGTCTATATCCCGCCGAACACAAAATGCCCGATTGACCTGGCCAGTTATTTTAGAATTGAAACCGCAAAAATCGGCCAGTTTGAGCGTACGCTTATTATTGCAGACCATGGCGCAGAGCTGTCCTATATGGAGGGCTGCAGTGCCCCGCGCCGCCCCAATCACCAATTGCACAGCGGTGTGGTCGAAATATACGCCCACGAAAACGCACATGTAAAATATGCCACCGTCCAGAACTGGTATGCCGGCGAATTTAACGGCGCCACCAACACGGGCGGAATATTAAATTTTGTAACCAAGCGCGGCCGATGCGATGCGGGCGCCGCCCTTGACTGGACCCAGGTGGAAGTAGGCTCCGCATTGACATGGAAATACCCATCAACAATTCTGGCGGGTCGCGGCGCACACAGCGATTTTTATTCACTGGCGATAACACGCGGCGCGCAACAGGCCGACACCGGCACAAAAATGATTCACGCCGCGGACGAAACCGTATCCAACATCGTATCATATGGCGTCGCCCTGGACGCATCCAGGCAAACTTTCAGAAGCCTGGTCGCCTTTTCTGGCAAAGACTCTAAAAACGCATCAAAATGCGACACACGCATCGTGGGCCCAAACGCCGTCGCAAACACATTGCCCACAATAATCCACGGCGGCATAAACAACGCCCAAAGCCATGAGGCCACCACCGGCGCGATTGACGCGGCGGCACTGCGCTATCTGGAAATGGCGGGAATTGATACCGACCAGGCGACCGCGCTTATAATCGGGGCGGCGGCGGCACCCGTGATATCACGCCTGCCGATGGAGTTTTTGGTAGAATCAAAACAACTTATACAAATGGCATTATCAAAAGACTAAAAAATGTTAAAGATAGAAAATCTGACCGTGTCAATGGACGGCAAACAATTATTATCAGACATAAACCTGCATGTTGAAACCGGTGCCCGCCATCTGATATCGGGTCACAACGGAAGCGGTAAATCCACACTCGCGGCAACAATCGCGGGCGACGCGCGATACACCGTGGATGCCGGAAAAATAACATTTGACGGCCGCGATGTAACAAATGAAAACGCAACCACGCGCGCACTGCTTGGTATTTTTTTAGGGGCGCAAAATGTTCCGGAAATTCCAGGTTTGACGGTTTTGGGCCTATTGAAATATTCAATGACCGCGCACCGACATTTTCAAACCGGCAAAGATTTATCAATGGGCGAACTTCTTACCCGTGTTGAAGAGGCACGCGCACAGCTTGATATACCCAAGCAATGGCTCAACCGCAGTGTAAATGTGGGATTTTCCGGCGGCGAACGCAAACGATTGATGTTATTGCGCCTGGTGCTGACCCAGCCGCGCCTTGCAATCCTGGACGAACCGGATTCCGGCGCAGACGCGGAAACACAACGCCTGATTGCGGACACGATAAAGTCGATGTCACAGACAACATTCTTGTTCATCAGCCACCAGGATGGCTTTACCGCCCGCATTACCCCCTCGCATATAACCACTTTGTCGAACGGCAAAGTTGTGATACAATAACATCAATTTAATAAAGGATATAAAATGCCGACATCAAAGACTCAGAAATTGTCATCATGGCTGCTATCACTGCCGGCGCTGTTTGCGCTGATGTCATTTGGATTCATGTTCGTGGCCGCGATACTTACGGGATTTATTGCAAACATGGTAACCACATCCGAAATTGTATCGCGCATAATAATTGGCGGCGGTGTAACATTGGCATTTTTAACCGCCGTTGCAATATTATTACGCAAGCTGCCGCCGCATAATCTGGACCGACACAGCTTTGTTGCGATAAATAACGCCCAAATCGGTGTTGTTTCATTGGTGTTTATAATATCTACACTACTGATTATTACAAACGCCAACAAGATTATGATGCATCTGTTGTGGATGGAAACGCATGCCGGCGCAACTTTTATTGCGGTAATGATTACCGCCGCATTGTTTTATCTGTATATGACCGGAATTTATATCGCAAATCTGTATGCAAAATACCGCCGCGTTAGAACACTTGGCGTACCAATGTGGCGCACAATATGCACCGCCCCGTTTGGATTTGCAATGCTGTGGATTCCGGGATACATCTTGCCTGAGGCAAATGAAAAATCCCCTGTCTTGACGGTGCGCGCAAAATGGTATTCGCGTCTGACTGACTGGATTTTATCAACACCTGTGCGCTCCGGGGCCGCTTTAACTGTTGTGCTGCTTCTGTCGGGTTTCTTTTTCGGATTTAACGCATTGTTGCTAACGCTTGCGCTGGGGCTTGTGTTCGCGATATGGGCATTGCGTACGGGGCCAAAAACATTGCGGACAAACATCAGCGGTGCGTATACTTATACCGCCATTGGGATAAATATTGCGGTATGGATTGCGGTCATATGCATCGCAGCGTTTGCCCCCACAAAACATGATGTAAACATCAACATAACAGATACAAACGCACCACAAACGCAGCAGCTCTAAAAACGCGCTATATACACATACACAAGGGATAGAGGAAAAATCATGAACGGCCTGATAGTATTTGTCGGTTTTGTATTTTTTCTGTGGCTGGGCCGCACGATTTTGATTCCGCTGCTGGTTGCGACATTCATGTGGTACCTTATAAATGCGGTCGCGGCATACTACCGTAAATTATTTCCATTCAGAACCCTGCGCGATAAATCGCACCCGATTGTATCGACTACATTTGAATGGGGGGCTATCGCCCTGGCGGCGATTACACTGGGGGCGGTAATTTATGTATTCATCACGCAAATTCGTCCCATGGCTGATGAACTTATCGCGGCCCTGCCGGAGCTACAGGTGCGCCTGCTGGATTTCGGTCAATATTTGGGCAACCGTTTCGGATTTAAATTTGATGCATCAATGATACCCAACATCAGCAAGATTGTAACCGGCGTTGGCGCATCAGCCGCAAACATCGCAACATCTATTGGAATGATTATAATATACATGCTGTTCATGTTTGTTGAGCAAAGCACATTCAATCGTAAGTTTGCCGCAATGTTTCCGAACCGTCGCCAGTCTAAAAAGATGCGCTATATAATCAGCAGCATTGACGAAAACATGAAGAAATACCTGTTTATGAAAACCCTGATATCGGCGGTAACCGGAATCGCATCATATATTTGGCTGCGCTCTATCGGATTGGAATTTGCGGGCGTATGGGCATTTATTGTATTTATCACAAGCTACATTCCAACAATTGGTGCAATCGTCGCATGCAGCCTGCCAATATTATACTCAATGATAAGCGCACCCACCCTGCACCAACCCATACTGGTGGCATGCGGTCTAATCGGTCTGCAGATTATATTTGGAAATATCTTAGAGCCACGACTTACCGGAAAAACACTTAACTTATCGACATTGGCCATACTTATAAACCTTGTCTTTTGGGGAATGATTTGGGGCATCGCCGGAATGTTTTTCAGCGTACCATTGCTGGTCGCGACATTTATAATAACGGCACAATTTGACGCGACGCGCCCCATTGCTGTATTACTGTCCGCCGATGGAAAAATACCTGATAAACGCGAAGAATAAAAAACGCGCTATATGCATTAAATCTGGGCTTTTTTTTATGACCTGGCTATCATTGCAATCGCATTTTCCAGAATAACACGCGCCGCCTCTGAATCCAGTTTTTGTTTTATATCCGCACGACGCACACGCCCCATTGATTCCTGGGCGGCGACACTGGTCAAATTTTCATCAATAAATGCGACCGGCAAATCGCTGTATGTGCACAATTCCCGGGCACAGCGCAATATTTCGTCAAATACATCACCCACACTTCCATCCGAATGCACAGGCCGCCCGATAACGATTCCAACCGCATTTTCATCCCGCGCAATTTCAGACACGCGGCGCGCCCATGATTTATCCCCACGCGGCGTCAAAATTGCCGGACGCGTAAAAACAAAATCGCGCGACGCGTCACTGACCGCGACCCCCGTGCGACGAAGTCCCCAGTCAAGCCCTATTATGCGTCCAACGCTGGGAAAGTCCTTGAAATCTGGCAAAATCATTATATAATTCCTTTGATTTAATAATAGGATGACAAATGGCGTTTAGCAAGCAGCAATTGCGAAAATTCGCAGATTTAATCAGGATTGAAATTTCTGATGAGCAACTGGAACAAATGAACATTGATTCCGTGATAGACTGGCTGGATAAGCTTCAAAAAATTGACACAACTGGCATAAAACCGATGCTAAATCCATCGGAGCATACGCTGCCGCGTCGTGCGGATACGGTTACCGACGGCAACATGCGCGATGCGGTGCTTGCCAACGCCCCGGACAAGGCGGGCGTATCACGCGGTTATTTCGCCGTGCCAAAGGTTATGGATGAATAAAACAAAAACAAAGCGAATATACTATGATTGACCTGACGATTACAGAAGCATTACAGAAATTAAAATCACGCGAAATAAGCGCAACGGAACTGACGCGCGCATATCTGGACCGGATTGAAAAATATGGTGCGGATTTAAATTGTTACATTACCGTTACACCACAGCGCGCATTGGCCGATGCGGCGGCATCCGACGCCCGCTATGCGGCGGGCGCCGCACTGCCCCTGGACGGGATGCCGATTGCGATGAAGGATTTGTTCGCAACGCGTGGTATTCGCACGACGGCCGCATCCAAGATGCTTGAAAACTTTATACCGGAATATGAATCCACCGTATCCCAGAAGTTTATAGACAGCGGCACCGTACTGCTTGGCAAATCGAATTTGGATGAATTTGCCATGGGCACATTCAGCAAAACAAGTTTCTTTGGCGCACCTGTAAATCCATGGCAAATGACGCGTCGCCTGACGGCGGGCGGCTCATCCGGTGGCGCGACCAGCGCAATTGCATCGGGCCTGGCCATTGGTGGTACGGGAACAGACACAGGTGGTTCAATCCGATTCCCGGCGGCGATAACCGGCCTGGTTGGAATGAAACCGACATACGGTCTGTGCAGTCGGTGGGGATGCGTTGCATTCGCATCCAGCCTGGACACGCCCGGCCCCATTGCGCGCACGACGGACGACGCAGCCCTGCTGCTGTCTGCAATGGCGGGTCACGATCCAAAGGATTCAACCAGCGCAACCGCCGGATTTGATGCACATAGCGGGGTTTTGCCAATACTTGGCAACGGCAAAAAATTGCGCGTTGGCATAATACGGGAACTGGCCGATGTGGAAATATCGGACGATATGAAAAAATTATTCCAATCACGCATTGCCGATTTAAAATCAATGGGTGCGGAAATTGTCGAAGTATCGATACCAAATATTCTGGACGCACTGGCGGCATATTACATAATCGCCCCGGCAGAGGCATCATCAAACCTGGCCCGTTATGACGGAATGAAATATGGCCTGCGGGTGGACGGCGCCGATTTGATTGATACATACAAGAAAACACGCGCCGCCGGTTTCGGTGACGAAGTAAAACGACGGATGATTGTCGGTACGGCTGTTTTATCAAGCGAATCGTATGAAGTATATTTCATGCAGGCCGCACGCGTTCGCCGCATGATTGCCGACAGCTTCAATGCCGCATTTCAGCAGTGTGATTTAATAGTATGTCCGTCGTCGGCCGGAACGGCAATGCCGCTTGATTCTGATTTAAGTCCACTGGAATATTACGCTTTGGATTTGTTCACGGTTGCAATGAACCTGGCCGGTGTTCCGGCATGCAGTGTGCCTGCGGGCCTGGCACAAAACGGTCTGCCGCTGGGATTGCAGGTGGTGGGACCGCGCTTTGCGGACATGCGCGTTTTGCAACTGGCCAAGCATATAGAAGAATGCGCCGCCGTGGATAATCGCCCGACAAAGATAATGGGGAAATAAAAAAATGGCCACAGCCATAAAAAAAGAAGTGGTGGCTAGGGACGGAATCGAACCGCCGACACAGGGATTTTCAGTCCCTTGCTCTACCGACTGAGCTACCTAGCCAACGCGACAGGAATAATAAGATACCAAAACATAAAAAGCAAGGAAAAATAAAAAATGTTTACGATAAAGGGGAAAACAACCGATTGGGAATTGGTAATAGGCCTGGAAACACATATAGAAGTATTGTCTAATTCCAAGCTGTTCAGCGGCGCATCCGCCGATTATAATCCAACCATTTCCCCCAACACCCAGGTATCAATGGTTGATTGTGCAATGCCGGGAATGTTGCCGGTACTGAACGAATATTGTGTACACCAGGCAATAAAAATGGGACTGGGGCTGAATGCGGAAATATCCCGCCACAGCAAGTTTGCCAGAAAACAATACTTCTACCCTGACCTGCCACAGGGATATCAGATATCACAACCCGCCGAAGAACCACCGGTTGTCGGTCGCGGCTGGGTTGAAATTATGGGCGACGACGGCGCCCCCAAAAAGATTTTCATTGAACGCGCACACCTGGAACAGGACGCCGGAAAACTTAAACACGACGCACATCCAACGAAATCGTTTGCGGACTATAACCGTACCGGGGTTGCGCTACTGGAAATAGTAACATATTTGGATGTGAAAAACCCGGAAAACAATTCATACATTTCTTCCCCAGATGAGGCGGAACGCTATCTGCGCGAAATTCGTGAAATAGCGCGCGCCCTTGGCGTGTCAAAGGCCAACATGGAGGAAGGTTCCATGCGTGCGGATGTAAATGTTTCCGTACGGCCGGTGGGTTCATCCGAATTTCGCACACGCACAGAAACCAAAAATATGGTTTCGTTCAAATTTATAAAATCCGCCATTGAGTATGAGGCGCGTCGCCAAATAGAAATATATGAAAATGGCGGCAGCGTATCACAGGACACAATGCGATATAACCAGGCGGAAGGCACGACATCGGTAATGCGTAGCAAGGAAGACGCATTGGACTATCGCTATTTCCCGGATCCAGATTTACTGCCATTGGATATAGACGACGAAACAATTGAAAACATACGCCGCACGATGCCGGAATTACCGGCGGCCACGCGCGCACGCTATATTGGTGAACTGGGGCTGGCGGAATATGATGCGGCCCGCCTTACCGAAAGCACGGATATATCACACTGGTTTGATGTGGCCGTCGGCGACAAAAAACAGCGCGCGAAACCAATCGCCAACTGGATGATAAGTGAGCTGTTTGCACACGGTGAAAATTGGGATGTAAAAAACGCTGTGGATACAGCTGAGCCTGGCGCACCGCGTATTATCAGACCATCTGATTTGGCCGAATTAGTCGACATGATTTCAGACAAATCAATCAATGGCAAACAGGCAAAGGAAATATTTATAAAAATGCTGGACGGGGAACCCGGCACGCCGCGTGAAATAGCCAAAAAATTCGGCATGGAACAAATCACGGACACCGCCGCAATCGAATCGGCAATCGACGATGTCATTGCCCAAAACCCAGCCCAGGTTGAACAGTATAAATCAGGAAAGACGGGGCTGCTTGGCTTCTTTGTGGGGGGCGTCATGAAGGCAACCGGCGGCAAGGCCAATCCCGCAACCGTAAACGAAATACTGCGTAAAAAATTAGCATAACAATAAAAAAGGAAGAAAAAATGCCAACAATAGAAATTATAACCCTACTGGAATCAAACCCGATAACCGGCGTCGTATATGGCACAAAGGAATTGCACTTAAGCCCAGTTGCACAAAGCGCAAATCATGCACAGGCGGCGCGTCTGTATCAGCAGGCCGCCGCGCGCAAAGCATCGCTGGTAAAAAAACGCGCTGAAAATACAAAACACAAATAAATAAAATATGAAAAAGTTTTTTATTCAGACATTCGGCTGTCAGATGAATGTATATGACGGCCAACGCATTGCCGCAATGCTGGCCTCGCACGGGATGACAGAGACAGACAACATTGCGGATGCCGACCTTATAATATTAAACACTTGTTCGGTTCGGGAAAAGGCCACCAACAAGGTATATTCCGCGCTGGGGCGCGTAAAACGCGCCAAAAAGCCGGATGCCTTGTTCGGAATTGTAGGATGCGTCGCGCGTGAAAGCGGCGCAGATGCATTCAAACGCATACCGGAATTAAATTTCGTACTGGGGCCGCAAAGTTATCATAAGTTGCCACAGTTGCTGGAAAACCCGGACACAAAATTATTGAACATTGATTTAGGCGGCCTGGAAAAGTTTGATGAACTGCCACAAATGACGCGGTCACCGGCGGTCGCATACATTCCCGTCCAAGAAGGATGCAACCATTGTTGCACATATTGCATTGTTCCATATACCCGCGGTCGCGAAATATCGCGCCCATTTGAAGATGTGGTGCGCGACTGCATACATGCATCGCAAACCGGCGCGGTTGAGATATGCTTCCTTGGTCAGAATGTTAATGGTTATAAATATACAGACCCACGCGGCAAATCATTTCGCCTATCTGACCTAATACGGGAGGCGGCCAAATTAGATGCCATACAACGAATTCGTTTTACATCCAGTTACCCAACTGAAATGACCGATGATTTAATCGACATGTTCAGGACAGAACCGAAACTACTTCCGTTTTTAAACATGCCTATACAAAGCGGCAGTCAGAATGTATTGACAAGAATGAACCGCCCGTATTCTCTGAATCTATATATAGATATAGTTGACAAAATAAAGTCGGCCCGCCCTGACACACAAATATCAAGCGATTTTATCGTGGGCTTTCCCGGTGAAACAGACGAAGATTTTGAACAAACACTTAAAATCGCAGAGAAAATAAAATACATAAATTCATATTCGTTTAAGTATTCGCCCCGCCCCCACACGGCGGCCGCATTGATGAAGGATCAGATTCCCGAATCCATAAAGGCAAGCCGCCTGGCACGGTTGGATTCATACCTAAACGACCTGCAGCGAGAATTCAACGAATCATGCGTCGGCAAAACATTCCAATGCCTGTGTGAAGGGCCCGATAAAACAGGTCGTCACCTGGTCTTTCGGACGCCATACATGCAACAGGTTATTGTTGCCCATCCAGAAAACAACATACCCGTTATGGCAAACATAAAGATAACCGCCGCGAACAAAGCATCACTGCGGGGCGAAATCACAGACAAAGCGCTATCAGAATAAATACTTTGCGCCAATGGATATTTTCCATGCAATGCCGTCTTCATCTTTGAAGGCGGCAATATCAAACATACCGCCCGCCGCATCACCCGGCGACATGAATTCGGCCGATGCCGACACAACAATATCGCCATCATTATTCAACGACATGCGCGCATTATAATTATACGAAATATCCATCGTGCGCGTATACATTTCCATAGCAATTCCGGACCGCATACGCAATTCATCCATTGATTGATGCAGTATTTTCGCACTACTATATTCAATCCCAACGAACGGCCCCACGCGCAATTCATTACATACATCAAACAATTTACCGACATCCATATCACCTGCAAATAACCAGCCCGCCGGATTTCGAGCAATGTCCCTGCCATCAAACACATAAGGCATGTTAAATTTCGCATATGACATATTAATATTCGCCCTAGCAAACCATGATGCGCCCTTATAATCCATTCCAATCCCGGCCCCATAAACAAGCCCATCACTTAAACTGTCCGCATCATCCATAACCGCCGCGTATGTGGCGCCTGACAATGACAAATCCGACCCCAGCCCCAGCACCGCCACAACGCGCGCACCATATGCATCAAAATCAGATGATGTTATATGAAACGAATCGCCCACTACATTAAAATTCCCCGAATCGGATGACGGCGTATATTGCGACGCCAAAACATTTAGCTTATACGCGCGCCGCATCAATGTAATCGGATTCAAAATTACCGCCCCGGACATTATATGCGACAATTCCGCCATCGTTTCCGCCCGGTCTAATTTAGCAAGCGTTGCGTCATTCGGATTCATCGCACGAACACTATTTAAAAACAATCCCCGCCCATCGCCCAAAATTTTATAATAATCCGTTTCGCGCACTGCGCGCAAAATCAGGTCCCCGGAATCAATCACGGCTTGAACCGCATACAATGCATCGGGCGCAAATCCGGTCACAACAACTGTCCCCTCACCAGTCACATTGGAAAACAAAACCGCATTACGCCACTGTGACATTGCGCTGACATCCACCGTCGTAACGCCACGCAATTCTATTGATGGCGGCGCTATGCGCGCCACCCCTACATTATCCGACATAATTAAATTGGCATCCTGAACAATAATCGAATCGGCCGAATATGCACCACTTAGCAGTTCATGCCAGTGTAAATCATGCGCCCCGTCAACCAAAACGCGGTACTGCCCTGCAACCGTCAAGGCCCCCACATCCCCTGAATCTTTTATAACCTGAGTTACAGAGGCATTTTCACCAGTATAAAATCCACCACTAATCGTACCTGAATTTTGAATACGCAAATCACAACCGGCGCACACATTGATATTGCCATAAATATCGCCCATATTGGTTAAACTGGCCGATGCGGTTATATTTACATTGTCTACATCAATAACAGTGCCCGGCGCAACAACAGCATCACCATGTAAAAACAAGGCGTCACCATAATAGTCCGCATAAATATAATCTGCACCAAAACACATACGACCCATAACGGCCAAAATGACCGCTGGCAAAATCCCCTTACCCAATCTCATCCCAATTCCTCAAGCGATTGGAATAATATAAGATTATTTTCCTAAAGTAAACGCATAAAAAACATGTCCCGGGCGTCCCCGGAACATGTCGTTATTTTTACAGAATGATTTTACATCATGCTGCGTTCAAATGTGCCCCAGCCTGCTTTGTAGCCGCCATCGCGTTCCAGATAGATTTTCGCATTATTCAGCTGAGCCGCGGTCAATCCACGAATAATGAATGTTTCCTCCAGACGGCCACCGCTCTTTTGCGCCTTCAGCTTCGGCAGAGTTATCGGCATGCTTGCCTTGTCACAGCACATGCTGTCATTGTTGCAGCTGCCGCACTGATAAATTTTCACTGTGTATTCAACACCCGGACGCAGGTCCTTCAAATCAACCGACATTTTCAGGCCGCTGTCTGTTTCAGCGAATCGAATATTACCCATTCTGGATTCGCCACCATGGCTGCTATGCGTATACATTTTTGCATTTACGCGTGTGATGTCTGTCTGGTCATAGGACTGGTAAAATACAACTGTTTCGGTTGTCTGTACAGCAGGTTTCGGTTTTACATGATGTACTTTTTTCTGACACATGTTTGTACACGCGCTAAGTGTGAATACCGCCCCCAGCACGGAAGTAAACATGAACATTTTTTTGATTAGTTTTTGCATATTGGTCTCCTTTTTCCTTTTGGTTACATTCAACATTTTATAATATTTTTTATCAATTTTCGTCAGGTTTGAATTCCCAAAAAATCCCGGAAACAATGCACATAGCGCGAATAAGTATACTATCCTATGACACGAATATTTAAATCCTGTTAAAATTGAGGCGCAACACAACGGAGATAAATAAATGTACGAACTTATGCAACATATGCTGGCATTTAAATACGCCTGTAAAATAAACCACTGGTCAACTTCTTCTTATGCGTCCCACCTGTTGTTTGACCGCCTGACAGAGGATGTAGACACATGGATAGACAGTGTGGCCGAATCATATTTTATGGCACGCGATGAAAAAAAAGTTTTCAAAGCAGATTTACTTAACCCGAAACTGATTGATCGCAATCTGGTAAAAATGTGTGAGAAAATTATCTCACTCTTAGAAGACCTGCAGGAAAACGATGACCTTGACGAAGGCAGCAAATCACTGCTGGGCGACATAGAGGCGGCATTCCTTGGAAAAATCGCCTTGGCACAACTACAATAAAAAAACGCCGAAAGGCGTTTTTATTTTACAAGAGCCATTTCCCGCCAGCGCTGTAAAACATATAGACCGAACGGTAATGCAATAAAAATCTGAACCAATAATGCGACAACATAGTTTCGTGGCACCGCCATCAAATATTGACCACCCGTCACAATCGTACCCGATTCGATTATCGGCGCCAGGAAAGTAAGCGTGCCGGCCATAATCGCCACACGAATAAACGGCATTGCACGCATGATATTTAATCTGCGAACCAACTTCATAACAATTGGTCCAACCACAAAAAAATCATACACAAACGCGACCGCGAACATCATAGATACAGTTACCGCAAAGTGCCCCGGCGTCAGCATGCCATAAATCCATAAGTTCATTGTTACCATCACCAATACCATAACCATCGCGTTCGGCACCGATGCAATAACCGCCTCTTTCATATTCTGTGGGAACTTGTTCATTTATACTCCTTTTGGTTCAAAAAAAACACGCAGCATCAACTGGACTTATGTGGTCTGACACTGCGCGTTGTATTTATTTGATTGATAAAAAATCCAAGCCCAATTATATATTTTGCAAATTCCCCGGTCAAGTTTTTCAAAAAAAACAAATCGCGCGATGCGCGATTTTTTCCTGAAACAAGGGGACGCGTGCCGTCACATGGCCTGTGCGGCGGCACGACATCACTCTTTTAGAACATAAAGCGGATACCCAAATCACCACCAATGTTGTGCAGGCCGGACGCAACATCAACATATGTGTAACGCGCCGCCAAGTCAACTGCGATGCGCTGCATATCAAATGTTACACCAAGCGTACCCATCGCCGCCAGGCGGGTTTTGTCGTCGTTATGGCTATACAAATCGTCTACGCGTTTGATTTTGGAAAATCCAACACCGACACCGGCACCGATAAACGGACGAACAATCTGGTAGTCGCCGAATTCCATATAAGAATTCCACAACAATGTCTGCAGTTTGGATTCAACCTTTGTCTTGTGGTCGCTGAAATGCTTGGTATCTTTTACCTTGCTGAAAATGGACCATTCGATTTCACTGCGAACCGTGTCACAAACTTCCAAACCCAGCGCCGCACGACCCTGCATGCCCCAGTCATTTATAGATTTCTTATGACCTTCATGCTTTACCTTTGCGGTTGTATAGCTTGCACCACCGCGCAAACCAATATACGGGTCCAGGCCGAACAATTGCCAGCTGCTGGTTTGATTGGCGCCGGCAAACGCAGGACATGCGATAAGAACCGCCAATGTCGAGATAACTATTTTTTTCATTTCTTCTCCTTTTTTCTTGTGGTTGTGTTTTTCAGTTTTTCATGTCAACGCTACAATTCTATCAAAGGAATTCTTATCTTTACATAGGTATGGATTCCCCCACCACCCCACAGATACCGGGGCTTTCATGCCTATGGCCGCATATGGCGGCATTATGTAATAATAAAATATACATATATAATAAGGTGGCCGCATATGAAGAAAAACGAATCGAAAAACAATCCCACAACCATGTACTATCACGAAAAATTTCCGCGCCAACATCAACAATACCCGGGCATCGAAAAAAAGATGAAACCGCGTCCCGACTGCGGCGAAGAAACATATGTCGGCGCCGCACGCCTGGCGGGGAAACGCGCGCTGATTACCGGGGGCGATTCCGGAATTGGCCGGGCGGTCGCAATTGCATTCGCCCGCGAAGGCGCCGATGTGGCAATATCTTACCTGCCGTCAGAGGAAGCCGACGCCGCCGATGTTGCATCTTATATCAAACAGGCCGGCCAGCGCGCAATTCTTATCCCCGGCGACATTGCCGATGAAAAGTTTTGCGAAAAAATGGTGACTCGCGCACATAAGGCGATGGGGGGCCTGGACATAATTGTTATGAATGCCGGATATCAGCAATATTCAAAAGACATAACGAAACTTAGCACCGAACAATTAACACGGACATTTTCAATAAATGTTTTTTCCATGTTTTGGATGGCCAGAGCGGCAATCCCCCTGCTGCGTCCCGGCGCATCTATCATAACAACATCATCAATACAGGCATATCAGCCCGGCAAAGAATTATTGGATTACGCCGCAACCAAGGGCGCAATTGTCGCCTTTACACGCGCACTGGCCAAGCAAGTTGCCCCACGCGGCGTGCGGGTAAACTCTGTGGCGCCGGGCCCGATATGGACCGCCCTGCAGGTATGCGGTGGCCGCGCAACGAACACAATACCCGAATTTGGTGCGGACACACCATTGGGGCGTGCCGGCCAACCGGCAGAGCTTGCTGCGACATATGTCTTATTGGCATCGGACATGTCATCTTATACCACCGCAGAGGTATATGGCATAACGGGCGGCAATCATACAATGTAGTGGAATTTATTTCTTGCAAACCCGGGAAAAAGATATATAATCTGCGGGTAAAAGTAATACGGACCCGGGTGCGTAGCTCAGTTGGTAGAGCAGCTGACTCTTAATCAGCGGGTCCAGGGTTCGAGCCCCTGCGCGCCCACCAAAATTAAAATCGTCGCTTACCGGCGATTTTTATTTTGCATGTGACAAGCCGCCCCCCACCCTGCTCGTTTACTACTTTTTCAAATACTGTGCCGGATTATACGCCTTTGTTCCCTTACGAATTTCAAAATGCAACTGCGGACGGTCAACCTTTCCGGTGGCGCCAACTGTACCTATTTTCTGACCGACGGCCACGCGCGCGCCACGCCGCAACCCAATAGAATCCAAATGTGCATACACTGTCATCCAACCACCGTCGTGCTGAACAATTATCAGATTTCCCATACCTTTTATTTCATTGCCCGCATACGCAACGACGCCATTCTCTGCGGCCTTTACCGCGGTGCCACGCGACGCGCTGATATTTATTCCGTCATTAAACAACCCGTTTGTCTTCGCACCATATGCCGACAAAATCTTGCCACGAACCGGCCACGAAAACTTTGACGATGAACGCGCCTTTATCGCCGGAAGTTGTTTTTTCGGATCCGACGAAATTTTTGGTTTTTCCTGCTTTACCGGACTGCGCGTGGTATTTTTTGTCGCAGTCGATTTTGCACCCGACTGTGTGACCGGTTTATTTGGCGCTGGTTTTGACGCAGTCTTTGGCGCCACAGATTGACGCACCGGCGCAGACGGCGATGACGCCCCACCCGCCTGAACCGGCGCCGCAGCCACCGCAGCCGCGGCAGCCGCCAAATTTGGCACCTTCAATTTTTGTCCGACGGTCAACGCAAACGGCGCGGCCAAATCATTCATCACCGCCAAATCATTTACGGGTACGGAATATTTACGCGACAATGAATACAATGTATCACCCGGCGCAACTGTTATGCTTTTTAGCTGAACTTTTGCCGGCGTTGCCGCGCGCGGCGCGGGTCTAAGAGCAGATGGATTACTGACCTGCGTTGGTGGCGTGGCCGTGATGCCTGGCACCGGGGTATCAGTCGCCGCAACTTTTATATCGCCATTGCCCGGCACACGCAGTTTTTGCCCCACGCGAATCGAATACGGGGATACAAGATTATTCAACTTTGCCATCTCATCAACTGTTGTCCCATAACGCCGCGCAACAGAATAGATGGTGTCCCCACGCGCAACCGTTACCTCATGCGAATCATACGCCCCGCCATACATTGGAACAGATAACACATCATCGCCCGCCGCGTATTCTGGAACTGTTAATATATCATTATCATCGGGCGCGCTGTCTTCGGGTGCAACATCTATATCATCGGATGCAGGCGATGCGTTTTCCGCCACAACTTCGGTGGTATTGGGCGCGGCCTGCGCCGGGAACATATAGTCCCCCAAACCCGAATACATGATATAATCGTCAGATGACGCACTGCCATACAAATCAGGCGCCGCATACACCCCATAGTCCGTCGCGGCCGAATTATATATTTCCGGCTGCGCCACGGGGTCCGCCAACAGGGCCGGATATCGCGCGGAAATAAAATCCCCGACCGAATCTGGCAACGACATGATTTTCGGCTGCAAATCGCAACCACAAATTATAAGCCCCCCAAACAGGCCCATTGATAAAAATCGCCAGAATGTTTTCACATCGCAATTATATCATAAAATAGACAATAAATAAACAATTGTCAGAAATTTAATCGCGGCGCATGAACAATATACTAACCTCAAACAATGCCCACATGGGAATTGCCAACAAAATCTGCGATACGATATCGGGCGGCGTCAATATCGCGGCCCCAATCACAATAAAAACTATCGCATACCGGCGCATACGCACAACCGCGCGTCGCGGCAGAACGCCCGCCCGATTTAATATCACCAGTATCAAGGGCAACTGAAACGCCACCCCGAACACTTTCAACAATCCAATCGCAAACACCAGATAATCACGCGCCGCCGGCATCAAAACACTGGGCACGGGCGCGGCCTGATTTAATTCTATAAAAAACTTAAACGCGACAGGAAACAAAACATAAAACGCAAACCCCGCCCCCATCAGGAATAATGCGGGCGACATTATCAGCACAGGCCATATAAACCGTCGTTCCCCCTTATGCAGGCCCGGCGCCACAAACGCCCATAAATGCCACAACGCCGCCGGTGCCGCCACCAACAATCCCATAAGTGTCGCCAATGAAAATTGTATCATCAAGCCATCAGACAGCCCCGTATACAACAGCGTTCCATCCGGCCACACCGCCATCAGGGGACGCGTCAAAAAATACTGCATCCCGGGCGCGGCGACCCATCCGGCCACAAATCCCGCCGCAAAAATCAGCGCCACCCACAGCACGCGACGACGAAATTCTGCAAAATGCTGCATCAATGTCATTTTCATTTTTTCGCCACCCTGCGCTTTGGCGCGACATCTTTCGTGGCCTTTGATTTCTTTGGGCGCACCGACGATATATGCGCCAAAACATCATCCGTTGTTGTGCGGATTAAATCATCGATTGGCCGCTCCATATCTATCTGTTCACGAATCTGTTCGGATGCATCCGTTATTTTCCACACCAAGCCGCGCACATATTTTACCGCGCGCGCCAAAAATCGCGCCACATCAGGCCAGTGCCGCGTCGGTATTACCAGCACCGCCACCAAAAATATCACTAAAAATTCAGCCCAGCTAATTCCGAACATATCACGCTTTATTCATAGAAATCATCACCGCCGCTGGTCGATATAGTCTTGTGTCGCGGCAACTGAAAATAATCTTTGGCGAAATCACTTTTTGCGCGCAAACCATTAAACGCAACATCCGTGCGCGCACCGGTGGCATCAACCACGGTCCATGATTTTAACGCAACCGGTGAATTGGAAAAAGTCACCGTCATGTTACCCAAGCCTTCCTGACCGCGCAAATTCATTTTAAGCGAGAAATAATCCCCCGCCCCGGCCGTTTCAGTAACTACAATATCTGCGTTTTGCAAATCTATATTTTTTCGCACCAGTATACCGGCGGGCGTGCTGGTTATTGGAATGGTCGTAATTTGATCCAAAGAGCTGTCAAAAAAATACAAATCCTTACCGTCAGATATCAACTGTACCGGCATATTCTTGTAATCCAATCTGACCTTTCCAGGGCGCAGCATGGAAAAAGTTCCCTGTTGCGTACGCCCATTGGATGTCTGCGTAAAATCACCCGACAGACCCTTGACTGAATTCAAATATTTTTCCGCACGCGAAACCAAT
>JAAGKN010000224.1_pt1 | contig 62152 bp, 53 predicted proteins | sample 6206371 | NCBI WGS metagenome assembly JAAGKN01 (sample SAMN11533720, study PRJNA540317) | gut metagenome | isolation source: fecal pellets from male and female animal of same cohort | host: Peromyscus leucopus | place: USA:CA | collected 2017 | reverse complement strand
TTGGCAATACACTGCTCCGACTCGGAATCTATCAACTGAAATTTCAGGGAAGAACTCCCGCAATTTATCACCAGAATATTCATATTTTTTAACCTCCCATTTAGAGTTCCGTAATCGCCCTGCCAGTACCACTCCACACAGAGAATTCACGGCCGCTTTCAGCGTCCGTAAATCCTCTGGGCACTGTCTGGGCGCTTACTGATTTTAGAGTTCCGTAGCCGCTATACCAGCTGTGCCTGGACTGCCGTCAGCGCCACCACGCCCACGATATCCTGCCAGGAACAGCCTCTGGACAGATCGTTGACCGGCTTGGCAATGCCCTGTAGCATGGGGCCGTAAGCTTCGGCGCCTCCCAGTCTCTGCACCAGCTTGTAACCGATATTGCCTGCATCCAGATTGGGAAAAATCAGAACATTTGCCCTGCCGCCCACGCAGCTGCCGGGAGCCTTGGATTTGGCCACGCTGGGAACCAGCGCCGCATCCGTCTGTAATTCGCCGTCCAGCGTCAACTGGGGATACTGTTCATGGGCGATACGGGTGGCCTCCACCACCTTGTCCACCAGCGCATGCTTGGCGCTGCCCTTGGTTGAGTGACTCAGCATGGCAATCACAGGTTTAGGACCCACCAGACTCTTAAAACTTCTGGAAGAGGTCTCCGCGATAGCCGCCAGCTCCTCCGCCGTGGGGTCCTGATTCAGACCGCAGTCGGCAAAGATAAAGGTGCCGTTCTCACCCTGGTCCTTGAACTGTGTATCCATAACAAAGAATGCGGATACCAGTTTCACACCGGGAGCCGTCTTCAGAATCTGCAGCGCAGGACGCAGAGTGTCGGCTGTGGAGTGACACGCACCGGCTACCATACCGTCCGCGTCATTGGCCTTCACCATCACAATGCCAAAGGTCAGGGGGTCACTGAGCAGAATCTCCCTTGCCTTCTCCGGCGTCATGCCCTTGGCCTTTCTGGTCTCATACAGTAAATTGACGTAACCATCCAGTCTGTCCGTGGTCTTGGGGTTAATTACCTCTACACCGGTCAAATCCACCTCCAACCAGCCTGCACCATCCATGATCTTCTCCTCATCGCCGATCATAATGATGTTTGCAATACCCTCTTCCATAATCTTTGCCGCCGCTATAAGCGTCCTCTTGTCCGTGGTCTCCGGCAGCACAATGGTCTTTTTGTCGAGCCTTGCCCGAGCTTTGATTGTGTCAATATATGACATATTCTCTCCTTCCTGCGGAATTGCCGCAATCTTTTTATTTTTTTGATTAAATTTCAAAAAACAACTTAACAAACATCTTTTTTTATATTATACTAGAGATAGAAAAAATTAACAAGCGCTAATATGCGTTAAATTGTATATTTTGAAATACAAGGCTCTGCTTTATTACACATAAAAAACGTGATTCTTATGTACATGTAACCGCTTACACTGCCTGTTATTTTTTTCACATAGTCCTCTGGATTTTATTGACGATATTTAGTTTATTCCTGTGAGCGAACCTACAACTACAGAAAGGAACGAAAAATACCATGAAAGTATGCGCTGTTATCGCGGAATACAATCCATTCCATCTCGGCCATGCGTATCACCTGAAACAGGCCCGTCTGCTTACGGATGCCGACTATATTATTGTTGTGATGAGCGGCAACTTTGTACAAAGAGGAGACCCGGCACTGATAGACAAATACGCCCGCACCAGAGCCGCACTCTCCTGCGGCGCTGATCTGGTGCTTGAGCTGCCCACCTGTTTTTCCACCGGCAGTGCGGAGTATTTTGCCAGAGGCGCCATCTCCATGCTGGACCACCTGGGCATGGTGGACTTTCTGTGCTTTGGCAGCGAGTGTTCGGACATACAGTTCCTGTCGCAGTTCGCGGAAATTTTTCTCGAGGAGCCGGAGCCTTATAAAAAGGTTCTGCTCGAGAAACTCAAGCTGGGATACTCCTACCCCACTGCCCGCTCCAACGCGCTGGTGATTGCTTATCCCAAGCTGGCAGCGGACATAGCTGTTATATCCAGTCCCAACAACATACTTGGAATTGAATATATCAAGGCGCTGCACCGGCGGCGCAGCCTGATTCACCCCGTCAACATCCGCCGCATCGGCTCTGATTATCGAGACAAGCGCCTGGGGCCTTTCCACAGTTCGGCCAGGGCACTGCGTCAGGCTATACAGAGCAACCGCAGCATAGAGGAGCTGCACTCACAGATGCCGGAAGATTCATACCATGTGCTGACGGACTATTTTGACCATGAAAAGCCTCTGTTTCAGGATGATTTCTCCACGCTGCTGCACTACAAGCTGCTGTCGGAGCAGGCCAAAGGGTACACGGATTATCTGGATATAACGCCGGATTTATCGGATAAGATTTGCAAATATGTATATCAGTATACCACCTACAGCGAGTTCTGTGACCTGCTGAAATCCAAGGATATGACCTACACGCGGATCAGCCGCTGCCTGTTGCATATCCTCCTGAATATCACCAAGGATAATATGCAGTTTTACATAGACAATCAGGATTCCATATCCTATGCGCGGCTGTTGGGTTTTAGGGAGGACGCCAAGCCTCTGTTGACCGCCATCGACAAAAACAGCTCCATTCCGCTGATCACCAAGATGGCGGACGCGGATAAGCTTTTGACCTTAGGCGGACACCATATGTTCCAGCAGGAGGTACAGTGTACCGATATCTACAGCAGTATTCAAGCTGCCAAATCAGGGCATAAAATGTATCACGAGTACACCAGACCCATGATTGTGGTATGATTTTTCAACATATAAAGAGAGCCTGGCGACGAAATCACCCGGCTCTCTTTTTGTTGCGTCATTTAATTCTTAAAGCTGTGAATCGGCGCCGGAATACGGCCGCCCCGGTTGACAAAGTCATCACAGGAGAAAGGATTCACAGGCATAATCGGCGCATAGCCCAGCAAACCGCCGAATTCCACCGTCTCCCCCACTCCCTTGCCAATAACCGGAATGATTCTGACCGCAGTGGTCTTCTGATTGACCATTCCAATAGCCATCTCATCGGCAATAATGCCGGATATGGTAGTGGCTTTCGTATCTCCGGGAATGGCTATCATATCCAGACCCACCGAACAGACACAGGTCATGGCCTCCAGTTTTTCCAGTGTCAGCGCACCCACTGTCACTGCGTCAATCATGCCCTGATCCTCGCTGACCGGGATAAAGGCGCCGCTTAAGCCTCCCACATAGGAGGAGGCCATGACGCCGCCTTTTTTCACCTGATCGTTAAGCAGAGCCAGAGCCGCCGTTGTGCCCGGCGCGCCCGCATACTCCAAACCGATCTCGCATAAAATATCCGCCACGCTATCTCCTATAGCAGGGGTAGGCGCCAGAGACAGATCTACGATGCCAAAGGGAACGCCCAGCCTCTGGGACGCTTCCCGGGCTACCAGTTGTCCCACCCTTGTGACCTTGAAGGCCGTCTTCTTGATAGTCTCACACAGCACCTCAAAATTCTCGCCACGCACTTTCTCCAGGGCAGTCTTTACCACACCGGGGCCGCTGACTCCCACATTGATAATGCTGTCCGCCTCCGTCACGCCGTGGAAAGCTCCCGCCATAAAGGGATTATCATCCGGCGCGTTGCAGAACACCACCAGCTTGGCACAGCCCAGAGAATCCTGTTCTCTGGTGAGCTCCGCCGTCTCCCTGACAACCTCCCCCATCAGTTTCACCGCATCCATGTTGATGCCTGTCTTGGTGGAACCCAGATTCACCGAGCTGCAAACTCTCTCTGTGGTGGAGAGCGCCTGGGGTATAGAGCGAATCAGCATCTCCTCCGCTGGCGTCATACCCTTGCTGACCAGAGCGGAATAACCGCCGATAAAATTCACCCCCACCTCGTGGGCCACCTTATCCAAAGTGTTTGCTATACCGGCAAAATCCTGGGGCGTTTTACAGGCTGCCGCTCCCACCAGAGCGATGGGCGTCACCGATATCCTTTTATTTACAATGGGAATTCCATACTCTCTGGATATCTGCTCTCCCGTTTTCACCAGATCCTTGGCAGACCTGTATATCTTCTCATAGATTTTCTCATTAAGGCGCTTTATATCCGAGTCTATGCAGTCCAGCAGACTGATGCCCATAGTGATGGTGCGCACGTCCAGATTTTCCTTTTCTATCATTTCATTGGTTTCTGCCACTTCGTATATATTGATCATCGTCTGCTCCTTAAATTCTGTGCATCTGGTCAAAAATCTCTTCCTTCTGGCACTTCACCGCCACGCCGATCTCCCGGCCCAGTCTCTCCAGCTCGTCCACCATATCCCCATACTCCCCAGTCATATTGCCGATATCCACAATCATCATCATGTTAAAGTAATCCTGCACGATGGTCTGGGAGATATCCAGAATATTCACCCTGTTCTCCGCCAGATATGTACATACCCTGGCGATAATGCCCACGGTATCCTTGCCTACCACTGTAATAATTGCCTTTTTCATATTTACACCTCCCTTGCTAACTTTCCTCTTTCCAGCATATCCTGCGCTTTGTACAACTTGTATCATAATACGAATAGGCCGCAAAAGCAAGCCCTATATCACCATCACAGGCGATATCTCGCTGCGCCTGGCCACCTGAATCTGAAAATCCTCCGCCCTGTAGGGATTATCCCCCAGGGAAATCTCCATGCGCACCGTCTCATAGGCCAGCTCCGGCAGATTATTCTCCTGGCTCAGATGCCCCAGAGAGATATATTTCAGTCCATCATGCAAAATCCGGCAGAGCAGTTTGCCGGAATTTTCGTTGGACAGATGACCCCGGCTGCCCAAAATCCGCTGTTTCAGCGGATAGGGATAGGGGCCCACCTGCAGCATATTCACATCATGGTTGGCCTCCAGCAGGATGGCGTCCAATCCCTTGAGGCACTCCACCGTGTAATCATTATACTCTCCCAGGTCTGTGCATACCGCCACACGCTTGCTGCCATAACAGATGCGGTAGGCCACAGGCTGCGCCGCGTCATGGCTGATGCGCATAGGATTAATATGCAGGTCCTTGATCGTAAAACGCTGATCCTCCCGCACTTCCACCCACAGCTCCGGGTCGATATTTCCCATATTTTTCATTTTTCCTATGGCATTTATGGTTCCTCTGGTGGCATACAGCGGAATCGCATATTTGCGGGCCAGCACTCCCAGACCGCTGACATGATCCGCATGTTCGTGGGTAATCAAAATTCCATCCAACTCCCGGCCGCTGATCCCCAGCTCCTCAAGTCCGGACTCCGTTCGTTTTCCGCTGATGCCCGCATCAATCAGCAAGTGTGTGGCATCGGAACCTACATAGATGCAGTTGCCGCTGCTCCCGCTTGCAATACTACACATCCTCATACTATTATCGCTCTGCGGAGAATGTCTGTTTCCCCGTCTCCTCCCATCTTCCTTCATATGCACCGTCATTCAGTATAGCTCCTGTGCTTATTCGCCATTTCTTAAGTCCAGTAAATATTAATTACATCTCCCTCATGAAGCTCCTCAAAATGCTGGGCGGTGCGGCCGTTGAGCAGCGTTACAATGCTCCTGCCCTGAGAATTGCCCAGATCAAACTCATAGAAGTCAAATATATCAACAAACACATAGCTGCGTTTTCCCCGCAATATCACTGGCTGCTGATTTACCACCACTGACAGTTCCACTACCCCCGCCTTGGGTTCGGCGGCCTCCGCCTTTTGTTCTTCCTGGGTCCTGGCAGCCCCATCCTCTCCCCGGGCATCCTCTGTCTCCTCAGGCAAATCCTCCCAGTTCTCCGCCGCGAATTCCTCAAAGCTATTTTCCGGTTCCTCCGCCGCGTTCTGTTCAAATCTCACGTCAAAGCCCTCATAAATCTTTGTATCTGTTTTAGCGGGAACATCGTTTACCAAAATTCGTCCCTGTATTGGGATATCCGCATACTGCGCCACCTGCTCCACCGTGTACCAGTTCTGAATTCGGATTTCGTCTTCATTTTGAATCTCATAAAAGCCCATCTGCCGCTGACCGTTCACATAGGCCTGGGTGGGCAGCACGATCTGGACGCCGCACATGGTAATATGTATCTGCTGCTCCATCTCCGGCAGCCCCTCCAGCAGCGGGTGAGCCGCCTCCCCTGCTGTAGAAGGCACCAACACCACCTTGTCCCCGTTCTGGATTCGGGTGTGTATATCTGCCTCCTGTCCATTCACCGTGATCACAGAGGCCTCGCCCTGCTCGCCCCTGACCATGTGGCTCTTGCCGTCCACGGTATACTCCACCGCCGCTCCCCGCTTGGGGAACAGGTTTTCATTGGGGAATCCCGCCGCAATGGCAGCCTCCACCACGGACAGCCTGCCATTGTCATAGAGTTTTACCCGCTGATCGTTAAAGCCAACAAAGATAAAGTTGTTGCTCTGCTCATAATAGCTCAGACAAATGCCGATGGGCGTCACCATCAGAGAGTCCTTGCGGGCGTTCTCCATATCAAAGCTAATGGCCTGCATGACTTCCTGGCCACGGATAGCCACACGTTCCGCGGCAATCTCCAACTGCTGCGCCAGTGCCTGCGTGTAGCCCGGAATCATGCCGCCGCCCCCCACCACAAACACAGCGCTCACCGGTTTTTCACCGTTTAATTCCCTGATGCAGTCCGCCACTTCCTTAGTCATTCTGTGGATATTGTCCCGCAGCAGTTCCTGGGCCTCTCCGGCTGAGATGCTCTGGGGCAGTCCCAGAATGTCCGTGTACTCTATGTTCTCCTCCTCGCCGATTTTGCGCTTGATCTGCTCCGCCGTCTCAAAATCCACCAGGCAATGCTGCACCAGAATGTCTGTCAGGCTGTCACCTGCAACGGGAATCATGCCATAGGCGGTGATCGTGCCCTCCCTGGTGATGGAGATATCGCTGGTTCCGGCTCCCACGTCCACCAGAGCCAGATTTAGCATCCTGAATTTTTCCGGGATAGCCACCTGGATGGCGGCAATAGGTTCCAGCGTCAGATTAGCCACTTGCAGTCCCGCGGTCCCCACCGCCTTGTACAGACCGTCCACCACATCATCGGGCAAAAATGTGGCGATCAGATCCACACCTGCGGTTCTGGCCTTATGTCCCTCCAGATTGCCCATGGGATAGCCATTTAAATAATAGCGCATGGCAGTGTAGCCCACGCAGTAGAATTGCATATCTGTGTCATTGTTGCGGGTGAACTCCTCGTAGGCCTGTTCCACCCCCATAGTGTCCAGCGCATAGATATCTTCGTTGGTAATCTCTTTCTCCATGCCGTAGGTGTACTCCACCGTAGTGGTCACTGTCCGCAGCACACGGCCTGCGGCGGCGATGCACACCTGGGTCAGTTTTTTGCCCAGGTCCTGCTCCAGCAGGCTCTTGACCTCGGCAATGGTGGCTCCCACCTTACCGATATCATGAATCTGTCCGTCCAGCATGGCACGAGTCTCATGCTCCTTTTCCCGCTGCGCCACCACATGAAAGCGGGTGCCGTCCCTGTAGCCCACCGTGCCCACAATGCTCCTGGTGCCGATATCCAGTCCAAATACCAATTCCCTATCCTCTACTGCCGCCATGTATAACCCTCCAGCCTCTCGCGAATCTGCCGGTAACTCTCCTCCGGCGCTCCACTGTTATCTATGACAAAATCGCTGCCTGCCCGGAACGATTCTTCCGTAAGCTGGCTGCCCATAATCTGCTCGGTTTTTTGCGGACTGTAGCCACGGCTCTCCAAAAGCCGTTTCCGCCGCGCATCCTCCCCGGCGTGGACGTACCACATCTCATCCACTATGTCCCGGTAGCCGCATTCGATCAGCAGGGCCGCCTCGATAAAAAACAGTTCCGCCTCTCCCTCCTGCCGGGCCTTTTGTATCTTATCCAGCAAATACGTCTGTACTGCCGGATGGACGATGGCATTTACCTGTTCCAGCAAGTCTTCATCTCTGAAAATTTTCTCCGCCATCCTGCCCTTGTGAATCCGTCCGTCCGCCTCCAGAACTTCCTGTCCCAGCAGCTCCACCAGCTCTTGATAGCAGAGCTGGCCCGGCTCCTTGACCGCATGGGCCACCTCATCCGCCAGATAGACGCGGCAGAGATAATGTGCCTTGATATATTTTAGTATGGTTGACTTTCCGGACCCTACACCGCCTGTAATGCCGATTAAACGCATGGTATTTTTAATGGGCTTCATACCAGTTCTCCCCCGTGTGCAAGTCCACCTCCAAAGGCACGGCAAGCTGGGCCGCCTGTTTCATGCTCTCCTCCAGAATCCGGCGCACCTGCTCCACTTCCTCCCGGTGAGTCTCGATGACCAGTTCATCATGCACCTGCAAAATCAGCCGGGACGCCAGCCCCGCTCTGCGCAGCTCCTTCCACACCCGTATCATGGCAATCTTGATGATGTCCGCCGCAGTACCCTGAATGGGGCTGTTCATAGCTACCCGCTCCCCAAAGGATCGCTGCATAAAATTGGAGGAGGACAGTTCCGGAATAGGTCTTCGTCTGCCGTACATGGTGGTGATATAGCCCTTCTCCTTGGCGTCCGCCACCAGCCTGTCCAAATACTCTTTTACCTTGGGATAGGTGGCAAAATACTGCTCAATATATTCAGACGCCTCCTTTTTGCTGATACTCAAATCCTGACTCAGACCAAAGGAACTGATACCATACACAATGCCGAAATTCACTGCCTTGGCGTTGCGTCTCTGCAAATCTGTCACCTCGTCAAAGGGCGTTTTGAACACCTTGGAGGCAGTGATCCTGTGAATGTCCTGATCCATGTGGTAGGCCTGAATCAACTCCTCGTCCCCGGACATATGGGCCAGCACCCGCAGTTCAATCTGGGAGTAGTCCGCATCCATCAGCACACAGCCTTCTCTGGGCACAAACACCTTGCGGATGCGGCGTCCAAGCTCCATGCGCATGGGAATATTCTGTAAATTTGGTTCGGTGGAGCTGATCCGCCCCGTAGCTGTTATAGTCTGGTTAAAGTTGGTGTGAATTCTGCCCCCGGCGTCAATATATTCCGCCAGTCCGTCCGCATAGGTACTCTTTAACTTGGTAAGCCCTCTGTATTCCAGAATATCCGCTATGATGGGGTGATCGGGCGCCAGCTTTTCCAGCACATCCGCCGCCGTGGAATAGCCGGTCTTGGTCTTTTTGCCTCCCGGCAGCTGCATCTGGTCAAATAAAACCTCCCCAAGCTGCTTGGGAGAATTGATATTGAAATCACTGCCTGCCTGCTGATGAATGCTCTGCTCCAGCTCCTGTATCCGGTCTGTCAAAGCGTCCCCATAGCTCTTTAGCTCCTCCCGGCGCACTGCCACGCCCTGGCGCTCCATCTCATAGAGCACCAGAGACAGCGGCATCTCCACTTCCTCCATCAACTGCCGCATCCCCGTCTCTTCCAGCTTATCCCGGATCATCAGACCTGCTTGCAATGCTGTATAGGCCTGATACTGGCAAAATACCGCCAACTGCTCCAAATCGTCCGCAGCCGCCTGGGCCAAACTTTTTTTGCCAAAACACTCCTTGTAGCCAGGTATGGACAGGCCCAAATGCTCCGTGGCTATGGACTCTCCATCATAGTCGCTCTTTAAGGGATTGAGCAGATACGCGCCGATAATGGTGTCAAAATATTGCCCTGTAGGCTCGTCGTCCCCCCTCTGCTCCCAGCCATAAAAGCCGTACTGCCTCTTGATATCCAGCGTGTATATCCGGCATACTGCCGTCAGTTTCCGCACTGCCCCAAGCAGCTCCTCATCCTCCGCCGTCTCCTGGACCTGGTCAAACAGAGACAACTGCTGGTTCTCCGCCAGGGACCCCTGTGCACCCGCATAGTAAAAATAGCTCTGTTTTTCCTGATCGGACACCGCTATTCCCACAAATTTTCCGGAATCTGTCAGCGCCAGCAGTCCCACCGGCCGCTCCGGCTTTTTCTGAAGTTTCTCCAATATTTTAATGATCTGCCCGCTCTCCTTCATCAGATGGAAACCCGCCGTGATCTCCTCCTGGCTCTTCTCGGTCTCCTGTCTGTCAAAACGACTTAACATATTTTTAAATTCCAACTGTTTGAATAGCTGATAGGCCTCGGGGGTATAATATCCCTCCGCCCGGGCCGCCTCATAGTCCAGCGTCAGATCACAGTCCGTCTTGATGGTAGCCAGCTTTTTGCTCAGGTCCGCCAGCTCCCGGTTCTGTGCCAGAGACTCCCGGATGCTCTTTTTGCTGATCTCCTCCAGATGGTCATAAATATTATCAATGGAGCCGTACTCCGTCATCAGAGCTATGGCGGTTTTCTCCCCCACCTTGGGCACGCCGGGGATATTGTCGGAGGTATCTCCCATCAGCGCCTTTAATTCAATGAACTGAGTGGGCGTCACCTGGTACAGCGCCTTCACGTCCTTTGCATAGTAATCCTCAATCTCCGTCCTTCCCATTTTGGTCTTGGGAATCCGAATCTTGATATGCTCAGTGGCAATCTGCAGCAGATCCCTGTCCCCGGATACCAGGGATACCTCCATGCCCTCCGCCTGCGCCTTTTGGGCCAGGGTTCCCAGAATATCGTCCGCCTCCAGCCCCGCCTGCTCCATGATGGTGATTCCCATGGCCTGCAGCACCTCTTTCATCACCGGCACCTGCTCCCGCAGTTCCTCCGGCATGGGCTTTCGGGTACCCTTGTAGCCTTCATACATCTGATGCCGGAAAGTAGGCGCATGCACGTCAAAGGCCACAGCCAAGTAGTCCGGCCGCTCCTCCTCCAGAATTTTGAACAGGATATTCAGAAAGCCAAAGATTGCGTTGGTATGCAGCCCCTTGGCATTGCTTAAGTCAGGCACTCCGTAAAATGCCCTGTTCAGTATGCTGTGTCCGTCGATTAGTACCAGTTTTTTTGCCATCTGCTCTACCTCATTTATACTATAACAAAATCCACACTACAATCCCCATAATGCCCGCCATGGCAAGCATCTCGAACACGGTTCCCACCCGCAGGATGCCCTCATAGATGCGGATTCGTCTGCGGGCCTCCTCCATATGCTCCTGCAATTCCCGCTGCAAATCAAACACATCGCCGTCCTCCAGACGGGCCATGCCCTCCTGAATCAGGAACTGAATCACCAGCTCCTCCCGGCAGTTGTCACAGGTATCCACATGCTCCATAAAACGTTTCATCCCAAGATAATCCATCTTCCGACCAATAAAATTCGGAATCTGTTTCTCACACTCCCGACAGGTCATGCAGACACCTCCCACTTAAGTTTCCCCGATAATTCCCTTTTGGGACTTTCTTCATCTAAAACCCGTTATCTTCCATCTGCAAATTGCAGGTTTACCCCGGGAAAAAGGAAATGATGCTCATTACGATTCCCACGATTACCACCCAAATGCCCGCCACCTTAACGCTTAATAAATATGAGTCAGATGGCTCCTCTGCACGGTAAGACTTCCATTGCTCCATAATTTTCCATATGAGCGCTGGTTTCAAAAAGGCAAAGACCCCTGCGACAACAGCAGCTATCCCAACAATTAAAAAGGCTCTCATCTACATCCCACTCCTCGGTAATGTTTCCCTCTTCATACTCTCAAATCATTTCTGTATTCTTTGACTATTTTATCACGATATATTTACCATTTGCACATGCTGCTTTATCGCTCATTTGCATCAATGCTTTGTTTCGTTCTGCCGCTTCTGTAAATCGTTTTTTATTTCTTCGTGCTGCTTACAGAAAAGCTCCGGCATTTCATCAAGGCCAAAGTATTGGAGATCAACCGTTTCAAGATTATCACATTTCAACTGCCCGCCGATCACTTTCCAATTCGTAAACAATACATATGCTATGCGCCTTATCGCCGTTAGGATACTCCATGTCGCAGTCCGTATAGATACCAATCAAGCCTGACACCCTCACATCAAGCCCGGTTTCCTCTTTTACTTCTCTGATGGCAGCCATCTCGGGTGTTTCCCCTATTTCGATCGCCCCACCTGGAAATCCCCACTTTTTACTATCTCCACGGCGTTGGAGCAAAACTTTTCCGCTTGTATCAAAAACACATCCGCCCGCGAAAACCAGAATGATTTTTTCGTGGCCGACTTTACTTCTTATCCACCTTATATAGTCTTTTGACTTCATACTGATCTTCTCTCCTCTCTTCCTATCAAGCCAATCTTCGGCATGTGGGGCCTTTTGCAGAACTTTCCTTTTAGTATACACCATTTCCTACACAAAATCAAACAGACTGATCTGATTGGACTCCGGCAGACTGCCCAGCAGTCCTAAGTCCGCCATCAGATCCACGATGGTCTTGGACACCTTGCACCGCTCCCGGAAATCGTCCTTGGACAGGAAAGGTCCGTCCTTGGCTGCCTCCACAATGGCGTCCGCCGCTTTTTCACCCAGACCGTCGATGCTGTTTAAAGAGGGCATCAGCTTGCCGTCCACAATCTGAAAAGAACGGGACTGAGCGCTGAAGATATCAATGGGCATGAATTCAAAGCCCCGGGCGTACATCTCCTGTACAATCTTCATATCCCCATAAGCCAGTTCCTCCTTGTTAGAGAGGGTGTCCGACCTTCTCTGGTAATCCGCCATAATATTCTCCAGATGTTTCTGTCCCTGGCACATGAGTTCATAAGAAAAGGCCTTGGCCCGGATACTGAAAAATGCCGCGTAATAAGCCAACGGATAATTGATCTTACAGTAAGCAATCCGCCAGGCCATCATCACATAAGCCGCCGCATGGGCCTTGGGGAACATGTACTTGATCTTTTTGCAGGACCAGATATACCAGTCCGGCACATCCTTCTCCTTCATGGCGTCAATCCACTCGTCCTTCAGGCCCTTTCCCTTACGCACACTCTCCATGATGGTAAAGGACAGGGAACTCTCCACTCCTTGATTAATCAGATAAATCATAATATCGTCACGACAGCAGATGGCCGTGGAAATGGTGGCCTTGCCTTCCAAAATCAGCGTCTGGGCATTGCCCAGCCACACGTCCGTTCCATGGCCCAAACCGGATATTCGTATCAGATCGGAAAGCTGCTGGGGTTTGGTATCAAGCAGCATCTGAATCACGAAATCCGTGCCGAACTCCGGTATACCCAGCGATCCCACCGGGCATCCGTTTAACTGCTCCGGGGTGATGCCCAGTGCGTCCGTATTCTGGAACAGGCTCATGACACCCTTGTCATCCAAAGGAATCTTAGTAGGATCAATCCCCGTCAAATCCTGCAGCATACGAATCATGGTGGGATCATCATGCCCCAGAATATCCAGCTTTAGCAGGTTGTGGTCGATGGAATGATAGTCAAAATGGGTGGTGACGATATCCGTGGTCATATCATTGGCGGGATGCTGCACCGGGGTAAAGGAATTGATATCCTCTCCCACCGGCAGCACAATAATGCCGCCGGGATGCTGGCCCGTGCTTCGCCGGATCCCGGTACAGCCCACCGTGATCCGGTTGATCTCACAGGTACGCTTATGCTTTCCCCTCTCCTCAAAATAATTCTTCACATAGCCAAAGGCCGTCTTGTCCGCCAGGGTACCGATGGTTCCCGCCCGGTAGGTCTGTCCCGCGCCGAAAATAACCTCCGTATATTTATGGGCCTTGGACTGATACTCTCCGGAAAAATTCAGGTCAATATCCGGCTCCTTATCCCCCTTAAAGCCCAAAAAGGTCTCAAAGGGAATGTCAAACCCATCCTTGATCAAAGGCTCTCCGCAGACCGGGCAGATCTTGTCCGGCATATCGCAGCCCGCATTGCCCGCAAAGGCTTTCACCTCCGGAGAATCAAAATCATAGTAAAAGCACTTGCCGCAGCGGTAATGGGCGCTCAGGGAATTCACCTCTGTGATTCCCGCCATAAACGCCACCAGGGAGGACCCCACAGAGCCTCTGGAACCCACCAGATAGCCGTCCTCCACGGATTTCCACACCAGCTTCTGGGCAATGATATACATCACGGCAAAGCCGTTGGTAATGATGGAGTGCAGCTCCTTTTCCAGGCGCTCCTCCACGATCTTAGGCAAATCCTTGCCGTACAGCTCGTGGGCCTTGTCGTAGCAGATTTTGGTCAGGGTCTTGTCGGAGTCGGGAATCACAGGGGGGCATTTGTCCGGCCGCACCGGGGCGATGGTCTCCACCATATCCGCAATCATATTGGTGTTTGTAACAACGATCTCCCGCGCCTTGTCCGCCCCCAGATAGGCGAACTCCTCCAGCATCTCCTCTGTGGTGTGCAGATACAGCGGCGCCTGCTCGTCCGCGTCCTCAAACCCCTTGCCCGCCATGATAATCCGGCGGTACACCTCGTCCTCCGGGTCCAGAAAATGCACATCACAGGTGGCTACCACAGGCTTGTGCAGCTGCTCTCCCAGCTTGACAATCCGGCGGTTTACATTCTGAATATCCTCCACAGACTGAATCTCCGGGTGCCTGTCGGACAGAATCATAAACCGGTTATTCCCTGTGGGCTGAATCTCCAGATAATCATAAAAGCCTGCCAGCCGGGCGATCTCCGCATCCGGCTTACCCTCCAGCAAAGCCCGGTACAGTTCTCCTGCCTCACAGGCACTGCCCAGAATCAGTCCCTCCCGGTATTTCAAAATCAAACTCTTGGGAATCCTGGGGCGCTTGCTGTAATAGGTGGTGTGGGACTCGGAGATTAATCGGTACATGTTGACTCGCCCCAAGTCATTTTTTGCCAAAATAATAGCATGGTAAGTAGGCAGACGCTTGATGATATCCGGGCTGGACGCCCCCATGGCGTTCACCTGGCTTAAGCTTTCCGCCCCGTTTTCCTTAAGTCTCGGAATAAATTTTACAAAAATATGAGCCGTGGCCTCTGCATCATCCACCGCCCGGTGGTGATTCTCCAGGGAGACCCCCATGGTCTTGGCCACTGCGTCCAGCGTATGCTTGGCCTGTCCAGGCAGCAAAATACGGGCGATTCCCACGGTGTCCACATAGGTAAACCGGTCCGAAAAGCCCTGCCTCTTGCAGTTTTCCATGATAAAGCTCATGTCAAAGCTGGCATTGTGGGCCACCAGCACACAGCCCTCGCAGAACTCCAAAAATTTTGGCAGCACCTCATCGATCATAGGGGCCTCCATGACCATACTGTCATTTATGCCCGTCAATTTCTCTATCTCAAAGGGGATAGGAACATCCGGGTTCACAAAGCTGGAAAATCGCTCTGTTATCTCCCCATGCTCCACCTTTACCGCACCGATCTCAATAATCCGGTTATTCACCGGGGAAAAGCCTGTGGTCTCAATGTCGAACACCACAAAATCCGCATCCAGGTCCTGCCCCGCGTCCCCGGTGACAATCTCTTTCAGATCGTCCACCAGATATGCCTCCACGCCATAAATAATCTTGAAAAAGTCCTGTTTGTCGGGGTTCTCCTCCCCCGCCTCCTTGCGTTTGCCTTTCTCCGCTTTCCAGAGATCGTCCCACACATGGTTTGCGTCGGTAAAGCCCTGCACCACCCCATGATCCGTGATGGCGATGGCTCTGTGCCCCCACTTGTAAGCGCGTTTTACGATATCCTTGGCCTCGGATACCCCGTCCATATCACTCATCTTGGTATGGCAATGCAGTTCCACCCTCTTATGCGGAGCCGTGTCCGCCCTGCCAGTGGTGAAATCCGCAATCTTCTTGATACCCGTCAAGGAACCGATGGTCAGCTCATGGTCAAACTTATCCATCATGCTGATGCCCTTGATTTTGACAAAAGCCCCTGCCTTGACACCCTCCAGAATCTCCTCTACCTGGTCGTTGCGGGCAAACATTTTCACAGTCATGGTGTCTGAAAAGTCTGTCACGTCAAAGATGATAATGGTTTTCTCGTTCTTGATCTCCCTCTTGTCCACCGTCAGAATCTTACCACGGATGACCACCTCGCCGATCTCTCCGATGATATCCTCGATCCGCATGGCCTCTTCCTCAAAGTCCCGTCCATAGATCACATCAGGGTTGTCGGAGCGCTTTACACTGCCGCCGAAAGCGCCGCCCCGGTTATACTCCCCTTTTTTGAAACCGCCCTTATGAAATTCTCCTCTGGCTGCGACGCTCCTGCCGCCCCCAAAAGCCGCCTTCGGCGCCGGGGGCGCTGCCTTTACCTTCTGGCTGCTCTCCCGGGCCGCCGTGGAACCCTCCGCCACGTCCAGCGTTCTGGGAACATCCGCCTGCAGGACCCCCTCCTGAGCGCCGCCCTGGTTCTCCCGGCTTACGTTTCTGTTCACTCGCCGGGAAATCTCCGCCACCTGCAGCTTGATCTTCTGTTCATCCTCCTGGGCATATTTGCTGGCCTGGGGCTGTCGGTACTCCACATGCAGGGACAGATCAAAACCGCACCGCTCCACCAGAATCTTTTCCAGTATCCGGACGAACTCCTCCTCCCGACTATGAGCCAGCACACTGTCCTCCAGATTCACCACCATCTCCCGCTCGCTGGGATAGGACAGCTGCGCCGTTCTGAAACTATTATAGTCGATATGGCTGTACTCCCGCAGCTCCTCCAAAATGCTGTCCTGGTATACATCCATAAGTTTTTCCGGAGTATACTGGGAGGACAGTTCAAATTTTTCATAGATTTTTACCACCATGTGGGCGCTGGGAAACAGTTGTCTCTTGATCTCACTCTCCGCTGCTTTGATATCCTCCTTCATGATCAGACGGGCGCTGCACAGATAAATTCGCAAAAAGTCCTTGCGCTTGGTGGCAGATATCTTCTCCACCGTGGTCTGCTCCATGATATCATGAACCTTTCCATTCAATTGCAATGTGGGAAATACCTCAAAAAACGGTTTCGCCATTCCTATACCTCATTTTCACCCCAGTGATCCAGCTCATCCTTCAGCGCCGCCAGCAATTCTCCTTCTGGCATCTTGCGCACAATCTCACCTTTTTTAATCAGCAGCCCTTCGCCGTCGCCTCCGGCAATGCCGATATCCGCCTCTCTGGCCTCCCCGGGGCCGTTCACCACGCAGCCCATGACCGCCACCTTGATATCCAGCGGATAGTCTGCCACCAACTTTTCCACCTGGGTTGCCAGGCCGATTAGATCAATCTTAGTCCTACCGCAGGTGGGACAGGAAACCACCTCAATTCCACCCCGACGCAGTCCCAGGGTCCGCAGAATCAGCTTTGCGGATTTTATTTCCTCCACCGGGTCCCCCGTCAGAGATACCCGTATGGTATCGCCGATCCCCTGGTGCAGGATGATCCCCAGCCCTACGGCGGACTTGATATTGCCGCTCTGCACGGTGCCGGACTCTGTGATACCCACATGCAGAGGATACTTCGTCTGGGCCGCCAAAATCTCATGGGCCTTGACGCACATCATCACATCCGAGGATTTTATGCTGATCACCAGATTGTCGTACCCCAGCTCCTCTATGATATGTACCTTGTCCAGAGCGCTCTCCACTATACCCTGGGCCGTCACACCGCCGTATTTCTCCAGCAGGGGCTTTTCCAGAGAACCGCTGTTGACGCCCACACGGATGGGAATATTGCGCTCTCTGGCCACATCCACCACCGCCTTGACCTTGTCTGTGGAGCCGATATTTCCTGGATTGATGCGAATTTTATCCGCGCCGTTCTCCATGGCCGCGATAGCCATCCTGTAGTCAAAGTGAATGTCCGCCACCAGGGGAATGTGAATCTGCTTTTTGATTTCTCCCAGGGCCAAGGCCGCCTCCTGCGTAGGCACAGTGCAGCGGATAATCTCGCACCCCGCCTGCTCCAGCCTGAGTATCTGAGCCACTGTAGCCGCCACATCCTCCGTCCGCGTGTTGGTCATGGACTGGATGGCGATGGAGGCCCCCCCGCCAATTTGCACCCGGCCGATCTGCACGGCTTTGGTGCGCTGCCTGTGGGTATATTCACCTGCTATATGGTCAGTCTGCATAAAAATCCTCCTATTTCAAATACCGCATATTTCCTGTCAGCACAAAAGCACAAAAGAAGCACTTGCCTTTTGAGGCAAATGCTCCATCTTGTTTGCCTGTTTAGTTATCATACCACATTTTGGGGTGATTGACTAGATATATATTAAGTCAAAGCCCCGCATGTTTCATCGGATAAAATTCGTCCAGCAGCCGCTCTCCGTCTGGGGAATAATCCCCTGCTTTCGTCCCATTTCGATGCATTTCAGCAGCCAGGCCATATTGTGGGCGATATTCCGCATAGTCTGCATCCCTTCCACGTCCTGCAATACTTCTTCCGGTCGGTTGCCATGCACCATGTTCCAATAACTGGAACCCACCGTAGGCATATGGGAGATGCCAAAATATTTGTGCAGGTCGTCCAGGGACGCCGTAGTGCCCGCCCGCCGGGCAGACGCCACCGCTGCCGCAGGCTTATGCACAAACGCATCTTTGCTGCTGTAAAAGGCACGGTCCAAAAAGGACAGTATACGACCGCTGGCATGGGCATAGTACACGGGGGTTCCAAACACAAAGCCGTCCGCCTCCCGGGCCTTTTGCACAAAGACATTGACCTGATCATCCGCAAATACACAGCCCTGCTCCGTGCACTGCCCGCAGCCGATACAGTCTCTGATGGGCCGGCCTCCTATCTGAAAAATCTCATAGTCAATCCCCTCCGCCTGCAGCGTGCGCCCGATCTCCTCCAGCGCTGTGTAGGTGCAGCCCTTTTGATTGGCGCTACCGTTTAAAAGCAATACTTTCATGTTGGTTGTCCTCCTATTAGAGTTCCGCATATCCCCTGCCAGCGCACACCTGGTGATGAATATCTGGCCGCTTGGGCGTCCCGATATCCATCAGTGCGCTGTACGGGAATATGCTGTTTTAGAGTTCCGCATATTCCCGTAACTTAGATCGCCTCAATCTCCACTGCCTCGATCTGCGCTCCGCCCTCGGCAAAAAACAACTTCAGGTAATTATGGGTATTGGTAATAGACCCACTGATCTGCTCCACCTCCACATATTCCCCGTTGGTGCCGTTTAACGTGAAAGTTCCCTGTAAGGTGCCGTTCACAAATACCGAGATGGAAACCTGAGCAAGCTCCGAGGCATTCACCTTCACTTTCAGGCGGATGACATACTGACGTTTCTCGCCATCTTGCAGCCCGCACAGGAAAGACTTACCCCTCCCGGTATCAATCTTTGTCCCATCCAGTCTCAGCTTTGTCTTCAGGGAATACCAGTCTATGCCCGTACTCATGCCGTCCTCCTCGGCCATGGCGGCGGCTGCGTCCAACTCCTCCTGACTGAGTCTTCCCAGACTCCTTACCATGGCGGGAGAACGCATCAACACACGCAATATATTCCCGGCGCATGTCAGCAAATCAGAGCGCTTTAGCGTACCGTCCGCAAGACTTTCCTCCAGATTATCCCCATTGGTGTTCTTCTCCGCATCCTGGGTCACCATGTACACATCGTTCTGGCTCCGGACCATAGCGGCCACGTTCTTGATGGTGGGCGCCTGTCCCTCATCATTGATCTCCGCCCACCAGTCTGTCATCACCAGACCGTCAAAATTCCACTCTCTCCGCAGAATCGTGGTCAGCAAATCGTAATTTCCCGCGGTCCAAAGGCCGTTGACCGCTCCATAGGTGGTCATTATGGCGTATGCGCCGCCCTCCTTGACGGCGATTTCAAACCCTTTCAAATAAATTTCCCGCAAGGCCCGCTCTGAAATGACAGAGTTATATTTTCCGCGTTTGAACTCCTGATTGTTGGCCGCGAAATGTTTCAGCGCGCCGGTGACCTGATACCGCCCCATGCCTCGAATCTGAGCCGCAGCCATCCGGCCGGTGAGCAGCGGGTCCTCCGAAAAATATTCAAAATTGCGGCCATTCAGCGGATGCCTGTGGATGTTTATACCAGGACCCAAGAGAATATCAATACGGTTTTTACGCAGCTCTGCTCCCTCCATCTCATAGAGCTGCTCCACCAGTTCTTCATTGTAACTGCACGCCAGACAGGTTCCGTTGGGCAGACAAAAGGCATATGTTCCGCAGTCCATTCGGATGCCGGAGGGGCCGTCCGCGCAGCAGCCACAGGGTACCCCAAATGCAGCCAGCGTCCCCGTAACCCCCCCAAAGGCGGACGCGGTTCCCGGCGTCACCTTGGGAGAACACATGCCCTCGCCCCGGACAAGGCAGCACAAATCCGCATCACTGAGCTGTGCCAGAAACGTCTCCATGGAAATCCTGCCGTCATAGACGTCACCCAGCCGGTATCCCCTGTCCCCGGTATAAGGAATCTCAGGCTTTTCCTCCTCTTTGCTCCGCTGTGCCATGCTGTAGGTGCGGGTGGGAGTTTTTTCCCGGGAGAGAGTCAGAATCCCATCTGTATCCACCGGCTTTATCCTGCTGTAATCCTCCACAGGGGAAAGCGCCTCAACGCACTCCTCCAACACCTCCGTCTCCTCTATCCGCACAGTCCCCACGGGCTGCGCGTCTCTCACATCTTTTCCCACATAAAACAGATAGTCTCCCGCCTCCAGCACATAGCAGGACTTGTTGCCGGTGACGCCGCTGTCGTCATAGGAGGCAAAGGTTCTTTTTTCCGCCCTTATATCCAGCCGCTGCTCCTCTCCCGGACTTAAGCACCTGGTCTTGGCAAACGCCGCCAGCACCCGCAGCGGCTTACCCAGTCTGCCCTGGGGCGCGCCGACATACACCTGCACCACATTTTTTCCCGCGCACGCGCCTGTATTTTTTACCCGTACATGAAAAAGACAACCATCCTTTTCCGTCTCCATATCACAGTTCACCTCGAAGGAGGTGTAGGACAATCCGAATCCAAAGGGATAAAGCACCTTTTCACCGGCGGAGGCAAAGGTCTCAAAATAGCGGTACCCCACATAAATATCCTCCTCATAGCGGTTGCCCTCAGAGCCGCCAAAATTAGCGTTGGAGGGATAGTCCTCCACCGAGGAGGCGATGGTATCCGCCAGTCTGCCGCAGGGATTTACTCTACCCATGAGGACATCTGCCACCGCATGTCCCCCCTCCATGCCGCCCTGCCACACATACAGCACCGCCTGAGGATTGTAGGTGTCTACCCAGTTCATATCTATGATGCTTCCCACGTTCAGAGCCACCACTACCCGATCAAAGGCGGCGCACACCTGTTTCAGCATGCTCTCCTCCTCCACCGATAGATAATAGCTGCCCCGCTCGGCTCTGGCGTCCCTGTCCTCGCCCGCCGTCCGGCCGATAATCACCAGCGCCGTATCACTCTCCGCAGCGGCTTTCTCCACAGTTTCACTGCTTAAGGGCATTTCCTGCTGGCTCCAGGGTTCCTGTGCCCAGCCGCTGCCCTGATCAAAGGGGTGGCTTTCAAGCCACTCCCGGTAGGTCTCCTCCAGTTCACGGTTTAACGCAAGTTTTTCTTCCTTCAGGGCATCCAGAATCCCCACCACATATCTGGTGTTGATCATGCCTCCGGAGCCTGTGCCGCTCTTGTAATAGTCAAACTGGATTCTCCCAAAAACCGCCAGCCGCTCCCCCTCCTTCAGGGGGAGAACCTCTCTGTCATTTTTCAGCAGCACCGCTCCCTCCGCCGCTGCCTTTCTCGCCATCCGGGCATATGCCTCCCAGTCTATCTCAAATCTGTTGCTCATCTCTCAGACCTCCCATGTGCTGATGCCTGCCTATACTCACGGCAATTTAAAACTCCATCCGGGCGACAATGTCATTCCATGCTTCCTCGTCAATCTCCTCATCGCGGAACAGCTTTCTTTGGTCCGCGTCTGTAATCCGGCGGATTACCCGGCATGGATTGCCCGCCGCCAGGCTCCAGTCAGGAATATCCTTTGTCACCACACTGCCCGCGCCAATGACCACATTGCTGCCGATATGTACGCCGGGGCAGATCACCGTGTTGCCGCCCAGCCATACATTGTCCCCTATCGTTACCTCTTTTCCGTATTCGTAGGCGGAATTTCGGGCCACAGGGTGGATGGGATGTCCCGCTGTGTAAATGGACACGTTGGGGGCCATCTGACAGTTATCTCCGATTATGATTTTTGCCACATCCAAAAGGGTACAGTTGTAATTGGCAAAAAAATTCCGGCCCACCTCAATATGCTTTCCATAGTCACAGTAAAAGGGCGGATTGATAAAAGCTCCCTCTGATTTTCCCAAAAGCTCTTTTACGGTCTCACTGATTCCGGCAAAATCCGCTCTGTCCATAAAATTCAGTCTCTGCAAAATCCTTCTGCACTTTAATTGTTCCTCAAACACACTGTCATCCGAAATATATGCCATCTGCGCGTCTCTGCGCTCTCTGTTTGTCATTTTTACCTCCTTTCTCGCTGTCATTCGCCCATTTTCAGCGCCAGCTCCAAGGCAAGCTGCGCGACCCGGTCTTTTTCCAACACATTGGACTCGTTGGAAAGACTTCGGCAGTCCCAGGTCTCGCTGTCCAGATTATCCGCCGCGTAAAAGAACTGAAAGACCTCTCTCCCCCGCAGGCTCGCCAGCGCCGCTACGGCGGAACACTCCATATCCACACAGATACAGCCACTCTCCTTGCGCCGTATCACCTTGTCCCGGGTCTCACGGTACATGGCGTCGGTGGTCCAGACCTTTCCCATCGTATAATGGCAGTTATGGGCCTTCAATATCTCAATAAACTCCTCTCTGTATCTGGGATTTACATCGATCTCCTCCGAGGGCGGTGCGTAGTGATAGCTTGTGCCTTCATCCCGCACCGCACGGTTGGGAATGATTACGGCGCAGTCGGCGATACCGGAGTCCAACACGCCGCAGGTCCCGAAAAGCACCAGCTTTTTCAGTCCCATCTCAAATACATCCTCCAGCAGGCCCACGCAGCCCGGTGCTCCCACGTCTGCCATAAACAGCGCCAGTTTCATCCCCCGGTACTGTACCCGGTAGATGGGAATGATCATATTGGCCATATGAGACTCGGCAATGAGCTGCCCGTCCAGCTCCTGCAGCAGCCTTGCAAAAGTCACTCTGGCAAAACAGCTCACCCCGATTTCCGGGAAGTCCGGCTGTCTCTGTACTGTATTCCACGGATTGATGACCGCTTCCAATGCCTGATCAAATTCTTCCAAAATCATCCCCTGCATCCTCCTCTTTCCCGTTTCCCAAAAACTCCATATTGATGGATTTTTCCGTAAAACCATATTTCTCATACATGGCTCTCGCCTTCGCATTTCTGGCGTTGACCTGCAGCTCCAGCCCGTCGAATTGCTGCTCCCGGCACAGCCCCAGCACATAGTCAAACAGCTTATGGCCGATTCCCTGCCCCCGGTATTGCTCTTCCACCGCCATAGAATCCACATATAAGACCTTGCGCTCTCTCATGGGTCCTCCGGAAATATGGCGCTCCAGATAGATCAGCAGCCCCACTGTTTCCCCGTCCACATCTGCCACTATAATCTGCCGCTCTTCCAAATGCGCCAGGTACATGTCATAGGGCAGTACGGGTTCTCTATCCACATAAATATCCGGTCTCCACTCCACATGCAGCCTGTGCACCTGTCTCATAATCCGTTCCACTGCCCCGTAATCCTGTTCCTCTGCCAGCCGTATTGTCGTCATGCCTGAGGCCTCCTCACCCTAAAAATACTTCTCCATATATCCACAGGTAAACGGAAAAAAGTCGAATTTCTCCGTCCTCACATGCACCGCTCCGTGGGACTCATACCAGCGCCGCAGACGCACATTTTCCTCCACGATGCCGATAATCATTCTCTCACATCTCCGTTCCCTAGCCTGCTCAAAGGCATGTTCCAGCAATTTTTTCCCAATCTGCCGATGGCGGTAAACAGGCAGTACGCACAGGTTGTTCAGTTCACAGGTCTGCTCCTCCTGCATGTGCAGGGAGTAGTAGCCTGCAATCTGCCCATCCTCCTCCCATACATACATGGGACGCCCCTCCCGGTACTGCCACGACAGCCGCTCCGCAGTGGTGGCAAAGGCAGTGAACCGGGGTGCATTCTCCTCTGTAAAACCCAGCTCCTGCGCCACCGTCAAAAAAGCTGCCCGGATCACCTGCACACAGCTGTCGATATCCTCTGCCCCTATATGCCTGATCATTTTGTTTCTCCCTTTTTCACTTTCAGACCTCTCAGATACTTCTTCTGCTCCGCCGTCACCCGGTAGCTCTCACAGGCTTTTGAAATGGCCTTGTTGTGCGTCCAGTCATCCAGCCACCGCTCCTCAAAATAGGGGATAACACACTCATATTGCTTGGTCAGCGCCGTGGCAAAATACCATGCCCGCATCATATTCACATAGTACTCCTTTGAACAGATCGCAGCCACCCGCTGCGGATACTCCGGCCGGAAATCCTCATCCAGATAATAGCGCATCAGCATCCCCACCCCAAATCGAACAGTATAGGTATCCCCGGAGTCAATCCATCGTCCTATAGGCTCCAGCAGTTCTTCCTTATGTCTGGCAAATGCTTTAGGCGCCATCATATCGCAGGTAGCCCAGTTGTCAATATAGGGCAGAAAACGCTCCGTCTGCGCCAGGCATTCCTGATAGTCCTTAATCTGCTCCACCACAAAGGCATGCACATTGTTTTCATCATAATACCGATGGGGGAGCTGCGTCAGGAAATCACCAATATCCGGCTCCTTTGCCAACTGCATGGCATATTTGCGCGCCTGTGGAGTACGCACCCCAATAATGGCCTCAGGCGCCACTGTAGGAATCAGTTTCCCATGAAAATCCCTGTATTCCACATCCTGCATCTCCCACAGCTTTGCCCGTATCCTCTCACCTATGCGGCCCGGAGCATACACACAGGAAAATTCCTCACACACCACCGGCATATCCTGGTCAAAAGATAAACCCGCCTCCCTCAGCTCCTGCCGGAAAAAGCGCTCATGCACCTCCCGCCAGTAGGCCAGGCTCAAGTCACCCTCCCCCTCCCGGCGGGCCTGCTCCTCGTCAATCTCACGAAACGGCACTACATAAACTCTCTCCGTCCGTATGACGCACACTGCCTGGTCACGGCTGTCCAAAATCACGCTGTACTCCCCTTTTCCGGGCAGCGGCTCCTCCTCCAGTTCATACAGGGGATACGCCGACGCAGTGGCCGTCTTTCTCCCCGCAGCCACCAGAGCTGCCAGTTCGTCCGCCTCTTCTCCAAAGGCCCAGGCCTCATAGTCAGTATGCTCTATGCCCTCCCTCCGGGCATATTCGCTCCACATCTCCTCCGCTGTCATTCTGTCGTTTCCTCCAGTGCTGCCTCTGTTCCCCTTACCTTGTCAAAGCAGCCGTCGTTTTCCAGATAGAACATAATATCTCTCTTTCCCTCCTGGGAGGTTCCCTGATATACCCGGGTATCCAGACCGCCTATTTCAAATCCGCACCGAATATAGAAGGAGCATGCCCCAAGATTATTGTCCTGACCTATGGTATACAGGCCTCTGTATCCGTTTTCACGGGCCAGTTCTCTGCCTGCGGCAATCAGTTTTTCTCCGATCCTCCGGCCCCGGTACGCCGCATTTACCTTCAGATCATACAGATACAGGTACTTGTGCCAGCTGTGCTGATAGATGGCCAGTCCCACGCACCGCTCTCCCTCGTAGGCTCCCATAAAGATACAGTCCTGTGCCATGGCGGCATAGTCGTAATTCTCCTCCGGAAAAACCATCTCGCTGACCTGCTCCGGCGGCAGTTTCACCGTGTCATAGCTCCACCTCTCCCCGTCAAACCGGGGAATCATACGTCCATACAGAGAGAAAGGCTCGTTGGGAATGCGAATGTCCGCCTCCCGGTCCTTTTCAATTCTCCTAACCACAATCTCCATTCTTTAGCCTCTTTTCTTCTTTCAAAACTCTCAGACTGTTTCCTATAAGTCCATATCACTCCCCAGATTCAACACCATACACTCCTTGGACGCCATAAATCCCATCTTCTCATACAGAGGGCGTCCCTGCTCTGTGGCATCCAGACTGATCTCTGTGACGCCCCGGTCCCTGGCCCTGTTAAGCAGCATTTCCACCATTCGGGCCGCAATGCCCTGTCTGCGGTGACTTTTTCTGGTGTAGACATTCATCAGATGCGCCCGCTTTCCCGTGGGATGAGAAAAAGTGGGCATCATACCAATATAGCACAGAGTCGCGCAGCCAATTGCCTGTCCCTGCTCCAGAGCCAGAACTGTGACCTGGTCTCCCCCGGCAAAAAAAGCCCTGCTCTCATGTACAAATCCATCTCCAAATACATAGGCGTCCGGCAGGTCATTTACCTCCCGCAGCATTTCCAGCCTGCTGCTCATCAAAAGCTCCATATCCTCTTTTGTCGCAACACGATACTCCACCATACTCACATTTCCTCGCTCCCGCCGTCACAGGCTACAGCCGGGCGCAACGGAGCCATTGGTTTCCAACACCTCTAACCTGGCAAAAAATGCATCGCAGAACCTGTTCCACTTTACCTCATACTCTTCATGGGAAAGCGCTGTCATATCCCAGACATGGTACACATCCCTGTCTTGAGCCTCCGCCGCAAAATCCAGAATGTAGCTCCCCACTATCTCTTTCTCCAAAAACGCCCGGACATGGTCATACCCCCTCTGATGGGCCAGATAGAGCCGGGTATGTCCGTCCTCGGAAACATAACGCCCCTCATATTCCCTCACCGGAATGACAATATCCTCCGGACCCTGTATAAAACTGTCCACCGCCGAGAGCTTATCCCTGTCCACATAAAACTGGGAGGGCTGGATTTCCTCCAGCGGCAGGTCAAATACCTCCACCGCCGGATATTCCTTTATCAGACTGCCGTCCGGCCTGAAAAACCGGCTGATATGCCCCGTGTAAAACCGAAACGCCTCCAATATCTCCTCCATATCTGAATAATCGTGATAATGCACCTCTGCCGATTGCCCGTCCAGAATCCGAAACCCGCAGGGATGCTTTCCATCCACAACAAAGGCCCCATGCTCTCGCAGAATATCCGGCTCAAAACGGGCATCCACATAATCGTTGATCCTCTGTATGACCATTTTTACCCTACCTCTCCCGATATGTAAAATCGGCAAACGCCGCCTGGCCCCCCGCCTCTTTCGTGGAATACACCACCAGGCCGAATCGGCAGCCCGTAAAGTGATCCAGTTTAAAATACAGCTTATGCTCGCCGCCCAGCTTTAACCATGGATTGTGTCTCTTAAAGCCCGGGCTCCGGTAATAAAAGGATGCCGTATCCTTCATATCGGCAAAATCCACCTCCAGTTTCAGCCGCACCGTATCCTCTTCCCACAGCACCGCCGCCTTCTCCCGCTCCACCTTTTCTGAAGGCTGCAGAGGCGACATGGTTCCTTTCTCCGTCTCCACGGCGCGCACGGTCAGATATAGCTTTCCCTCTCTCCTGGTCAATCCCACAAATCCATAACAGCCCTGCAAAGCGCAGATGCCCGCGAAGTCCCCCTCCCTAAGGCCGCTTCCATCCACCGTCACCTCTCCAGCGCAGCCCGGATACAGCATTCTCTGGGTAATCATATTTTGGGCCTGGGTCATCAGGCTGCAGACCTTGTCCGTCCGCACCTGCCAGATGCCTTTGTCCCGATCATGAAGAATCAGATTCCGTTTCGGTTCATGATTAAATTGCCAGCAGGCTTTCAAATCTCCCCTGAAATCATCGCTCTCCACCAGCGGGTGATAGGCATACCCCGGCCGGGTGCTTTTCACCTCAAACTTCTCCGGTATCAGACCGTCTCTGCCAAACACCGGATAGTCTCTTTCCCAACTCACAGGCACAAGCACCGGAATCCGCCCCACTGCGCCGCTGTCCTGGAACAGCACGGCATACCATTTCCCCTCCGGCGTATCCACGATGCCTCCCTGAGCAACCCCCTGGCCGCAGTACCCCCTGTCATCATCCAGCACATCTCCGCCGATAAACTCCCCCGTCAGGGAGTCCGCCACAAAGCAGGCTTCTGTTCTTCTCCAGCAGTCTCTCCTGGAATGGATAAAGAACAGATAGTACTTCCCATTTATCTTGTAAAAATGAGTCCCCTCGTATCCCAGACCGGGATGTCCCTCGTCGCATACCGCCAGTCTGTGGAGACCGCCCTCCAGAGGACCGCTGAGGTCACTTCTCAGCTCCGTAATATAAATATTTGTGTTGCCGCAGGCGATATACACCCTGTCATCATCGTCAAACAACAAGGAACAGTCGTGATAAAAGCCCTCCACATAGTGCTTTTCCCAGGGACCGGAAATATTCTCCGCGGTATAGAGATAGGTCTTGTGGGTATCGTTGGCCACAAAGCACACATAATAGGTTCCCCTGTGATACCGCAGGGACGCCGCCCACATACCCTGGCCGTAGATGTTCTCCTCTCCCTCCAGCCTCTGGCCAGGCGTACTGTCCAGGCTGTCATACACATAGGCCGCATGCTCCCAGTTCCGCAGATCATAGGAGCGCAGAATCTCACAGCCCGGCATAAAATGCATGGTAGTACTCACCATATAATAGGTATCTTCCACCCGGATCACATCCGGATCGGGATAATCCAGACGGGTGAGGGGATTGATATGGGGATACTGCATGGTTCTCTCATAGGAATAGCCCCGGTCCGGCTTTACCTCTCCGGGTTTCCACTCAAAATATACCACTCCGTTTTCCGCCACGAGGAGGGTTTTCTCTGTCCTGCCGTTTCTGGCGTAAGCCCGTTCCGTATTTGTATATGGCGTGGCAGCCTCCCGCACCAGCTCCCTCTCCTCCTGCGTGAGATTGGCTGGCTCACCCAGATCATGCCACACTTTCAAAGGATTACAATGATTCTCGTCCACCATCCGGGTCAACAGGCACCCTTTAGCCGCCCCCGGCATCTCCAGCGTCAGGCGCAGCTCATATCCCCTCCGGTGATTGGTCATATTCCAGACAACGCCCCGATAGGTTCCATCCTCCAGTGCCATAACCACCGCATTGTCGTCCCGGTAAATGCAATGTCCCTTTTTTTCCTTCAGCTTTTTGAAAAAGACAAAACTCCAGAAGGTCGGTTTGGGAATCCCTCCCTCTGCCACCAGGCCAAACCCCCCGTGAAAGGGCGTAAACGGCACTCCCTGCTCCTCAAACACGTCCCCGAAGGTCCAATAAGAATAAGAGGCATTGTCCTCCCCCAGTCTGGAGAGCTGCCGGGCAATAAAGGCGGCGTTCTGATTGGTGTCATGAAGCGGACAGTTTGGAATGTAGGAGGTATTGAACTCTGTAATATGTATTTCCAGTCCTCTGTATTCCGGAAAACTGTCTATAATCTCTCTGGTGGTGTGCAGATTGGAAAAACCATCCTCCGCCTCCATCAGCTCCGCATAACCATAATGCCCCACTGACTCCGGCAGTTCCGTGGTATAGTGATGCCTTGTGACAAAGTCCGGCAAAATGGCGTTCTCGCGGCAGTACTGCAAAAAGGCCCTGATCCACACCTCATCGCTGCCGCCGCACACTGCCGGCCCTCCCACGCGAAAACGGCTGTCTACCTCTTTTACCGCCTGGAACGTGCGGTGAAACAGCCGAAAATACTCCTGCATGTCCGCATTCTCCCAAAATCCCGGCAGATTCGGCTCGTTCCATACCTCCACGGGCCAGGTCACCACCTCCTCCCGACCATAACGGTCACACAGATGCCTCAGCAGTGCTTTTACCATCTCACACCAGGCATCGTAGGAGGCCGGCGGCGTGGTGTTACCCTTCCAGTAAAAAATTGTCTGGCTGCCGCTGGCGAGCTTTGAAGGCATAAAGCCCAGCTCCAGAAAAGGTTTCAGTCCCAGCTCCCGATAGCCGTCCATCACCCGGTCGATATAGGTGTAATTGTACTCGGCCCGGCCATCCTCCGTCTCCTGATAGACGGCCATGTCATCACAGAAAAGTCCGTGTCCCCGGATATATTTGAATCCGATCTTTTGCTGAACCAGCGCCAGCTCCTCCATATACTCCTTGTGCAGCGCCAGGCCCATTCTGCCCGTACCCACACAAAAATCCACTTGATTATGAAATTCTACCCTGTTTTCCGCTGTCAGCGTAATCTTTCTCTCTATCATATCCCACTCCGCGCTCCTGTTCTACATATGCTCCCAGTTCTTTCCTGCTCCTATTTTCCGGCCTGATGCACTACCTCTCCTGCTCCAACTGCTCCGTCAGCTCACAAATTTCCTCGATCATCCCGCCGATGGTCTCTATGGTGTCAAGCAGCGGAGCGTCCGTGGTGATGTCTATGCCAGCCAGCGCCGCCAGTCCCACAGGGTCCAGTGTGCTGCCTGCCGCCAACACTTTCTTCCAGTCCCCGATGGCGCTCTCACCCTCGTTCTCGATACGCTTACACATCTGGGTCGCAACGGTAAGCCCGGCGCTGTAAGTGTAGGAGTACAAGCCCATATAATAGTGAGGCTGCCGCATCCAGGTCAGTTCCGCACCCTCTCCCAATTCCACCGTGTCTCCCCAAAATTTCTGCAGAGTATCCCGCATAATATTGCTCAAGGTCTCCGCCTGGACGCTGCCGCCCGCATCCACCAGCTTATATACTTCCCTCTGGTAAGCCGCCTCCATGAGATGGGTCACAAAGTTGTGGTAATAGGTATTGCCGATCATGCAGGTCAGCACCCAGCGTCTGAAACGCTTGTCCTCATTGGTCTTTAACAGATAGTGGGCCATGAGCAGTTCATTCATGGTGGAGGGAGCCTCTACAAAATAGGTGGATACCTCCGTGTCAAAAATAGACTGACTGCTGTTGCAGGACTTAAAATGTCCCGCATGCCCCAACTCATGGGCCAGAGTGAACACATCCGACATCTTATTGTTCCAGGTCAGCAGAATATAGGAATTTTTTCCATAAGGGCTTGCGCAGAAACCGCCGGTGGATTTTCCCTTGTTCTGAGCAAAATCCACCCAGCGCTCCTCATAGGCGGTGCGCACCATCCGCACATAATCCTCCCCCAATATCGAAAGCCCTTTCTCTATATACTCTCTGGAACCCTCGATGGTCACAGGCGGAGCGTAGTCCGGGTCCACGGGAAGTTTCAAATCCGCAAAGGTCATCCTGTCCAGGCCATGGACTTTCTGAATCAGCTTTGCATATTTGCGCATATGGGGAGCCAGTTTCTCCGTGATCAGATTGATCTGGCGGTCATAAAGCTCCCGGCTGACTTTCTGGTCAAAGAGCAGGTAGTCGAACACCGAGTCAAAGCCCCGCAGAGTAGCCAGCGTTTTCTCCGTCTGCACATTGGCGTTGTAGGCGGCCGCCGTCACATTTTCATACTCTCTGATCTTTTTGGAAAATGCGTCAAAAGCTGCCCGGCGCACCCGGGTATCCGGCTCATACTCGTAATCGTCCTCAAAGAGCGTGTAGCCCAACGGATACTCCTTTCCGTCCACCACAAAAGGATCAAACTTCATGTCCGCCAGCTTGGCGATATTGTAGATCTCATAGGGAGCGCTGTAAATGCTCTGACTTAGCGCGGAGACTACCCGCTCCGCCTCGGGATGCAGCCTGTGGGCTTTGTCCCGCAGGACATTTTCCAGAAAATACTTATTGCCCTCACTAAGAGCAATGGCTTTCCGAATGACCTCCTCATCCTGCTCCATGATCTCGCTTTTGATAAAACTCAGATCGCTCTGCAATTTTGCAATCAGGCGGCTGATCTTGCCGTTCCTCTCCTGATTGTAATTGTCATAGTAGTCCACAGACACCGCCAGATCACAGTAGCTGCCAGTGAGTGTCATAAGCTCATACACCTGCCTGTAAGCCGTGACACAGTTCTCTATCTGCTCCGGCGTATCCAGATGGCCCTTGTACTTCGATACAATCTCCCCGGCTAGCTGCTCCATCTTCTCCTTATCCCGCAGCATGTCCACCTCCGTGGCATATATATGGGATAAATCCCAGGTCAATTCCTCCGGTACATCCTTCCTGCTCTTTAACTCTTCTGCCATTTTCGTCTCCTCCAATTTAGTTTCACACATCCCTGCCCTAAAACTCCTCAAGCGTCATGAACTGCACGCCCTGTCTGTCCGCCACGCCGCAGTATAGGGCATTTTCCTGCCGCCCGGTTTCCAGATAATGTCTCACCACATACCCCGCCGTGTAGGGCATGTCCCTCTCACAGACCTCCGCCACCGACACCCACTCCAGAATCCCTTCGTTGCAGATATCCGGGACCTTTGCTCCCGCTGCCAGCCTTGCGAAAAAATAATAGTTCTGCCGAATCTCACCGTCTTTCTGACGCAAGGTGATATACCGCAGACGCAAATCCTCCAGATCCTTTTCCATCAGGCCTATCTCCTCATTTACTTCCCGCAGCAGAGCTGCCCTGGCATCATTTAGTTCCTCTTTCTCAAAATGCCCACCGATCCCGCACCAGCAAGGTATCCTAACCACTCTGGAACCAATGCGGTACAAGAGCAGCATCCTGTCCCCCGCCGTGAGATACAGGGCTGTCATATTTCTCAATTTTCCTGCCATTTTTCACCCCTTCTCTTGGAATTCTCCGCCTCTATGTCCCTCTGTTCCCCATCTCTGTTGGATAACTGGGAATACTTGACTTTCTTATGCACGATTTTAGCATAGTTTTCTCTGCATTACCACATCTTTTTCGTTTTCCGCAGCGCCTGGTCAGGACTTCCTTAATACCTCTCCTTTCCGTGGTGCACTGATAGTTGCTGAAAGCAAAAAAGGCAGCTGATTTTCTGTTAAAATAATCGCTACCCCAAAGATAAACAGTATTTGATCAATTTATAGAGGTTTCCTCACTAAATATAACGGTATCGTATCTGTAATGACAATCTCATTTCCCGTTTCTAAGATTGCTTGTTTAATACCCGCATAAAAATTTGATTTATAGGGTTCTTCTAAAGTTATGTGTTCACAATGCGTGCTAATATAACAAATATATTCATCTGCATTCAGTTTCCGCACACTTTTCCACTCTTTGTATTTCAAACTCTCAAACCCATAGTTGAGAGCATTCTCATAGTTCAACTTACAATTATATCTTTGTTTTACACGAAAATATTTCTCATACACTTTGTCAATCTCATCTTTTAAAGACGAGTTTGCGCTTGTTTCATCTGAACGAGTCATAAACATAGCAAGATATCCCCCTGGTTTTAGCATCCTGTACGTTTTCGTAAATGCTATTTCTTCGGGAATCCATTGTATTGTAGCTGCCGAATAAACTAAATCTAAACTATTTTCGCTAAAATCGTACTTTTCAAAATCTGCATTCACAATATGAAAGTTCTGATAGTGACCAAACTTATCTTTCATAAAAGAAGTGAAATTTTCTCCAAGCTCAATTGCAGTATAATCGCACCCTGTTTGTAATATAGGTTCTGTCGCCTGACCCGTTCCAGGTCCGATTTCAAGTACTTTCTTTTCCGAATTTAATCCGCATACTATTTCCAGTTCTTGAAATAACTCTTTACAATACCTTGGTCTATACGCGTCAAATCTTTCTGGTATTTTATCAAATGTTTTACGAAAATCCATCTCTCATATCTCCTTGACTGTGATCCAGTACCTCTTAATCCACTCCCCGTCCACCAGCACTTCCTTTTCCAGCACACCGCCGCAGCTCTGTATCGTTCGCTCGCTGGCAGGATTGTCCCGACTGCAGGTTACCATGACTTTATTAAGCCCCAACTGCCTGCAATTCTCCAAATTCAGCCGCAGCATCTCCTTGGCGTAGCCCTTACCCCGCTCGCCGGGCCGCACGCTGTAACCCATATGTCCGCCCCACAATCCCAGTATGGGATGATCAATGTGGTGCCGCAGGTCAATGATCCCCACCAGCCGCCCGTCCGACTGCCGGATCGCCAGATATACATGAGAAGGCACTTTGCCCGGTTCTACCTCCTGCTCCTGCCGCCAGACCATTTTCACCCACTCCGTCATATCCTCGTAGTGTTCCAGTCTGCTGCAACCCGCAAAACAGTCCGCATCCCCCGCTGCCTGCAGCTCCTCCTTAAACTTCCGCAGCTCCTCCGCATGCTCCAGAGTGGCACGCACCAGCCGCAGTTCCTCTTTCTTCGTAACGTCAAATTCCCTTCCCATCTCCGATTCACACATATATTCCAGTTCCCCCTAGATAATTTGCGCCCCAAACGGCATCAGCGCCAGCTTTGCCAGCTTGAAATGCTGCATGCCGAAGGGAATCCCGATGACGGTGATACAGAACAGACACCCCCATACCAGGTGATGCAGGGCCAGCGGAATCCCTGATATCAAAATCCAGATAATATTTACCACCAGGGACACCGTCCCGCCGCCGTATTGAATTTCCTTTCCAAAGGGAAAAAAGGACATAGAGGCGAATTTAAAACACTGCACTCCCACCGGAGCGCCTATGATGGTGATACACCACAGGCACCCGGCCAGCAGCCAGCCGATGCCGCCTACACACCCGCCAAATATAAACCAAAGAAGATTGCCCAAACAACTCATTATCACCAATTTCCTTTCTGCCGCTTTTTCTCCTTTGAGGACAATATGCCCACAATAATCAGAATGATGATTACCGTCAGCACTTCCGCCCCCAGCAGGGCAAACGAATGTATCGTTATAAACTTATCCACCATCTCGATGCCTTCCTGATATTCGTCCTTCAGTCCGTTATACCCGTATTCATCCAGGAAAGAATCAAAATCAAAATCCTCGTCCTCATCGTACCCGCCGAAGGAATCATCTCCTGTATCCGTATCTCTCTCCTTGCCTGCCAGCGCGGAGGTATAATCTGACACCGCCTGGGCGATCTCCTGGATTGTCCCCTCCTCAAATATACTCTTCAGCCCACATTTTTCCAGCAGCTCACAATAGGTTGTAGTCAGACCATAGGTAGTCAGTTCCATATACTTGTCGATTCCCGCCTGACGGTCCTGCTGAGCTATGGTCCATATGTCCAGCGCTGCCAGAGCGGAGGTTCCGTAGCTGACATAATACATAGGGGATGAGAAGGTATGGGGCACATCCACCCAGTCGTAGGCTTCATCCCCCAAGTCATAGTAGGTGTAGCCGTATTCCAGGGAGAGCGTGCGGAACAGACGATTGACCTCCTGAGCAGTCATGTCGTGGTCCGCCGAAAACACAGCATTCTGAAACTCGTCGTACAGACAGCCGTCGATCACGGAATACAGAATCTGGTACAGCACCATCTGCTGGGCGGTGTCTCCCAGCCCCTCCCCGTACACGTCATCCGCATATTCCAGATACAGCAGCTCCAGTCCCTGGGAATGAATTTCCGCCACGTCCATATTGGTCACATCCGTGATCAGCGTGGTCCCAGCGTGGAATGCCTCATTATAATGTCCAAACTCATGGATCATGGTCTCCAGGTCATAATAGGAGTAATCCGGAGTGTTGAAAATAAAAGGCTCCTGATACTCAAACAAAGTAGTGGTGTATCCCACATTCATCTTGTTGGGGTCATAGTCAATATCATACAGATGATGGTCCACCATGTACTGGTACACCTCTGCCAGGGCCGGATCGATATCTCCCATATGCTGCCCCACCACATCTATCACATAGTCCTCTGTCAAGTGATCCATATAGAGCAAATCGGTGAGATTTCCCATATAGACATATTCCTCCACTTGGGCAATCACAGGCACAATATGCTCCTTTACCGCCGCGTATACGGCCTGAATATCCTCTGTAGTGTAGTCCCTGTTATAAAGGTCCGCATAGGCGTACTCAGCATAGTTGTCATAGCCGTGAATCTGCGCCCGGGCGTTGCGGTTTTTCACCAGATCCAGAAAAATAGGACATATCGCCTCATTTTTCGCTTTGTCCAGCGCCGTGCTGATGGCGACCATCTCCAGCCAGGTCAGATCTTCTATCGCCGCCTCATAGGACTCCTGCGTCCACTTCTGTCCTTTTACCGTCACAGTGTACTGCGCCATGCTGGCCTGGTCGTACTGCTGCTCCAAAGCATTCTCCTCGTCCAGCAGGGCCTGCAGCTCCTCGGTCATATCCTCATACTCCAGATATTCCTCCACCAGCTCCTCATTGCCGATATGACCGCCCAGCGCTCCCCGGTAATCCGTGCCCAGCACATCCCGCACCGCCTGCAGAAACTGATCTACCACATCCCGGTATATCTGCTGCAGTTCAGTATCGATGGCGGCATACTCCTCATTGTTCACATCCCGATAATACCGTATCTCGTTCAGCGCCTGCTGGGTATACAGCTTATCCAGTTCCCTGCCAAGCAGCTCATAGTTCTCAACGATTTGCTCCTCGTTTCCAGGCTCCTGAGAGAGGGTTCGCATCTCCTCTATCAGAGTATATGCATATGCCGGGTCATAGCCCACATATTCCATATCCTCATAGCTGATATCCGCGCGAACAATGTCCGAGTCGTCGTACCACTGGGTCTGCGCATGAACCGGCAGGGTCTGAACCGCAACAAGGCCTGCCATCATCAGGGCTAATCCCGCTTTTTTAATGTCTCTGTGCATTTCTCTACCTCACTTTTCCTTGGCGATATCACCATTGTCCTATGTTCTAAAGTTATTGTCAAGTCTCTTATTGTCAAGTATTTGGCTGCCATACCCGCATGTTTTCGACAACTGCCAAAATCCGTTCAAAAAATTTCTCAGAGTCAGCAATATTTTTGCAGAACGGAATATGCAAAAAAATCATCCTTGTATCAATTCCCTTCTCATAAATATAGCTTAATCCGCTCCAGTATAACACGTTGCAAAAGGAAGTTCCTGCATTGCCTGAAATCCGTGTGGACAGACCGTTAGCCTCAAAAACGTTTTTCAACCTGTCGCACGCAAAATTTGTGTGGATACAGGCAGCCATATTCCTGGCCGTCGTCTCCATATACAGTTTGTCTTTTATATTGGGTTTCTGTCCAAAGCTAAAAACATAATCATATCTTCGCCGTGCCATCTCCTCCGTGAGGAGCCGCGAAAACCCTTCAATAATATCATGGCTATATCCCCGCCTTTACAATATCTTCTCCATACCGATTTTTTGAGGAGTCAGACCACATCTTTCATAAAAGCGCATCGCCGCGTCGTTGCAGGACCACACGTTCAGCGTCACATTATAGCACCCCTCCCGGCGGGCGTAGTCCAGTACATACTCATAGAGCCTGCTGCCTATATGCCTGCCCCTGCATTCCTCCTCCACGCACAGGTCGTCTATATACAGGGTTTTGATGTCCGTCAAAATATTGCTGTCTACATGCTGCTGAAACACGCAGAACGCATATCCCAGCACCTCCTGCGTGGTCTTGTCCACCCCCACAAAAATCGGGCGGCTGTCGTCCCTGATCAACTCCGCCAACTCCCGGTCCGTGTACTTTTTCACATCTCCCTTAAACAGGTCCGGTCTGCCGTTGTGATGTATTGTCAGCACCTGAAACAGCAGCCTGTTGATTCCTTCCATGTCCCTCTCCTGGGCGCGCCTGATCTGCATGTTCTGGACCTCCATATAAGTCAAATATCCCGCGACAGGCACGGTGCCAAGCTCATTGCCTGCGAAAAATACCAAGGGGAGTGGCTCGTACCACTCCCCTGCGGTCCCTGTCATTTTCAATCTGTTTGCCGTTCAATATACTATAACACAGAAAAGGGGAAAAGTAAATCCCCTTGAACCGCCGTCCCTGCACCCCTGCACCGCGTATTTTATATTTTCAGGGAAAATAGTCTACCGATGTTTTTAACAAATTCGGCTGTAAATGTTACTATTTGTTGCAAAGACGAAATTCGTTTCTACATTTTCGTACAGCACGGGCTAAATGCTCAACTAGTCATAAAATCGAAATAATTCTGCTTTGTGCTCATAAAGCTTTACCGACAAGTGTTTTCATAAATTCTCGATGTTCAAAGAGAATTTGTATTAACTCTTTCTCTTTTTGCCAGCTCAGCGACTGAGAATGGCAGCAAATATTACGTACCTCGCGAAATTTTTCTAACTCCTCGGCGTAAGTCTTCCACCACTGCTCATCGCATATTTCCTCAAACAGAGAAATTCTGCGTAAAACCAGACGGGAGCGTAACTCCTCTTTGTTCAAAATATAAGTAAAGGTGCCGGTAGTTGCCCGTTTTTCATCCAAATCACAAAGTTTTCCCCTGTTTATTTTTTCATCCGGAAATAATTCCTTCAGTTTTCCCAAAAGCATTTCTTTCAGCATGGATTCCATGGTCTTGCAAAACAATATTCCTGCACAGGATGCATCCATACCCTCCAGGCTATACCTCTCCCTCATCACAGCAAACAATTCATGTAACAGGATACTGCTGGTAAGCCTTTGTTGAATCATGGGCGGCAGACATTTTATGTCAGACTCAGTAAGGCCAAACGCCAACTTCTGCTCCGCTGTGAGTGAACTGTTTTTCCATAGGCCGTCCAGTTCCTGAAAAAGAGGAGTTACAAGACTGTCATCCAGTTCTCCCTCCATTGTCAGAGAGTCCGCACCGGGAGTTTCTTTTAACAACCTTTCTATTTGTCCCTTATTCTGTGACATATTGGGATCATTCATCGTTTTCTGTAGCATACGGAAAGCGTAACTATCCAGAATACCTTTTACCTTTTGGAAAAGAGAGGAATGCTGCCAAACGGTATAGTCACCGATTATATACAGGCGATATTTTGCTCTGGTAACTGCTACATTAACGATGTTAGTATTTACCCATTTGACTGCCGACAGAGAATTCTTATCGCACCCCAAGAGGAATATAACCTGATCCGCCTCTTTGCCTTGAAATGTATGCACCGTTCCGATGCACTGCTCTACCCAATCCGCAAAACGCTTGTCCTGTTTATACTCGGGTTGAGAACGAATCATATCCTGCATACCGTTCCGTACAGTAGTAAACGGAGTTATCACAAAAAGACTGGGGAGGATATCTATGGTTGATTTAAATGCTTTTTTAATAAGCTCCCATGCTTTTTTTCCCTGAGCATCTACATAATGATCTTTGCCTACTGTGCTCTTTTCGCTTCCGCTGACGTTAATCCATCCAGAGCTATCCCGGCAAAAACAAATTTCTTTATCAAATCCCGGCAAAGCTGTCTGCTGTTTCATCATGTTATTATATGACAACGCGTTGGACAATTCAAACATGGGACTGATACACCGCCGATGCACCACCAGAGGACACCCTACCCAGGTTTTCTTCTCACCGTCATTGTATATCGTTCCTATAGTGTTCAACCGATCAGCGAATTCCTGAACAGAATGAGTCTTGGATTGATAAAAGCCTGTATATTCGTTTTGGATTACCTGCTTTATTATATTCATCTCATCCGTCACCACCGGTTCAATCTGCTTGGGATCACCTACCACAATGGCTCTACGACATCGAAAAAGAGAACCCAACGCCATCTGAGGAGATGCTTGTCCCGCCTCATCTATGATCAAACATCCAATTTCTCCCGGCTGTCGGATAAAGGACAGCATATTCCCTGCCGACGCAAATGTAGTGGATAACACCGGAGTCAGCAAAAATACCGTGTTCAGTAAAGACCCAAACGCGTTTTCCCGATCGCGTTTGGAAAATGACACAAGTCTCCTGTCATCTTCCCTCGGTTCTCCCCAGAGCAGCAACAAATTTTTGAAATTCCTTAAACAGTATTTTGAACCCAGCAAAAACGCCTTATGAAGTTTCAGCGCCTCGTAAAACAGTTTCTCCCGTTCCCGGTTATAGGCCGCTGTCTGCCAGGGATTAGTTATCTGTGCCTTAGTGGATTCATCATCCTCTTCACTTGCATACAGGCGAAAGAATTCTTCGTCCAGCACGTTCATAGTTTGGTCCGCCTGCTGGGTGGCTGCCTCAGATAAAAGTACCCGATAAAAACGGTAAGCCTCCTCTTCCTTTTTTGAGTTTTCCTCAATCTTTATACTCAACTGCGCTATCTGTTTCACGCAATTTTGATGCGCCTGTGACGCTGTATTGTACTGCTTTTGCAGCATGCGAATAACATCATCTTGCATTTCGCGGCGGTGATTTTGTTGCTCCAGTTTCTGTTGCAGTTGCTCCGCCTTCTCTGTTTCTTCTTGAAGAGTTTGCTCCACCTCGCTCAATACCTGATACTGTTCTTGAATATTTCTGGATAACATCGTAGGACGGCGAAAAATCTCCAAAATCATATCCAGAAACCGTCTTCTACCCTCCAACTCCATAATTTGTTGGCGAATACCTTTCATTTTGCTATCTACGTCTTTTTGAACCCCATCCTGCCGGGCTTTCAGCAGTTTCAAGCTTTCCAGTTCGCCCTGATACTTCTTTAAGGTTTGTTTCTCCAATTTCAGCCGTTGTTCCAGCTCTTGCATTTTCTTCAACAACAGAGTATTCTCTTGTTCCTTTTGTTTCTGCAGCAGAATCAGTTTCTGTGCCTGATCATACAATAAGGCTTTTTGTTCTGAAAACTTATTCCATGCACTGCTTATCTGCTGAAGTTCTTGCTCCATTCTTTTCACTCGGGCAAACTGCTCTTGAAAACGCTCGACAGCATCTTTATATTTGTTTTTATGTTTCTCTATGCTGTCATTGGAGCCAAAACTTTTAATATATGTTTTTAAAACGGAATAAATATATCCTTTAAGATTACTCATCTTCCCAAATGGCGCAGAAATCAGCCCCCAGCGATCCCAGTTTAAATCTTCTCTCCCCGCCAGATCATTCGCTAACTTTGTGAAATAGATATCCGGATATGACCGCAGCTCCTCTTTACCATTATTCCAAACTCTATATTCCTCTGTTTCCTCCCCATCTATAGTGAATAGCTTTTGCACTTCTTTAAGTCCCTGGCTAATAACATCGCTTTCACTTCCTTCCGAAACAATCCCCTTTAATAAAGCCCCTCCGTCCGGCAACTCCTTCGTAATATTTTCCACCGCCGCATTATTGCAGGACGCCACCAGCATACCGTAGTCTTTAATTCGATCATCCGCAAAAGCATAATATCCCGAATAATAGTCTGAGTAACCCCTGTTCCTTTTATCTCCATCCTGAAAATGTTTCTGATAAAAAGCAGCATCCGGATCCGAATATTCAGCCAGAATACATGCCCGTTCCACAACATTACCAGCTATGATTTCTTTCAGCAATGTGGTTTTCCCCGTACCCGGAGGTCCGTTTACAGAAAAGATGGGCAGATTTTTCAAAGATGGACTCCAGCATAAATTTACCGCTAACTGTTGCATTAGACAGGGCATAAATTTCGACGGCCATTTACCTAATGGTGCTTTAGCAATATCTAAATTACAGTGAAAGAAATCCGCACACCCTCTTTCATGTCCATTTTTCCAGTCATTGTACACATCAATTCGATTTTGAAAATCTATCCACTGCAACTCCTGATTTTCTTCCGCATACACCCCCGTTATATAATCCAATATCGCCTGCTCCATCGGATTCTTACCAAACTCTCCGCTGCTGATCGCCTGTTCCACCATGTTCAGATCATCCGCAAAAAAACCGTTTGTCAGATCACTGTCATAGCAAATGTCCGTATCCTTTGCTTTGTTTTCATCTGTCTTATAACGACGGTAAATCATTACGCCGTCCCAGTTTATCTCCTGCTCACATTGAACAATTTGCAACAAATATTTGTTTCCTACCGTCTTCATAATAGAATCAAGAAGAGATGAAGTAAGCTGTTTCCCACTCCTCCCCTGTGTCCTCTACCAGCTGATCATCCAGAGACTGCATATCTGACTTATACATTTCAATAGATAAAAAGTCCGCCATATTTTCTTTGGTCAATTTGCGGGAATGCGCCAAAAGACAATGTATCCCCCAAACCAGCGGAGAAACGTTGATACTACCCATAATATACCTGCCATGCTCATCGCACTTCAAACCAATTAGGCATATCTGCTTTTCATCTTTTTCCGGCAGTTCCAAGTCATGGTGAAAAACCTGTTGTAAGCATTCCGCTAAGATATTTCGTTTTATTTTACCCAAACAAATATGAATTTCGTCAGATAGAACCCCATATTGAGAATAATTATTTGTATCATCCTGCAAAGCCGCACTTAGGTCCATGGAATTAATTCCATGATCTCCCCTACGTGAATTTCTTGAAGAATCCAACACATGATACAACGTAATGCGTTTGCTGCGGCAACACCCTTGGGCTGCTTCAATACAACGTTCCCTTTCTCCTTTGCTTTGGACAGGAAAATTAGTTTGTCCTAAAAATTCCAACAAATACCAGTACTTTACGATCATTGAAGCAAAATTGAGCTTATCCATTTTATCCCCCTTGATTTTCTCTGCACCCTTTTACTATCATACAGTGTTGTTACGCTTTCCTCATCATGGGCCAGCCACAACCTCCACCTGTTTCCCGCAAAACGCTACTCCATACTTGACGATATTCCGAATGCCTTTGGCAATCATCTCCGTATCATATTTGCGGTTCTCAATCTGTGCTAATGCATTCTCCGCAAGCTGCTTTAATTTTTCTCCGGAGCAATTCTTAGCTGCTTTCAGTTCTATCAGAATGCCCGGCATATACTCTGTTCTGGGCAGAAGGCAGATATCATATCGGCCTTCCCCCGATTCCCCGTTAGAACTGATATGATAACGATTGTCCATGATGGCGCAAAGCCCCAGGACAAAACCATGATAAAAGCTTTCTCCGGCAGTATCATAACAGCTTGCCGATTGAAGAAGAAGTCTGCGCATCTCTTTCCGCAGTCTCTGTGCGTCATTGGAATACAGAGCCTCCTGAATCGAAATTGCTGTCGCCTGTGGAATCATATCGGTTAACTGCCGCAGAATCTCTTTGTTATAGACAAACGCAATCTCACGGTTGGGCAATGCCACTTCACACATATAATCACCGTTAAAAGACATATCGGATTTCACGCCCTTGAGATAACCGGCAACCAGCAAAAAACTATATACCGAAGAGGGATTATTTCGGATCTGCGGATAAATAACGCCTGTGTCAATATATGTCAGAAAGGATTCTCCCTGTAATAAAGCATTAAGGCGCTCATAAATATCCGGCCCCGCACTCGCCAAAACCTCACCGATGATCTCATTACTGCCGGTCGATTGCCAGAAAGCTTTAGGCTGACATCCATTGCCGAAATAATTGATAACAGACCATGGATTGAATATTTCCGAATCTCCAAAGCGGTATCCGTCATACCATGCGCAGATCTCTTCATACTTCTCCTCCGCATTGTAATACCGCGCGATCTCTTTTACCTCTTCCGGTGTAAAACCGAAATACTCACTATATCTATTGTCCAATATGGAATTGATCTTTAAATTATTTAACCCGCTGAAGATGCTCTCTTTAGCCACACGTAGTATTCCGGTTAAAAAACCATATGAAAGATGCCGATTATCCTTTAAACCTCCCGAAAAGAGGTTACGCATAAAAAGAATCACCTGATCATAATATCCTCTCATATGCCCCTGCTGAATCGGTGTGTCATACTCGTCAATAATAATAAACGGAGGTATACCATAATGTTCGTCCAACATTTGGGAAAGTCTTTGCAGAGACATCATCATATCTGTACGATCCGCCCTATCCTCCAAGACAGTTTTAAAGTATGCTTTCTCATATTCACTACAGTGTCTGCTGTCTAAAAGCTCACTGTGACGGTCAAACTCCTGTCGCAGGATTTCTGATATCTGATCATATGTCTCCTCCCAGGTATCCCGTTTTACGTCCTTGAAGGTAATAAAGATTACCGGATATTTTCCCTGATAGTCACGATATTTTTTACCGCAGGCCCAAATCTTCTTATCCTTAAAATAGACAGAAGTATCTTCGTCCGTCTTTTCAAAAAAAGTGCGCATCATATCCATATTTAAGGTCTTTCCAAAACGGCGCGGTCGGGTGTACAAAGATACCATCGGCCGCTCATCCAGAAAATCCTTTATCATCATGGTCTTATCCACATAGTAATATTCTGACGAGGCCAGGCGATAATCCGAGATTCCCACCGGCAGTGGCAGTTCCGGCGGCATTTTGCTTTTTCTATACGCGCCGGTCTTGATCCGGCTGTCCGCAGGTTTCTCAGCACCCATAGGAATCAGCCAGTTACGCCCTTTTTTATATGCCCCTGCTATCCGTCCCTCTTTACACAGAACAGTAACTCTACGTTCGGTGATTCCCCAAAGCATTGCCGCTTTTTTTACTGTCATTGTCTGCTCCATCTTCACACCTCCCAATTCTTCAAGTACAGTATAGATTATATTCGGAATAAAATCAATATTATTCCGAGCACGCAGCGGCTGACATCTTTTTTAATGTCAAAATCCTGGCGGTTGCCCACCAGGATTTCATCTACCATTACATGAAAGAAACAAGCCATAGCATACATGTTGTCAAACGTGGGCAGGCACTCTCCTCTCTGCCACTTGTATATGGCCTGGGGCTGTTCAAAGCCCAGAAACGTCTGCAGCTGTCTGACGCTGATACCTCTCTGCTCCCGCAGTTCCTTGATTCTCCTGCCGGTGGCTTTCATATCAATTGTTGGAAAAACATATTCCATATTGCTGCCCCCCTCCCGAATACATCCTAATATGACTATAGCAGCTTTTGTTCCTGCTTTCAAGGATTTTCTGCCATATTATCCATTTTCCGCCCGCTATACCGCCAGCCTGCGCAGTGCCTCCTCCACTGGAGCGTACCTGGGACCGTCCAGGGTTTTGCACAGACTCTCATATGGGTCCCGAATCTTCCTGTGAGCCGCCACCTTCATGGCGTTCTGAGAAAAACCGGACAGCAGACACAGGCCCTGATCTCCCGTCACGGCGGGAACTGTATTACTGCGCCCGCACACATTCCAAAATATCAGACGCGGCATGGGATAGCCCTCCCTGGCATACGCATCGGCGATTCTCTCAAACAACGTCCGGCCATAGTTCTTTCCACCCCGACCAGAAACAGCCGCGTCAAACTCCATGTCGGAGATGATCAGCACCTGTCTTGGTATCTGCTCCGCAGGCACACGTCTGCTCACCGCCATATCCAGCAGCATGCGAAATACCGCCTGAATATCCGTGTTGGCCGCCTCGTCATATGCGCGCATGATCTCCAGTTTTTCCTTTAAACTCTCTCCCCTGCTCAGATCGATGAGCTGAGGAGTCTCACTGAAACTAATGGCCATATCGTGAAAAATCCCCTCGAGCTGTGCCGCGAAGTAAATGGCCAGGGAATGGCAGACCTCGATGGCGCTCACCAGGCCGCTGCCGTCTACCGGGGAATACATGCTGCCGGAACCGTCCGCCACCACGATACAGCCCTCCAGCCCCCACTCGTTCCGAAAGCCCTCCTTGAGCAGTCTCTGCCACATCAGTTCCGCCAACAGATTCTCCCTGAACGCAGCGCTCCCCCAACAGCTATTGCTGCCGGCGCAGATTTTATGGACAATCTCATAGGGCATGATTCCCCTGCTGTTCAATTTTCCGTCCTCCAGATATACCCGGCGCAGATAGTCCTCCCGGCGCGCCCTGTCATGCCTGGCAAACGCGGCATCATACCGCAGATTGGCCTTGGCCGGAACCTTCTCATAGTTCACCTGCTCCCACCTGGAATCCGATATCTTCACCTCTGTCACATCCAGATAGGCCCTGAGAGCCGCAAGCGTCCGGCGGTACTCTCTTCTGCCCATGCCAAGCATTCTCGCCACCTTCACCGCCATGGCACGGGTGGCCGCGCTGGAGGTATTGATGCTGGGCAGCCACTTGGCCAGCAGGCTGGCCGGACGCCCTTCCTCCATGGCCCTCTGGTCCGCCTTGAGCTGTCCGGCCACATATATCCCCATCTCCTCCTGCATCGGCGTGTCCAGATAGGCCAGGAGGTCATCATACCGTCCGTACTGGGGGATCAGCTTTAGCACCTCCCGGGCAATCCCAGGCTGGGACTGAGCCAGATACCGCATACAGACGCGGAAACTTCTGCGCTCTCCCAGGCCCTGGTCGATATCCCGCAGATAGAGCAGCCACTTGACCGCATAGTGCCGGTTCTCATAATATGCCCTCACAAAACTATCCTCTATGTACCGAGAGCTACGGCTGCGCAGAGAGGACACCTGAAAGTGTATGTCCAGCAGCTCATGCCCGGTGGTTCTATATCCCCATGCGCCGTTCTCCGTTCGGGCGCGGTTTCCATGGCTTTTCATAAAGGAAACCGCCTGGGGCCGACACCTGTGTCTTTGGGATATATCATATTCCGCGATCTCTTTTTCCATGTCACCGTTGTCATATCTCGCCGCTCTCGCCCTGTTCATCTTCGCTCCCTCCCGCCTGCGCCAGTTCGGCCAAACCTGTCTCTGCCGCCCTGCAAACATCGCATTCTCCCACAGAAACATCGCTCATAACGATTTTGTTATGGGCGATGTCCGCAATTTCCACACGCCAGACGCAAGTATTGGATAATCATCCTTTGGCTTAAAATATGTGTTGTATGTTTGCTGTGCGCGCCTGTTCTCTCGTGCCGATAAGGACACTATAACAGACCCGGAAGAATTTGTCATTGAACCTGTAGTTCAATACGCAGGCTCATACCATCGATAGGCCCACAGATTTTTGATCTGGGGCAGCAGTTGTTCCACCTCCCAGCTTTTTTCGCTGTTCCCCCTGCTGTTGGGATCACACACCGTCACTCTGCCGTCCTCATCCACACCTGACAACACAATAAAATGTCCTGTTGTGGTAAAATCGCCGGGCCGCATGGCACATATAATGGGACTGCCGTTTCGAAGCTGGGCCAGAATGTGCTCCGCGTCAAACACAACACTGTCCACCGTCAACCCCAGGTCCTCCGCGCCCAACGTCATCAAGTCCCAAGCTGTGCCGGATCCTCTTACATAATAGCCCTCCTGCTGGGCATATCTGGCCACGGCCAGCGGATTCCACTCGGTTTCGCCGGACAGACCGCACCTGACCATGGACAGACAGGTGGGTCCGCACCCGGTAATCGCCATGAAATCACTGCCATAGGTCTCATATCCCCAACGGGTATCCCACTGAAGAAACAGCGGAATGGTACCCTGTTTCACCTCTTCGGACAGATCAATCTCGGGATGCATGTCCCTGTTTTGAAAATAATTTTGCACAAAGTCCTGGGTCTCCGGATTCATTTCCATCAGCGTGAGCAGGCTGTCCGGGTATTCCTCCTGCTGCGGCTTTGCCGTCGCTGATTCTACGTTTCCTATATTGTTCCGGCTGTCGAATGATTCGGCATAAACCCATCGTTCCAACTTGTCATACCAGAATAAACCTGCAAATGCTATTCCCGCCGCGACTCCGATTACACAGAGACGGCAGACCCTCCTGACGCGCCGCCTGTGTCTTCTCCGCTCCAGCTCTTCCCTTCTTCTCCTTGACCGTTCCCCATTTGCTCCAGACATTTTAATCGCTCCTCCTTAATCTGTCATGAGTATAGCAAAAGGGCCTGATTTATTCTTCAAAATAACCTTGTAAAATTCTTGTGATTTCATGACAAAAGGATTAACCGTTTTTTATAAATGGCAGCAAGGTTTTACGGATGGTAAAATCTGTTTTTTCATGTTATTCTTTTTTCCTGCTGGCATATATTGCTATTTTTCTTTTGGAACGAAGGAGATACAATAGAGGAGGTAACTATCATTTTATTCGAGAAAATCAGGAGTTTACAGATGAGTTTCGGTGAAAAGCTATACCGTCTGCGCACAGAACGCGGAGTTTATCAAAAAGAACTTGCCGCCCATCTCCACATGTCTATCAGCGCTGTTTCCAGTTACGAGAATGACATTCATTTCCCGGATCTTAAAACGTTGGGGATGATCGCTCAATTCTTCCATGTGTCGGTAGACTATCTGCTGGACCGCACGGAATATATGGCGCCCATAGACGATATGGACAGAGAGCTGCTGAACCAATATACCGTTTCCAGCCTTATGAACACTGTCATTGAGCTATCTCCTGAGCGCAGGCAGGATTTGATCAACTATATTAATCTGCTGAAAATCTCCGACGAAACGGAGGATTCGCAGCAGACTTAACCCTCAATTCAGTCCTGGTTTTTGTTATACAGGATTCCCAAGTCCAACCGCACCTCCTTGCGCTCCAAATCTTCATTCTGATAGCAGCAGGAATCAAACCCAATCAAAGTAAAACCTTCCTGCAAGTAAAAGGCGATAGCCCCCACATTGCAGGACTGGGTTTCCAGAATCAGCGCCCGTCTCTTTTCCCGCCGGACCTGTTCTTTTGCCAGCGCCATCAGAGCGTGGGCAATCCCCTGCCGGCGGTAGTCCTCATGCACCCAAAGTTCCGTCACCATCAGGCGGTTAGACCACTCTTCTGGACAGGTCTCGATGCAGGCTATCATCTCGCCGCCCTGCACAATACCCCAGGCACAGGCTTTCTCCCAATGCTCCTGGTACAGCTTATCCGGAAAATCATACTCCTCCGGAAAATGACTCACCGGCTGCGCGAAAAACTTTTTCTCAAGCGTCACCTGAAATCCATCCTCCGTCTGTCCGATGACCACATCATAGTATTCCGTGGTGGTATACCGCATGGGAATAAGTGTTCCCTGCCATTTTTCCTTGGGAAGATGGATAATCTCATATGTGATATCAATCTGTTGTTTCATGTTTACCTCTTTCCTGCAGTATTTGGAACGTCAGTTCCAAACTTTTCCTCTCTCTTGTCCTTGCGGCGGCTTTTATTCATCTGCTGCTCACAGGCGACTTTGTATCGGCTGTTTTTGTGATATTCCCGGCAAGCCACGCAGTCCCCATGACGGGGACATTGAATCCGTCTGCATGGACAATTTTCCACTGTTTTATACTTCAAAATCCATGCAGCTCCTGACTGCCGTATAGGGTCTGACTTTTCCATCCGCCACAGCCACATGCTCCGGATGGACCGCGTAGCCCTTTAACGCCGCCGCATCCACGAAAGCAGAGTCCAACATCAAATCCACGTTGGAACTGGGCAGCCCCTCCGTATACACCCGAATCTCCAATAAGCCCGGGATCCGGCCCGCCAGCCCCTCCAACCCGGTCTTGATACCGGCCTTTACCGCTGTCTTCTCCTCCGCCGACAATTCCTCTTTTAATGTCCATAAAATAATATGCTTTACCATATCTACTCCTCCATCTCTTCCAGTTCCGTCTCCGTCTCCAGCATGCGTTCCAGCAGACTCTCCTGATTCTGCTCCTCCGCGTCTATCGCCTCCTGCAGTTCCACCAGTTTGGCGTAGTCGCTGGACAGGGCCGGGTCTGCCAGCTGCAGCTGCAGCTCGGCCAGCCTGCCCTCGCTCTCGGACAACTGACGCTCATACTTCTCTAGCTGACTTTTCAGGCGGGAGCGAATCTTCCCAGGATTGTAATACGTCTTTTTGTCGAACACATCTGTCAGAGTGGGAGCAGCCTTTCCGGTCTGCGTCTTGCCGCCCTCCTGCCCGGTCTGGGCCTTTCGGCTGCCGCTCTCACCGCCGGTATTTCCGGCAGGCCGCGCAGTTCCCACCAGGCCATCCGCCTCCTTCTGTTTCCGTTCCAGATATTCCTCATATCCCATCTTATATTGTGTCACGCCGCCTGCGGAAAATTCCAGTATCTCCGTGGCAATACGACTGATAAAATACCTGTCATGGGACACGAACAGCACCGTGCCTGTATATTCCTTCAGCATCTGTTCCAACGCCTCCTTGCCCACGATATCCATATGGTTGGTAGGCTCGTCCAGAATCAGCAGATTGGGCCTGGTCTGCAACATTTTGCACAAAGACAGCCGCACCTTCTCCCCGCCGGAGAGCTGGCCCATTAGTTTCATCACATCCTCTCCTGAAAACAGAAAGCCGCCCAGGGCGCTGCGCACCTCCTCCCGCACATAGTGGGGATACTCCTCCCAGAAATTGTCCAGCACCGTCTGCTGGGGATCCGCATCATCCAACACCGCCTTCTGCTGGTCAAAATATCCCCACTCCACATTCTGTCCGAATTTAAACTCGCCGCCCAGAGCCGGCAGCTCTCCGATCAAGGTTCTCAGCAGCGTGGATTTTCCTTTGCCGTTCTCCCCGATAATAGCAAGACGCTCCTTTTTTTGCAGCAAAAAGCTGACCTTTTCCAGCTCATGGTCATACCCAATAGACAAATCCCGGGCTTGTACCACATTGGTGTAGCTCTCTATTCTGGGTTCATACCTGGCGTGAAATGCCTTGGTGTCAAACCGTCTGGGTTTCTCGATCTTGACCATATGCTCAATCACCATACGCTTGGAGCGGGTAGCCGCCACCTTGCTGGGCGTGTTCTTCCATTTTTCTATCCACTCCGTCAGCCTCTGGATTTCCCGCTGCTGCTCCTCGTAGTCCTTTTCCTGCTTGGCCAGATTCTCCTCCTTCTGCCTCATAAAGGCGGAGTAATTGCCCGCATAGCGCTTGATCCTATGATATTCTATCTCATAGGTCACATCAATCACCTTATCCAGAAACATTCTGTCGTGGGACACAATAATTACCGCCTTGTCATAGGTCCTGAGATACCCCTCCAGCCATTCGATGGTAGGCAGGTCCAAATGGTTGGTAGGCTCGTCCAGCAGCATAATATCCGGCCGTCCCAACAGCAGCTTGATAAAGGCCACCTTCGTCTGCTGCCCTCCCGAGAAACTGCCGATCGGGCGCTCTAAGTCCTCCAGCGCAAAGCCAAACCGCTGAAACATGATCTCCATGTCCTGCCGCCAGGAATATCCCCGCAGAGCCTCCATCTTCCGCTGCAAGCTGTCATATTCGCCCAGGAGCTGCCTGTCATCAAATTCCTTCATCTGCTCCTCCAGCTCATTCATCCTCTTTTCACAGGCAAAAACCGGAGCAAAGACCTTCTTAATCTCCTCCTCCACTGTGACTTCCTTGTCCTCAAAATTAACCTGACGCAGGAACCCAATCTCCTGTTTTCCCGCCATAGTGATACCACAATCCTCATCGCTGTCAAGATTGTTCATTTGGATATCTCCCACAATCAATTTCAACAGCGTGGTCTTGCCGCATCCATTGCGGCCCACGATAGCAATTTTTTCCCTGTCGTGTACCTCAAAATTTACATCTTCCAATATGGTGTCCGCCCCGTATTGCACCAGGGCATGCCTTATCTGATATCTCATAATAACAGCCTGAATCCTTTCCGTAAAAAATCACACTCTTACTGCCCAGCGCAGTTTTGTGGAACGCGCCCTGCCGTTGGCCCTGCACTCCTGCGCCGAGGGACGCACTACCTCTCTGGATATCTCCGCAAAAACATGCTGTCTGTGATATTCCTGAAATGCCTTTTTTACCAGCCTGTCCTCGCCGGAATGAAAAGTCAGTATAGCCACTCTTCCTCCCTCCGCCAAGGCCTGGGGCAGCTTATCCAGAAATGCCTCCAGCACTTCAAATTCATTGTTTATGTCAATCCGCAGAGCCTGGAACACTCTCTGACAGGTTTTTTTCAACAGCTCCCTTTTCTCCCGGTTCTCCGGCAAAAAGGACAGTGCTGCCTCCACGGTTTCCCGCAGTTGAGTTGTAGTGCGAATCCCAATCCCCTTTTTTCGTCGCTTCACAATCGTCCCGGCGATCTCCTCAGCATATGGCTCATCCGCATTTTCCACCAGCATTCCCACGATCTCCTCCCGGCTCATCTGTGCCAGCCGCTGCCAGGCCGGTATCCCATTCTCCGGGTCCAGCCGCAGGTCCAGTTCACCGTCTGACTTGTAGGAAAAGCCCCTCTCGGGATTGTCGATCTGCATGGAGGATACTCCAAGGTCCGCCATAATAAAATGAAAGGGACCATATTCTCTGGCAATAGCGTCAATATTCGCAAAGTTCTCCCGGATTGCGGTGAAAATCTCCTGGTCATATCCTGCCTTCCGCAATCGTTCCTGCGTCTTCGTTATCTCTATGGGGTCCACATCCAGTCCATAGAGATGTCCCCTTCCCTGCAGGCAGTCCAGCATCCTCCTGGCATGGCCTCCGTATCCCAGGGTGGCGTCCAGTCCGACTTCTCCTGGCTGAATGCGCAGCGCCTGCAGCACCTCATCTGCCATGATGGAAATATGCATTCCCGCAGGCGTACTTCCTTTTTCGATCACTCTGGCCACAGTCTCGGCATATCTCTCCGGGTTATGCTCCTTATATTTTTCCGCAAACGTCTTCGGATGCGTACCCGAATATCGCTTTCTCCGTTTATGCTCTTCCATCATTCGCTCCTATCTCCTCATTTAAAACACAACCATTCACATTATACTAGGCTTTGCTCAATATATCCACATTTTTTTGGAAAAATGTGAGGGATTCCAGGACCTTCAGAGATGTCGAGAATATGCAGAATATTTCTAAGTATAAAAAGACAATCGCTGAATACCATATAAATCAAGGTTTCAGCGATTGCTGCATTTTCATGCTGGTGGTGGGACTTGAACCCACACAAGGTTGCCCTTGGCAGATTTTGAGTCTGCTGCGTCTGCCATTCCGCCACACCAGCAAATTGTGTAATTCTTGGCAACAAAATGATTCTACCACATAAAATCTGTTTTGACAAGTAAAATTTCTAATGAATTGTTATCTGTACTCCATCTCCACTCTCACATGATTCCCCCGCAGAGCTACGGTGGCTACACTGCCCACCACCAGGGGCATCATGGGACTGAGATGTCCCATATCCAGATCCATAATCACAGGAACCTGATATTTCGCCGCCACAGCCAGTACCGCCTGGTATGCGTCCAGACCCATCATAGCCTCGCTGTTTAACGCCCTGCCAAAGAGAAAGCCTTTGACATACCGAAACCATCCTGCCTGTTCCATTTGCCACATGGCGCGGCGAATGCCCATCACATTCAGATCACAGGCCTCCAGCATCCACAAGATTCCGTCCTCCCGGTATTTTTCGCAGAAGGCCGCTGTACCGTCAAATCGTGTGCCCAGAAGATTTACCAGACAGTCCATGCAGCCGCCCAGCAGCCGGCCGGTGACACACAGCTTTGTCTCCTCCTTTGGACTTACAATCCATTCTGTTCCTGTATATACCTTGAGTGCCAGCGGCTCGGTCACATAATAGGGCTGCAGCGGATTTTCTTCATCCCGCAGGGATTCCTTCTCCCACAGGGGATAGCTCTCCACTGTCCGCTTTGCGCCCGTCAGCAGCTCAAAGGCGTCTTTAATCGACGCATGCCAGGGCTCCATGCCAAAGGCTGCGGCACAGGGACCATAGATTGCCGCTGTATCGCACAGCGTTACCAGCGGATAGATCAAATTGGTATTGTCGGAATATCCCATGAACCATTTGGGGTTTGCCTGGGCCAACTGCTGGAAATCCACATGCTCCAAAATCTCACACATAAGCTCGCCGCCCCCGCAGGAGATCAGTGCATCCGCCTCCTTGCCGCAGAACATTTCCATGACCTCAGCGCCACATTTCTCCGGCGTATTGCTGATACCGATTCCCTCGCCTGCATAACAGTTGGGCCCCAATACCGTCCCATACCCCATTCCCTGCCATCTGTCCAGAGCATGGTCAAACGCGCTTCTATAGGGTTCTATATTACAGCCAAAGGAGGGCGCCAGGAATCCGACGTTGTCTCCCTTTCTCAAGTCCTCAGGATATCTCATACTTACACCTTTCTATTAAAACATCTTTTCAAATATCGGGAAACAGTCAAGAGTCGCAAAATAGTCCTTTTCCGTCTCTGCTCTCCGGATCAGCTGCACGCTGCCGTCCTCTCTCAGCAGCAGCTCTGCCGATTTCAATTTCCCGTTGTAATTGTATCCCATGGCAGAACCGTGAGCGCCGGTGTCGTGAATGGCAAGATAATCACCGATTTCCACCTCTGGCAGCATACGGTCTATCGCGAATTTGTCATTGTTTTCACATAGAGAGCCTACCACATCATACATGTGATCGCAGGGCTGCTCCTCCTTGCCCAGCACTGTAATATGGTGATAGGCGCCGTACATGGCCGGACGCATCAGGTTCACGGCGCAGGCATCCACCCCCAGATATTCCTTATATATATGTTTCTCATGGATTACCTGGGTTACCAGATGACCATAGGGTGCCATCATGAACCGCCCCAGCTCTGTATAGATCGCCACGTCTCCCATGCCTGCCGGAACCAAAACCTCATCGTACACCTTATGCACGCTCTCACCAATGACATGAATATCATTGGGCGACTGCTCCGGACGGTAGGGTACGCCGATACCGCCGGACAGATTGATAAACCGGATATGGGCGCCTGTCTCCTCCTTCAGTTTCACCGCCAGTTCAAACAACTGCTTTGCCAGCACCGGATAGTATTCATTGGTCACAGTATTGCTGGCCAAAAATGCATGGATACCAAAATTCTCCACGCCTTTTTTCTTTAAAATTCTGTATCCCTCAAACATCTGCTCTGTGGTAAAACCGTACTTGGCGTCTCCGGGATTGTCCATAATGTCCGTCCCAAGAGAAAAATATCCGCCGGGATTAAAACGGCAGCTTACAGTCCCCGGCAAATACCCCAGCGTTTTTTCCAGAAAATCAATATGCGTGATATCATCTAAATTAATCGTCGCACCGATTTTAGCCGCATAGACAAACTCCCCCGCGGGGGTATCATTGGAAGAAAACATGATGTCCTCCCCAGGAATTCCCATGGCATGGCTGAGCATCAGTTCCGTCATGGAAGAACAGTCTGTGCCGCAGCCATAGTCCCTCAAAATATCTATCAAAAAGGGATTTGGCGTGGCCTTCACCGCAAAAAATTCCTTATATCCGGGATTCCAGGCAAAAGCCTCCCGCAGCGCCTTGGCGTTGGCCCGGATTCCCCTCTCGTCATAGATGTGAAAAGGAGTCGGATATGTTTTCGCAATTTCTTCTATCTGTGCCTTGGTTACAAATGCTTCTTTTTCCATTTTTCTTTTCCTCGCAATCCCTATTTGAATCTTTCCTCCACATGCATATCGCAGACCCTGTCTGCGATACTGCACAAATCCGTATATGAAACGATAGTTTCCTACAGCAGATGTGCCCGCATCTCTTCCGGACTCATGGCGCTCAAATATGCCGGAGCCACGTCAAACACCGTCTTGCACCCCGTCATACCCTCCCGGTTCATACGGTAAGCCGCTCTGGCGTAAGCCGTCAGCACACAGGCCGTAAACTCCGGGTTGGAGTCCAGTTTCATACTGTATTCAATCACATGGTTGTGTTCGCCGTTCACCCCTGTCTTTCCGGTACGCAGCACAAAACCGCCGTGGGGAATACCGGCATGGTCCCGCAGAAGTTCCTCCTGGGTGACAAAATGTACCGTGGTGTCATAGTCGGCAAAGTAGTTGGGCATGGTCTTGATCTCCTGCTCTATCCGAGCTTTGTCGGCGCCTTCCTGGGCCACCACAAAGCATTCCCGGGTATGTTTCTGCCTGGTGGTAAGTTCCGGATTCTCACAGGCCCGCACAGACGCCAGGGCGGACTCCACCGGAATCGTATACTGCTTTGCGTCCTTTACCCCGGCGATACGACGGATGGCATCGGAATGTCCCTGGCTGATTCCCTTACCCCAGAAAGTATAGTCGCTGCCGTCCCGCAAAATTGCGTTGGCATACAAGCGATTCAGAGAAAACATTCCCGGGTCCCATCCCACAGAAATCATTGCCACCTTTCCACCCTTTTTTGCCGCCTGATCCACTGCCGCAAAGTGCTGGGGAATGTTAGCATGCGTGTCAAAACTGTCAATAACATTAAAATCTCCGGCATACTCGGGAGTCTGCCGGGGCAAGTCTGTAGCGGAACCGCCGCAGAGCATCAGCACATCAATCTCATTCTTTTTCTCCAACAACTGGTCCGCTCTGTACACCGACGCGCCGCTGACGGTTTTCACGCTGGAAGGCTCCCGGCGGGTAAATACCGCCACCAGTTCCATATCCTCGTTCTGGCCCACGGCACACTCAATGCCCCGGCCCAGATTTCCATATCCCATAATTGCAATCCTTATTTTCTCCATATTTACACCCCCGCATATCTGTAGCCTACAAGTCAACTATGGCTTGGCCCGCGCTATTGCTCAAATCAGTATTTGGAAGGTCACTTCCAAACCTGCACCGCCATGCTGGCGTCCTCTATATATCCTCAATCTGCCAGTCTATGGGGGACACCCCATGCTCCTCAAGAAAACGATTGGTCTGGCTGAAAGGCTTACTGCCAAAGAAACCGTTGTACGCCGACAGCGGACTGGGATGAGGCGCTTTCAGAATCAGATGGTTGGGATTGTGCAGCATTCTCTCCTTGGACTGAGCCGGTCTGCCCCACAGGATAAATACAATGGGACGATCCTGCTTGTCCAGCGCTGCTATGGCGGCGTCTGTGAATTCCTCCCAACCTTTTCCCCTGTGGGAGTTGGCCATATGCGCCCGGACCGTCAACACTGTATTGAGCATAAGCACCCCCTGCTCGGCCCATTTTACCAGATAACCATTGTTAGGAATCCTACATCCCAGATCGTCATGCAGCTCCTTATAAATATTTACCAGAGACGGCGGAATATCCACATCCGGTCTCACAGAAAAACACAGTCCATGGGCCTGTCCCACATTGTGATAGGGGTCCTGTCCCAGAATCACCACCTTCACCTGGCTTAAGGGGGTCAGATGAAAGGCATTGAAAATATCATCCGCCGGTGGGAATATCTGTGTGCTGTCATATTCATCCTTCACAAAATGAAATAGTTTTGCATAGTAAGGTTTGTGAAACTCCGGCTCCAGCTCCGTGAGCCAGTCATTGTTTATCATCGCCATAATTACCTCTTTTCCGCAATACACAGATACACTCTGCGCTATTGCACCAGCATTTACACAAGCCGCACGGAAACGCCCCGAGAGTGCAGATATTCCTTCACTTCTCTTATCTCCAGCTCTTTATAATGAAACAGAGATGCCGCCAGCACCGCCTCGGCTCCCGCACAGACCAGCGCGTCATAAAAATGTTCCAGCTTACCCGCGCCGCCGGAGGCTATCACTGGAATCTTCACCGCATCAGCCACTGCTTTAGTCAGCTCCAGATCATATCCCGCCTTGGTTCCATCACCGTCCATGCTGGTCAGCAGTATTTCGCCTGCTCCCAGCTCTTCCGCCTTTATGACCCATTCCAGAGCATCCATGCCCATATCCACACGTCCGCCATTTTTGTAGATATTCCAGCCAGAGCCGTCCGCCCGGCGCTTGGCGTCTATGGCTACCACCACACATTGGCTGCCAAACTTATCCGCCGCATCGCTAATTAGCCGGGGATTCATGATGGCGGCTGAATTCACCGCAATCTTGTCCGCACCCTCCCGCAGAATGGCCCGAAAATCCTCCACCGTGCGGATACCTCCACCCACGGTAAAGGGAATAAACACCTTACTTGCCACCTGGCGTACCCACTCAAGCTGTGTGGCGCGGCTGTCCGCCGAGGCATTGATATCAAGAAAGACCAACTCATCCGCACCCTCCCTGTCATAGGCCGCCGCCGCCTGCGCCGGGTCGCCCGCGTCACGGGGATTGAGAAAATTCACACATTTTACTACCCTGCCATCCTTCACGTCCAGACAGGGGATTATTCTCTTGGTATGCATATCGACTCCCTCCTGATTTATTCCCCTGTACCGTTTACCACCGAGACAAAATTCTGTAGTATCTTTCGTCCCACACCAGAACTTTTCTCCGGATGAAATTGACAGGCAAAAATATTGTCCTTTTCCACTGAGGCATGAATCAACGCGCCGTACTGTGTGGTAGCTGTGACAATCGCCTCCTCCTGCGCCTGCAGATAATATGAGTGTACAAAGTACACATAAGAGTCCTCCGGCAAGTCCTGAAACAGCCGTCCCCGATTGGGAAATTTCAAATTATTCCAGCCTATGTGGGGAACCTTTAAACCTCCGTCGTCCGGAATCCGGACAATTCTGCCCGGCAGCAGTCCCAGTCCCTTTACTCCCGGACTTTCCTCACTGCTCTCAAACATTAGCTGCAGCCCCAGACAGATTCCAAGGAGTGGAATCCTGCGCTCTGTCACCAAAGCTATAGTCTCCACCAGACCATAACTCTCCAGACGTTCCATCGCGTCTCCAAATGCGCCCACTCCCGGCAAAATCACACCGTCGGCCCCCAGAATCTCCTCGGGATTGCGAGTCACCTTCACCTGCTCACCCAGAGCAATCAGTGCCTTCTCGACACTTTTTATATTTCCTGCATCATAGTCAATTATTGCAATCATATGCGTTTTACCCCATGGTGTCAACAAATTCCGTATCCGAATTTTCCTCTTCCTCCGGCAGCCAATCTTCGTAGGAGATCGGTGTCTCCTGCTGCTCGTCTGTCTCTTCGGGATCGCTGCCTAACTTCTCCAGTACCTCTATCAGCGCAAGCGTGTAGTCCACATCACTCTTCAGTGCGGCAATCTCCATCGCCCGCTCCTCACTCAGTCCATAGTTGGCTGTCAACAGTCCACTCATACCCGCATAGGTCTCCTCAACTATGTCCAGACAATTCCATTTTTGTCCCTGTACATAGGACGTCTCCTTACGGCGAACACACTGTACCAGATAATCCAACGCCTCCAGCTCTCTTCCCTCCATCACCAGTCTTCGGTAATTGCCCTTCATACGCTCCATTTGCAAAGCCAGTTCCGACCTGTGATACATCAGCTCCTGGTTGTCGTTGAGATCCTGCCCGAACAGCAGACTATAGCACTCCATATAATCTCCCGCATAGTAGGCTCTTTCCGCTCCCTGCTTATTGACATAATCTATATATAGATGACTGACCAGTATATACGCAAAACCGAAAACCAACACCACCAGCATAAGAGGCAGAATTTTTTTCAGCGACAGCTTTTTGCCGGGGAGCAAATCCTCCACAGGAACAGGCGGTTTCTCTTTCTTAGGTTTCTTTTCTTTTTTCTTCTTTCCCTTGCTGTCGGCGGACTCATCAAGTTCCTCATCTTCGTCCATCTCGGCAGCTTTCTTGCCTTTATCCTTATCCTTGCCCTTTTTCTTCTTTCCTTTGGCCTGTTTCTTTTCTTTGTCAAGCTCTTCCAGAATCGCTCCGTTCTCGTCGCTGATCAGCTCGGCCGGCTCTTCCCCGCTCTCCTCCTCCTGGGTCAGCGCATTTAAAAGCTTGCTCCAAAAGCCCTGCTTTTTCTCCTCCGCCGCAGGCTCGGCAGTCACACTTTCCTCCGCCTCCTGCTGCAAGCCCACAGCATCATCTTCCGTGTCTCCAGTGATGTTGGCCATGATACTTTCCACAGTACTATCCACATCATCTTCAACGCCAACGTCTGTAGCTGCGGCAACATCCTCTGGCAGATTAACAGCAGAATCCTGCCCTTCCTTTCTCTTCCTGCCGCGGGGCCTCTTCTCCTTTTTTACCCGCTCCTTCTTTACTTTCTCTTTCTTTTTCCGTTTCTTACCCGGTCTCTCAAGCAGCTCCGCCATCTCGTCCGAATTGCTTTCCCCCGCATACCTTGCGTCCGGAGACAACTCTTCGTTCAATTCCTGCATCAGGGAATCAACCATATCCTCTACTGGCTCATCACGCTCCGCCTTATCCAGCAGTTCAGAGATTTCCTGTCCGTCCGCCCCCAGGCTCTCCAAAAGACTGCCCAGATCATCTGCCTCCTGGTTGGCGCTCTCCGGCTGCTCCATATCAGACTCCGGCTGCAGAGAGAGTTCAGGTTCGGTCTGCACTGGCATATCAGGCTCCTCCGCCTCGGATATACCGCTTTCTGACAACTCGTTCATGTCAGGCTCCGGGTCCTTGAACATATCAAACTCTGTCTCCCATGCCATGTCAGATTCCGTCTGCTCATTCGGTTCGGGATCTGACAGCTCAGATATTTCCTCATCCGATTGCTCGGATATTTCAGATATCTCCTGCTCCGGCACATCAAAAACAGCCGGTTCTTCCTCCTGCTCTTCCTCCGGCTTAAGTTTCACCAATTCCACTGGTTCATCGCTATCCTGCCCTGCCATATCCTGAATCATGCCAGAAAGGATTGCCTGCTCCTCTGTAGGCTCATCTCCCTGACTTTGGCCAGGCTGTTCTTCAGGAACAGTTTCCGTGTCGCCCAGCAGTCCACTGAACAACTCCTGAGGTACGCTGTCCATATCATCCGAAAATTGATTGAGCAAATCTCCCAATCCATTGTCCTGGTCCGAATCATCTGTTCCATCTGCTGCTCCGGTGGAAGTTCCTTCGGTTAATGATTTCAGTAACTGATCTAAATATTCTTCGTTGGAATCCATTTTATCCTGACTACGCCTATGGCGATCCTTTCCTGTTTATTTTAACACTTCTATAATATCTCTTCTGTCAGCAGCCAGTCAATAGCATTCTTTGCTATTGATATGCCTCTCTCATGCAGTTCCTCTGTCAAATGATACAATCTGCCATTCACCCTCACCAAAAAAGCCTTTTGATTGTAATAACAGGTCTTTTCAAAAGGAAATCGTATCACCGTGGGATAATCCAGGTTTACACCCAATTCCAGAATACACACCCTTCGATTCAGAGTTCCCTGCAGCCACTTGGTATATCGGTGCCAGTCATCCAAATACCCGCTCTCCATGTATTTTTCCAAATAAATATTATTGAGTGTCATCTCTCCATGACACTTGGGACAACTGCCCAGTATATTCGATTTACAGTCTCTGTCCATAATCGCACGGTACAACTCTTCACGCTCTGAATCATTCACCTGCGCCAGGCTCTCTTCACAGCCGCAGACACACTGTTTCTTCTCCAGTGTACCGCAGGGTGTCACGATCCGATCCCGTGGGAATCCTGCATAGTTCAGAATGTCTGTCTGACATGTACTGATCAAAAAAAAGTTTTTATCCTTTACCACCTGATACAGTTTTCGCAGCGCCGTCACTGCACGCCCACTGTCTCTGACGCCTCTATCCGCCAGCAGCGGCAGCAGATCCATACGTCCAATCTGTTCCAGATACTCTGTGCCATCCTTGTACCGCGGCTGCGTCTCCAAAAAAGCCCGCTCTTCAAACTCTTCTCCGACTCCTATCAGGAGCATATCTGCCGCCTGCAGCTCCTCCAGTATCCTTTGCTCCATGCATATACCTGCCTTTTCACGAAAAAAGCCGGGTGCCCCGGCCTTTTCCCTATACTGCGTTATTCAGTAACTCATCAATTGCATGAACCAGATTGACAATCTCAGGCTTTGACAGCTGTCTGTCTGCTCCCAGCGCCTCCCCTTTTCTCCTCATCTCATCGTTTACCAAAGAGGAAAAAATGATAATCGGGATATGTTTCGTACTGTCATCATCCTTCAGCAGTTTGACCAGGCGGTGTCCATCCATCTGCGGCATCTCAATATCTGTAATCAAACATTTTACCCGCTGATCCAGATTGCCGGCAGCCACGCCCGCCATAATGTAATCATATGCCTCCTGACCATTGGCGGTATGGGTAATATTGGTATATCCCGCCTTGTTCAGGCAGTCTACAATCAACTTGTTCAGCAGTTGAGAATCCTCCGCAATCAGAATCGGAACACCGCTCCTCTCACGGGGACCAAGTTCAGCAATCTCGGATATCTTAAGACCTGTCTCAGGAGAGATATCCGTCACAATCTTCTCGAAGTCCAAAATCACAATCAACCTGTCGCTGATCTTGACAATGCCGCTGGCCACGCCGCTCTCTGCGTCAGACAACGTTGCATTGGGGGTAATAATGTCCTTCCAGGTTACTCTATGTATGCCGATCACCTGCTCTACATGAAAGGCAATATCCAGCTTATTGAAATTCGTAATAATGAATAAGCCCTTTTTCTCCATCTGGCCTCTCTGCAGGCAGTTCATCAGATCGATTGCGGTGATCATGCGGTCTCTCGGCATGAACACGCCCTCGATGCTGGGGTGAGAATTCGGGATCGGCGTGGGTTCCAGATAACCAATGATCTCTTTGACCTTTGCCACGTTGATACCATAATAGTTGCCATCAACAATAAACTCCAGAATCTCCAATTCATTTGTTCCGTTTTCCAGTAAAATTTTTGAATCCATAGTTTCCACCTCACATTTTATACCCATAAGTCTCTTCGACGTGACTCAGTAGAGATATTATAACATATATTTTCAAAAAAACATACTATTATCTACAAAAAAAATAATTTTTTTTGTAATAAAATAAACAGGCATCTGCCTGCTCATCTTATCGGTTTTCATCGGAACAAATCTTGCGTTTACTTCCATGCCCTCAAAACCGA
>JAAGKN010000275.1_pt1 | contig 62190 bp, 52 predicted proteins | sample 6206371 | NCBI WGS metagenome assembly JAAGKN01 (sample SAMN11533720, study PRJNA540317) | gut metagenome | isolation source: fecal pellets from male and female animal of same cohort | host: Peromyscus leucopus | place: USA:CA | collected 2017 | reverse complement strand
CTGGAGTCAACCTCGCGAATCCTCGACCCCAACATCATCGGCGAAGACCACTACAACACCGCCCAGGCCGTGAAGCAGCTGCTGCAGAAATACAACGAGCTTCAGGACATCATCGCCATCCTCGGTGTCGACGAGCTCTCTGACGAGGACAAGCTCGTGGTGTCGCGCGCACGCCGCGCCCAGCGCTTCCTCTCGCAGCCCTTCCACGTGGCCGAGCAGTTCACCGGTCTTCCCGGCGTGATGGTGCCCCTCAACGAGACCATCCGCGGCTTCAAGATGATTCTTTCGGGCGAGATGGACGAATACCCCGAGCAGGCCTTCCTCAACGTGGGCACTATCGACGAGGCCATAGCCAAGGGTAAGAAACTCCTTGCCGAGGTGGCCAACTAACGAGTAAGCAACAACAAAAACCAGGAGAAATGACACTGAAAATCATATCGTCGGTGGAGACAGTCTTTGAGGGCGAAGTGGAGAGTGTGACACTGCCCGGCACCAAGGGTGCCTTTACCGTGCTGCACAATCACGCGTCGCTCATCTCTACCCTCAGCAAAGGTAAGCTCAGCTACCGCACCCCCGGGGGCGAAGACCACACAGTCGATGTGAGCGGTGGCTTGGCAGATGTTGACAGCAACATTATATCCGTATGTATATACTAAACTCAACGATGAATCGCATACTGAAATACATAATCATGGTGGTGTCCGTGATGCTTATGCCCCTGGCAGCCCGCGCTGCTGAGCATGAGGAAGGAGGCCCCATCAACCCCAAAGAGATAATCTTTGAGCACCTTGGCGACGCATACGGATGGGAAGTACCCTTCAACCACCATGTGCGCATCCCCCTGCCAGTGATAGTGAAGGCCAAAGACGGAGGATTTCAGGTGTTCTCTTCGGCAAGGATACAGCACGGAGAGGAATACACCACCGCTGACGGCTACACATTCACCTTGGCAAAAGAGGGAGAGCCTCACCAGGGACGAGTGGTGCAGCTGATCGACGGCGAGCAGTACAGGCCCCTTGACATCTCCATCACCAAGAATGTGGCGGCCCTGTTCGTGTCGCTGCTGCTTGTGGCGGGCCTTATGCTTTGGCTGGCCGGATTCTACAAGCGCCATCCCTACGGCGCGCCCCGCAAGGGCCTCGGAGCCGTGGAGACAGTGGTGGAATTCGTGTACGAGGGAGTGGTGAAGAACACTCTCAAGGAGGAGGCCCCGAAATTTGCCCCCTACCTGCTCACAGCGTTCTTCTTCATCTTAGGGATGAACCTGCTGGGCCTTGTGGTGGTATTCCCGGGCGGCGCCAACCTCACGGGCAACATAGCCATCACCCTTGTGATGGCCGTGCTCACCTTCTTAGTGACCAACATCTACGGCACCAAGCATTACTGGAAGGAGATATTCTGGCCCGATGTGCCCATGTGGCTTAAAGTGCCGATTCCCATCATGCCTGTGATCGAGATTTTCGGCATGTTCACCAAGCCCGCGGCGCTCACCGTGCGTCTGTTCGCCAACATGATGGGCGGCCACATGATAGTGATCGTGCTCACGCTGCTCATCTTCATCTTCTCATACATGAGCCCATATGCCGGAGGCCTCACCACAGTGGTGTCAGTGTTCTTCTCGGTGTTCATGCTCTGTATTGATGTGCTGGTGAGCTTCATCCAGGCCTACGTGTTCACGATGCTCTCCACCATATTCATCTCACTGGCCCGCGAGAAGGGCCACGAGCATGAGCCGGTAAAGGCATGACACTCCCCCAAAAAACAAAAAAAAACAATAAACCAAACAATAAACTAACCCATTAAACAGAAACAACTATGTTAGGCATGTTAGCAGAATTGGCCCTCAGCGGCCTCGGAGCAAGTATCGGCGCAAGTATCGCCGCAATCGGTGCAGGTATCGGTATCGGTAAAATCGGTGCAGCAGCTATGGAAGCCATCGCACGCCAGCCCGAAGCAGCCGGTGACATCCGAAGCAACATGATTGTGATCGCCGCTCTTATCGAGGGTGTGGCACTCTTCGCAGTCATCGTATGTATCCTGGCTCTCTTCGTATAATCATAAAACAAGCGAAATAAATGGAACTATTCACGCCTGATTTCGGCTTGATCTTTTGGATGTTCGTGTCCTTTGGCATCCTCTTCCTAATTTTGTGGAGATTTGCCTGGCCGGTAATCCTCAAGAGCATCGAGAGTCGTGCCGAGCTAATCGACAAAGGTGTGGAGTATGCGCAAAATGCCCAGAAGCAACTTGAGAATGCCCACCAGCAAGCCCAGCAATACATAACCGAAGCTCAGAAAAAGCAAGCCGAAATGCTACGTGAGGCCGACAAGATGAAGAATCAGATCATCGAGGAGGCTCGCAGCGAGGCTAAGAAAGAGGCTCAGAAGGAAATGGAGCAGGCTAAGCTGTCAATCCAGCAGCAGCAGAAAGAGGCTGAGGAGGCCTTCAGGCTTCAGGTAAGCGACTTCGCACTGCAGATTGCGCAGAAAGTGGTGAAGCAGGAAATGACTGACACCAAAGCGCAGACCAAATTAGTAGACACCCTTCTCGACGAGCTTGAGAGCAAAAACTAATACACGACTATGGATCAAGGACTAATACCGAAGCGATATGCCAAGGCCCTCTACGAGGTGGCCCGCGAGCAAGGCAACGAAGCCAAGCTCTACGATGAGATGAAATCTCTGGACCGAGCAGTAGCCTCTGAGCCCGGACTCAACGAAACGCTTGAAAATCCGTTTGTGAGCAACAGCGACAAAGCCGCTCTGATATATACTGCCTGCGGCAGCGACAGCACCGACGCTCCGCTCGCCAACTTCGTCAGACTACTCGAAGAGAATCATCGTCTGGGCATGGTCCGGGCCATAGCAAATGCTTACCAAGACATCTACCGACAAGACAAACACATCTACCGAGTGGAGGTGACCGCTGCCTCTAAAATGGAGCCAAAGAGCGAGGAAAGGCTCAAAAAGCTGATTCTGGCAAGGCTCGACGGAGGCACTATGGAGTACACCATGAAGATAGACCCCAGCCTGATTGGAGGATTCACGGTAAACATCGAGAACCAGCGCTTAGACGCTTCCGTAAAAAACGAGCTGAAACAATTGCGTTTAAACCTACTAAGAAAACATTAAGCATACAATGATTAACCCTAGCGAGATATCGGAAGTTTTAAAACAACAACTTGCAAACGTCAACTCAAAAGTATCATTTGAGGAGGTCGGCACAGTGCTTGAGGTAGGCGACGGCGTGGCCCACGTCTACGGCTTGGACAATGTGCGAGCCAACGAACTTGTGGAGTTTGAGAATGGCGTGAAAGGCGTGGCCCTCAACCTTGAAGAGAGCAACGTGGGTGTAATATTGCTGAACAATGTCAATAAAGTCACCGAAAACATGACCGTGCGCCGCACAGGCGAAATCGCTTCCATTCCCGTTGGTGAAGGCCTGCTCGGCCGCGTAATCAATGTGCTTGGTGAGCCCATCGACGGTCGCGGCCCCATTCAGGGCGAGATGCTGCTGATGCCCCTGGAGCGCAAAGCCCCGGGTGTGATCTACCGCCAGCCCGTGAACCAGCCGCTGCAGACCGGCCTGAAGGCCATCGACTCGATGGTGCCCATCGGCCGCGGACAGCGCGAGCTCATCATCGGCGACCGCCAGATTGGCAAGACTGCCATCGCGATCGACACAATCATCAACCAGCGCAAGGACTATGAGGCCGGAAAGCCCGTGTACTGCATCTATGTGGCCATCGGACAGAAAGCCTCTACCATCGCAGCCCTTGTGGACACCCTGCGCAAGCACGGGGCCATGGACTACACAGTGGTGGTGGCAGCCTCCGCTTCGGAGTCTGCTTCAATGCGCTACTACGCCCCCTTTGCCGGTGTGGCCATCGGCGAGTATTTCCGCGACACCGGCCGCGACGCCCTCATCGTATACGACGACCTCTCGAAGCAGGCTGTGGCCTACCGCGAGATTTCGCTGATCCTCAAGCGCCCCTCCGGCCGCGAGGCTTACCCGGGCGATATCTTCTACCTGCATTCTCGTCTGTTGGAGCGCGCCGCCAAGATCATCAACAACCAGGAGGTGGCCAGCACTATGAACGACCTCCCCGCCGTGCTCAAAGACAAGGTCAAGGGCGGTGGCTCGCTCACAGCCCTCCCCATCATCGAGACTCAGGCCGGCGACGTGTCGGCATACATCCCCACCAACGTGATCTCCATCACCGACGGCCAGATCTTCCTCGAGACCGCCCTCTTCAACCGCGGCATCCGTCCGGCCATCAACGTGGGTATCTCCGTGTCGCGTGTGGGCGGCAACGCTCAGATCAAGTCGATGAAGAAGGTGGCCGGTACGCTGAAGATCGACCAGGCTCAGTTCCGCGAGCTCGAGTCGTTCACCAAATTCGGCGGCGACATCGACCCGGTGACCGCCCGCGTCATCGACAAGGGCCGCAAGAACGAGCGTCTGCTCATCCAGCCCCAGTATCACCCCATGGCAGTGGAGGATGAGGTAGCCCTCATCTACTGCGGTGTCAACGGTCTGCTCTCAGATGTGCCCCTTGACAAAGTGGCAGAATTCGAGAAGCAGCTGCTGCAGCTGCTCCACGCCAAGCACGCCGAAGATGTGCTCGCTGTGATCAAAGCCGGTAAGCTCACCGACGATGCCACAGCCAAGCTCACCGAGGCAGCGAGGGAAGTGGCCGGATCGTTCTCCAAATAAGCTATAATTCACCCTACCCCATAGGCGAGGACAGCCTCACCTGCCCTCGCCTTTAAATCTTAACCATCAAAGGGGACAGTGTCCCCCCCCACCCAACAAAAGAAAAAAGTCGAGCCCCACGGCACACCCGCGGCGCGATTATTACTAATTAAGCATTATATGTTTTCACAATGGCCACATTAAGAGAATTGAAAGGACGCATTGGTTCGGTAGCATCCTCAGAGAAAATTACCGGAGCGATGAAAATGATATCCTCGGCAAAGATGCGCAAAGCCGAAGGAGAGCTACGACGTCAGCTTCCATTCCGCAACCAAATAGAGACCATCATAGGCAATCTGATGAGTGCGGATGCCGAGTTTTCGTCGCCCTTGACCCTGGTGCGCCCCGTGCAGACGGTGGCCCTGGTGGTGCTTGGCAGCGATGATGGCCTTTGCGGTGCATACAATGTGAATATCTACAAGCACCTGCTGACCCACATCGGCGAGGTGCGCGAGAAATATGGCATGGGCGTGGAGATAGAGCTCTACCCTGTGGGCAAGAAGATGGCCAAGGCCGTGGGCAAGCTCCAAGACGAGCACCTGAGCGTGCATTATGCCGACGGCGTGTCAAGCAAGAGCTCTGGAGATGCCGTGAAGCTCTTCGGCGACGACCTCCAGCAGAAATTCCTGGACGGGGCCGTGCAGGAGGTGCATCTGGTGTACATGCATTATATTTCGGTGAGCCGCCAGCGCCCCACCGCTGATGTGATGCTGCCCGTGACACAGGAGTCGTTCAGCTCCGACAAGGCCAAAAAGACCGAGCGCCCGTATATATTCGAGCCCAATGCCGCAGAGATATTCCAGACGGCCATACCCATGTATCTGCTGTCGATGATGCAGGAGGTATTCACCGAGAACCGCGTCTCGGAGCAGGCGGCCCGCGTGATGGCGATGCAAAGCGCCAACGACAACGCCAAGAAGCTGCTCGAACAGCTGCGCCTGGAATACAACAAACTCAGACAACAAAGTATCACCAACGAGCTGCTCGACATCGTGGGCGGCCAGAGACGTGACTGACATACGCGCCCTGATCCCCGGCCGAAAAGCGGGATCACGAGAACACAAGGAAATAAATAAACAAAATAAGAATCCGAAAAGGAAAAAACAATGGGTAGTATAAAAGAATATCTATCATCATTTGGCTCCGGACTGAAAAGCCTCGTGACAGGCCTTTCTGTGACCGGAAAAGAATTCGTGACCCCAAAGATCACCGAATTTTATCCTGAAGACCGCAAAACCTACAAATGGCCCGAAAGATTCCGCGCCGTGCTTGAGCTCAAGTATGACAGCGAGGGACGCCACAAATGTATAGCTTGCGGCACCTGCGAGAGAGCTTGCCCCAACGGCACCATCACCGTACAGACTAAGATGGTGGAGAGCGCCGACGGCAAAAAGAAGAAAAAGCTCGACAAATACATCTACGACTTAGGCACCTGCACCTTCTGCAACCTGTGTGTCACCTCATGCCCCACAGACGCCCTGGAGTTCTCTAATGATTTTGAGCAGGCCGTGTTCACACGCGAGAAGCTGGTTAAGACCCTTAACTATCTGCCCGAGAAGGAAGATCCCGCTCCCTCTCCTGAGGAGGTAGCAAAGGCACAGGCTGAGCGCCAGGCCAAGATAGAGGCTGCCCTCAAGGCCAAAGCCGCACGCGAGGCTGCTGCCGGCGCACCCGCTGCCGCTGAGGCCCCCGAAGCTAAAGCCCCTGCCGCTGAGGCTCCCGCCGCCGCACCCGCAGTGAACCCCGCCGTGCAGAAAGCCATTGACGCCGCAAAGGCAGCAATCGCCGCAGCAGCCACTCCCGAGGACAAAGCCAAGGCTGAGGCCAAGCTCGCCAAAATCGAGGCAGCCCTTAAGGCCAAAGCAGCAAAAGGCTGAGACGCCTGAGGCCACGGCCATCGGCCAGTGGCCATCAGCATAAATCCTGAAAAAACATTTACAACTACAAACAGTAAAATAATAAACAATCAGATATATGGAATCAGTAGGAAGTATCATTATGTACGTGATCATCGCATTGGTGATGATTATCTGCTCGGTACTCACTGTCACCACCCGCAAAATCCTCAGGTCGGCCACATTCCTGCTCTTCACCCTTTTCGGAGCCGCAGCCCTTTACTTCATGCTGGGCTACGAATTCCTGGGCGCGGTGCAGATTGCTGTGTATGCCGGAGGTATTGTGGTGCTTTTCGTCTTCTCAATATTGCTGACGAGCAAGCCCGGTGACAACACCGAGAAGTTGTCCTCTAAATCCCGCGGCCTTGGCCTTGTGGCCGCCCTCGGGATGCTATTAGTGAGCGGATACGCTCTCATCAGCCGCGCCCTGAGCTTCACTGCGCTTCCCGAGATGGGAGACCAGACCATGAAGCAGCTTGGCACCACCCTTATGGGCACAGGTTACCAAGAATATCTCCTGCCCTTCGAGGCGGTGAGTGTGCTGCTGCTGGCATGTATAATCGGTGGCGTAGTAATAGCCCGTAAAAGATAAATAAGCTATGGAAATTACTTTGATATACTGGTTGGTACCCACCCTGGTGATGTTTTGCTGCGGCCTGTACGGCTTTATCACACGCAAAAACATGATTGCCATGCTCATCTCACTTGAGCTGATGCTCAACGCCGTGGACGTGAACTTCTCGCTCTTCAACCGCTATCTCTTCCCCGAGAGCACAGAGGGTATGTTTTTCACCCTCTTCGCCATCGCGATAGCAGCAGCCGAGACAGCCCTCGCCATAGCAATAATCATTAACGTATTCCGCACGGTGAGAAATGTAGACGTGCGCGACCTTAACAAGATGAAATTTTAAGCGCTATGATTTCTACTCTATCAACATTAGGACTGATTATTCTGTGCCTGCCCCTGTGCATGTTTCTGATACTGGGCATAGGCGGCGTGAAGATGAGCCACAAGGGGGCCGGCTGGCTTGGCTGCCTTGGCATGGGCACCACCCTGGTGCTGGCTTACTATACAGCCTTCACTTACTATTTCAATCCCGAATTCACAGCGGCCACCGGCGAGCGTATCCAGAGCGTGCTCTTCAACACCACCTGGCTTCAGTTCACCCCTGACCTGCACATTGACCTGGGCTTCCTCCTTGACCCCATCTCGGCTCTTATGCTAATCGTGATCACCACCATCTCATTCCTGGTGCACGTGTACAGCTTGGGCTATATGGAGGGCGAGAAGGGCTTCCAGCGCTTCTATGCATTCCTTCAGCTCTTCACATTCTCAATGCTTCTGCTTGTGAGCGCCACCAACATCTTCCAGATGTATATCGGCTGGGAGCTCGTGGGTGCATCCTCTTACTTGCTGATTGGATTCTACTATACCAAGCATTCAGCCGTGTCAGCATCGAAGAAGGCATTTATCGTGACCCGTTTCGCTGACCTTGGCTTCCTCATCGGTATCCTGATCCTTTCGTTCTACACCAAGACATTTGACTTTGTGAGCCTCACCAGCAATCCCGGAGCGGTGATCGCCAGCACAGGCGGCGCCACCTTCATGGGCGCATCTGTGCTCACATGGGCCCTTATCCTCATCTACACCGGCGGTATGGGTAAATCGGCCATGATGCCTCTGCATATCTGGCTCCCCGACGCTATGGAGGGTCCTACCCCTGTATCTGCCCTTATCCACGCTGCCACAATGGTGGTGGCAGGTGTGTACCTGGTGGCTCGCATGTTCCCGGTATACGCCCTTGACCTCAACGCCACAACCTTCATCGTGGTGGTGGGCGCAGCCACAGCATTCTACGCAGCCATGGTGGCATGCGCGCAGATAGACATCAAGCGCGTGCTCGCCTTCTCCACCATCTCACAGATTGCCTTCATGATGGTGTCGCTCGGTGTGGCATCTCTGGGCGACGGTGAAGTGAGCCACCACGGCCTCGGCTATATGGCCTCACTCTTCCACATGTTTACACACGCTATGTTCAAGGCCCTCCTCTTCCTTGGAGCCGGTGCCCTGATTCACGCCGTACACTCCAACGACTACACCGCTATGTACGGTCTGCGCAAATACATGCCTATCGCACACTGGACATTCCTCATCGGCTGCTTGGCCATCGCCGGTATCCCCCCCTTCTCGGGCTTCTTCTCTAAGGATGAGATCCTGAGCGCATGCTATGCATGGAGCCCCGTGATCGGAATCTGGATGACTATGGTGGCTGCTCTCACAGCATTCTATATGTTCCGCCTCTACTTCTTGATTTTCTGGTGGAAAGAGCACCACGTACACAATGGCCACACACCCCACGACGCGCCCATGTGCATGTCGCTGCCTCTGATATTCCTTGCAGCGGTGTCAGTGGTGGCAGGCTTCATCCCCTTCGGCCACTTCGTGACCTGGGACCGCATGCCCTATGACATCCATCTTGACTGGACCATCGCAGGCACCAGCATCTTTATCGCCGTGTGCGCCATCCTGCTGGCCATGAAGATGTACATGAAAGAGAACGACCTCCCCGCCAAGGTGAAAGGCTTCGTGCCCGCCCTTTGGGACTGGTGCTACCACCGCTTCTACTGGGATGAGCTCTACATGTTTATCACCCACAAGATTATCTTCAACCTTATCTGCCGCCCCATCGCATGGTTTGACCGCCATATCATCGACGGCACAATGGACAGCTTCGCTTGGATGACCAACAAAGCCTCCTATGCAATCAAAGGCCTGCAGAGCGGCCAGGTGCAGATGTACGTATGGGTTTACCTCATCGGCGTACTGCTGCTTGGCATCGCCGGCGTATTGTTTGTGACATTGTAATCTACACCGCAGCTAAACCATTAACACAGTAAACACGATGTTTTCGAATATATTAATTTATTTTGTGGTAATACCCGTGCTTATGCTTGCGGGCCTTGCCCTATGTCGCGACATAAAGCAGATACGCGCCGTGGCTGTGGTGGGATCACTTGCCCTCTGCGCCCTCTCGGCCTATCTTCTCGTTGACTTCCTGGCGCTCCGCGCCGCCGGCGACACCGCTCCGATGCTCTATACCGGGTCATGGGAGTGGTTTGGGCCACTCAACATCAACCTCGCCGTTGGTGTCGACGGTATCTCCATCGCCATGCTTATCCTTTCGTCGATAATAGTGCTTGCCGGCTCTTTCGCCTCCTGGACTATCCCCCAGCCCAAAGAGTTCTTCTTGTGGCTGATTCTGCTGTCCACCGGTGTGTTCGGCTTCTTCATCTCCATCGACCTCTTCACCATGTTCATGTTCTATGAGGTGGCTCTTATCCCTATGTACCTTCTTATCGGTGTGTGGGGCTCAGGCCGCAAGGAGTATTCAGCCATGAAGCTCACCCTTATGCTTATGGGTGGCTCAGCATTCCTGATGCTCGGCCTCATCGGCATCTACTACCACTCATCAATCGACGGAGAGCACACCTGGAACCTGCTCCAGATCGCACAGAACAATGCTATAGACAAATCCTGGCAGTACTTCCTCTTCCCCATGACCTTTGTGGGCTTCGGTGTGCTCGGCGCCATGTTCCCCTTCCACACATGGAGCCCCGACGGTCACGCATCAGCCCCCACCGCCGTGTCGATGCTCCACGCAGGTGTGCTCATGAAGCTCGGCGGCTACGGCTGCTTCCGCGTGGCTATCTACCTGATGCCCCAGGCCGCCAATGACCTGGCATGGATCTTCCTGATCCTCACAGGCATCTCGGTGGTGTACGGTGCGTTCAGCGCTTGCGTGCAGACCGACCTCAAGTACATCAACGCCTACTCTTCGGTGTCGCACTGCGGCCTGGTGCTCTTCGCCATCCTCATGCTCAACACCACCGCTATGACCGGCGCCATCATGCAGATGCTCTCGCACGGTCTGATGACAGCCCTCTTCTTCGCCCTCATCGGTATGATCTACGGCCGCACCCACACCCGCGACATCCGCGAGATGGGCGGTCTGATGCAGATCATGCCTTATCTGGCCGTATGCTATGTGATCGCCGGTATGGCATCGCTCGGTCTTCCCGGCCTCAGCGGCTTTGTGGCCGAGATGACAATCTTCGTGGGCTCGTTCCAGCACACCGACATGTTCCACCGCGTGTTCACCATCGTGGCTTGCTGCTCTATCGTGATCACCGCCGTGTACATCCTTCGTGTGGTGGGCAAGCTCCTGTTCGGCCCCGTGCACAACGAGCACCACCGCGAGCTCACCGACGCCTCTTGGTGGGAGCGCACCTCCACCGTGATTCTGATAGTCAGCGTGGCAGCAATCGGCTGCTTGCCCAACTTCTTCGCTGACCTCATCAGAGCCACCTTCACACCCGAGATATTCACCGTACTTGGTATGAACTAATAAAGACTGAAAAGAAATGGATTATTCACAATTTTTGGCAATGAAGCAAGAAATAGGATTGCTGATCGTATTCCTATTGGTCTTCTTATATGATACGTTCATGCCCAGAAACGCCGGCAAGAGTCTGCCGGGCCTGAGTGTGATACTTATGCTGCTGCTCACTGTGGCCGGCTTCGGCATGTGCTCTGAGACAGTGACAGCTTTTTCCGGAATGTACGAAAGCTCACCTGTGATCGCAGCTATCAAAAACATCCTCAATGTGGGTGTGGTGATAGTGCTGCTGCAGTCAATCAGCTGGGCCAACTCTGATGATATGAGCGTGCGCCGCGGAGAGTTCTATGAGCTTCTGCTCGTGACACTCTTCGGCATGTACCTTATGATTTCAGCCCGTCACTTCCTTCTCTTCATCATCGGTCTTGAGAGCGCCTCTCTGCCCCTCGCGGCTATGGTGGCTCTGGACAAGCGCAGATATGAGAGCGAGGAGGCAGCCGTGAAATACATCCTCACAGCTGTGTTCTCATCGGCAGTGTTCATGATGGGTCTTTCATTCGTGTATGCCCTCTCAGGCTCGCTTTATTTCAATGACATCTTCATGGCAGTGGCCGGCGCGGGAGTGCCCAGCGTGCTTCTCATCGTGGCTCTCGCATTCGTGATTTCAGGTATCGGCTTCAAGCTTTCGCTTGTGCCCTTCCACCTCTGGACCGCCGACGTATATCAGGGTGCCCCCACCTCCGTGACCTCTTACCTGTCAGTAATCTCTAAGGGAGCCGCCGCGTTCGCCTTCCTGGTGATTCTCGCCCAGGCCTTCGGCCCGGTCTACAGCCAGGTGTGGGAGTGGATGCTCTACGCGCTGATCATCCTCACCATCACCATCGGCAACCTCTTCGCCATGCGTCAGCGCAACATGAAGCGCTTCCTGGCCTTCTCGTCAGTGTCACAGGCCGGCTACATCATGCTGGGTGTGATAGCCATGAATGCGATGGGTATGGCCGCTTTGATGTACTACATCCTGGTGTACGTGTTCTCCAACCTCGCCGCTTTCGGTGTGATTGGCGCTATCGAGCGCGCTTCAGGCAAGCTCAGCATGGACGACTACAACGGCCTCTACAAGAGCAATCCCCGTCTGTCAGTGGCCATGATGCTCGCTATGTTCTCTCTGGCCGGTATCCCTCCGTTTGCAGGCTTCTTCTCGAAGTTCTTCATCTTCACCGGAGCCATCAACCAGGGCTCAGTGGCCATCTATGTGCTTGTGCTTATCGCCTTGATCAACACCATCATCTCGCTCTACTACTACCTGCTGGTGGTGAAGGCAATGTTTATCAGCCCCGATGAGCCGGTGATAGCCCACTTCAAATCATCACTGAGCGAGCGCGCCGGCCTTTGGATCACCGTGGGCGGCATCCTGCTGCTCGGTATCGTGAGCTGCGTGTACAACTCACTACTCACCATCAGCGCCGACAGCTCGATGGTGGCTTACCTCAACTAAGAAATTTCTTTTCATAGATTGTTTGTTTGAGAGGGCGGGAGATTTCTTCCGTCCTCTTTTTGTATTATTATTGTGTTTGGCCGAAAATTTCACAATCCATATCACTTGCTTATCACTTCAAGAGGCCAATTTTGCATTTTGCAAAATCTATGTTTGCGAGATTTAGCAAAAAAGCTTATCTTTGCAAAATAAATCTACAGTGACCACTGATAATGACAGATCAAAAGAAAATAGCAGTGATTGGCGCCACCGGATCCATTGGACGCCAAACACTTGACATAATCAGCCGCGCTCCCCAGAAATACAGCGCGGTGATGCTAAGCGCCGGCAGCAATGTGGAGCAGCTTATAGAGCTGTCCGCTCTCCACCGCCCGAAACTGGCTATTATAGCCGACGAAAGCAAATATCAGACCCTCCGCGACGCCCTCGCGCCCCTGGGAATAGAGACAGCCGCAGGCGACACAGCCCTGCGCGACGCCATGGACGCCCCCTACATCGACATGGTGACCACAGCCACCGTGGGCTACAGCGGCCTCGCACCCACTATCGCCGCCATCAAAGCCGGGAAAGACATAGCCCTGGCCAATAAAGAGACACTCGTGGTGGCCGGTGAGCTTGTGACCCGCCTCCTGGCCGAATCACCCTCAAAAGTATACCCCGTGGACTCCGAGCACTCGGCAGTGTACCAGTGTCTGCAGGGAGAAGACACCGATAAGGTGCGCCGCCTCATTATCACAGCCTCCGGAGGCCCGTTCCGCAACTGGAGCGCCGAGCAGATAGCCCACGCCACAGTGGAGGACGCCCTAAAGCACCCCAACTGGAACATGGGAGCCAAAATCACCATCGACTCAGCCACGATGGTCAACAAAGCTTTCGAAATCATCGAGGCCAAATGGCTATTCGGCATGCGCCCTGACCAGATCACAGCCGTGGTGCACCCGCAGTCGATCGTACACTCCATGGTGGAGTATGTGGACGGAGCCATCAAAGCCCAGCTCGGCACCCCCGACATGCGCCTGCCGATAGCCTACGCCTTAGGCGAAACCGTGCGCGAAGACTACGGCCTGCCCCGCCTCACCCTCGACATGATGCGCGAGCTCACATTCACCGAGCCCGACCCAAATAAATTCCCCTGCCTGGGCTTCGCCTACATGGCCCTCGAGCGCGGCGGCAATGTGGCATGCGTGATCAACGCCGCCAACGAGATAGCTGTGGCGGCATTCCTGCACCGCCGCATCCGCTATGTAGACATCTACCCGGTGATACACCTCACTCTGGAGAAAGTGCCGTTTGTGGCCACCCCCACCTACGATGACTATGTGGCGTCAAATGCCGAGGCGCGCGCAGTGGCCGAAGACATTGTGAAGCAAATCGAGCGCTGAGCCTGCAGGGCCCGATGAGCGGGCCATAGATAATTAAGCTAAATACAGATTTCACGGGTCGCACCCGCCAAATCATAATCACAAACTAAACAAAGACACTCACTTGGAAACATTTTTCATGAAGGCCATCCAGCTGATTGTGGCGCTGCTCATCCTCGTCACTATCCACGAATTTGGCCACTATATTTTCGCAAGAATTTTCGGAATTAAGGTCAACAGGTTCTACCTGTTTTTCAACCCCTGGTTTTCGCTCCTTAAATACTACCCCGACAAGGGCAAGCTCGAAATAATCTCCTGGACCAAAACCACCAAAGAGAAAGTGGACGGCAAAGAGGTGGAGACCGAAGAGCCCAAATCACTCTTCTCCATGAATGTGGGCAAGCCCCACCCCGCCATAGGCAAGAACGGCCGCCCCACATGGGCAGCCACCATGTACGGCCTGGGCTGGCTCCCTCTGGGCGGCTATTGCGACATAGCCGGAATGGTGGACGAGACCAAATCAGCCTCCGACCTGGGCAGCGAGGCGCAGCCATGGGAATTCCGCTCTAAAGCCGCCTGGAAGCGCTTTATGGTGATGGTGGCCGGTGTGCTATTCAATTTCATATTGGCCATAGTGATATATGCCGGAATAGCCATACACTGGGGCGACAGAGTGGTGCCCTACCAAGAGGCGTACGAAGGCATGGACTACATACAGCCCCTGCAAGAGGCCGGATTCCGCAACGGCGATATCCTGCTGAGCGTCAACGGCGAAAAAGCCGACGCCAAAGACCGCTCCCTGCTATGGAGCCTCATACAGCCCGGCACACAGGTGGAGGTGCTGCGCGACCACACCGACCATGTGACCATCACCATCCCCGACGAGCTGCTGGCCACCATAGCCTCGCGCGACGAGGTGCCGGTGAGCTACCGCACCCCGGTGTACGTATTCAAAGTGCAGAACGGCCTGCCCGCAGCCGAGGCCGGAATGCTCGAGGGAGACCGAATAGTGAAGGTGGGCACCGACACCACCCCCTCAATGACCGAATTTTACGCTGCCCTGGAAAAGAATAAAGGCACAGAGACAGATTTCATCGTGCTCCGCGATGGACGCAATCTCCCCCTCACCGCCACACTCACCGAAAACGGCAAGCTGGGCATACAGATGAGCCCCATCAGCGAGATTTATCCCATAGAAGAGGTGAAATACAATGTAATCTCTGCCCTGCCCCGCGGCTGGGAGATAGGCACCGACCAGCTGGCCACATATGTGTCCTCGCTCAAGCTCATCTTCACCAAAGAAGGCGCCAAGCAAGTGGGCGGCTTCGGAGCCATCGGCGGTATGTTTCCCGAGAAATGGGATTGGTATTCCTTCTGGCAGATCACCGCGTTTCTTTCAGTGATACTCGCGTTTATGAACATAATCCCCATCCCGGCCCTTGACGGCGGCTACGTGCTGTTCTTGCTCTGGGAGATAGTGACAGGCAAGAAAGTGCCCGACAAATTCCTCGAGGTGGCCAACACCATAGGATTCGCCCTGCTATTCCTGCTGCTCATTTACGCCAACGGCAACGATATATTCCGCGCCCTGCAGTAGTGTCTGACAGTATGGAGCGTAATTTGACCAATATCTGTCATACCGGTCACTGTGCCGCGCGGGGCCATGTGAATCCACAAATTCCTAATTCATAATTCCTCTCTCCTAATTCCTAATTCAGAAATATGCAATATAAAGAGATACGCCTTAAGAAAGGCAAAGAAGAATCACTTGACCGCTTCCACCCCTGGGTGTTCTCAGGGGCGATAGCTCAGGGAGACGACGGCATCGAAGAGGGCGATGTGGTGAAAGTAGTGGCCCACGACCACCGCACCATCGGCACCGGACACTACCAGATCGGCAGCATCGCTGTGCGCATGCTCTCATTCGCCGATGAGCCCATCGACAGCCAATTCTTCACCCGCAGACTTAAGGAAGCGTGGGAGATGCGCAAGGCCCTGCGCATCAAGACACCTGACAATCAGGCTTTCCGCCTGGTGCACGGCGAGGGCGACTTCCTGCCCGGCCTGGTGGTGGACATCTACGGCAATACAGCCGTGATGCAGGCCCACAGCCCAGGCATGCACTTCGCGAAAGACACCATAGCCAAGGCCCTGACTGAGCTCCCCGACCTGGGCATCGAAAACGTGTACTACAAAAGCGAGACCACACTGCCATACAAGGCTCACCTTGACCCCACCAACGACTACCTCATAGGCGGATTCACCTCCAATGTGACAGTGGAGAACGGCCTGAAATTTCATATCGACTGGCTCAAGGGTCAAAAGACAGGATTCTTTGTGGACCAGCGCGACAACCGCAGCCTCCTCGAGCACTACAGCCGCGGACGCAGGGTGCTCAATATGTTCTGCTACACCGGAGGATTCTCCGTGTACGCCATGCGAGGCGGAGCCGAGCTGGTGCACAGCGTAGACTCCTCTGCCAAGGCCATATCCCTGACCGACGCCAACATCAAGCTCAACTATCCCGACGACACCCGCCATACCTCATATGCCGAAGACGCGTTCCGCTTCCTTGACAAGATTGGCAAAGACGCTTACGACCTGATTGTGCTTGACCCGCCGGCTTTCGCAAAGCACCGCACTGCCCTGCGCAACGCCCTGCGCGGATACCAGCGCCTCAACGCCGCCGCGATAGAGCGCATAGCCCACGGAGGCATCCTATTCACATTCTCTTGCTCCCAGGCTGTGAGCCGCGAGCAATTCCGCCTGGCCGTTTTCTCTGCAGCCGCTCAGACAGGCCGCAAGGTGCGTATCCTCCACCAGCTCACCCAGCCCGCCGACCATCCCGTCAACATCTACCACCCAGAGGGCGAATACCTCAAAGGCCTGGTGCTGTACGTGGAGTAGGCATAAATTGAAAATTCCCGGCCACTGTGCCGCGCGGTTCGGCCGCGCGGGGTATCATATGGCCCATATCAAAAAAAATATATATATATCTCACTTATCCATATTCTCCTTATGAAAAAAACTTTAGTATCATTAGGAATGGCATTCACAATGATAGCATGCTCCAACTCTGCTAAGCAAGACCAGGCAGCTGAATTTGACTATACAGCCGACCGTTTTGCAGACATCGAAGTGCTCCGCTACCAAGTGGAGGATTTCGACAAACTCACACCCGACGAGAAGAAATACGTGTATTATCTCACCGAGGCTGCCCTCTGGGGACGCGACATACTCTGGGACCAGAACTGTGCCGTGAACCTGCCCCTGCGCGCCGTGCTCGAGAATATTTACACCTCCTACGACGGCGATAAAGAAAGCGCCGACTTCAAGGCTTTCGAGCAGTACATGAAGCAGGTGTGGTTTGCCAACGGCATTCACCACCACTACTCCATGGACAAATTCCAGCCCGGATTCAGCCAAGCGTTCTTTGAGGCCCAGCTCCAGCGCACAGGCGTGGAGCCCGAAGCCGCAGCCGAATTTGTGAAAGTGGTGTTTGACCCTGCCTATCTGGCCAAGCGCGTGAACCAGGCCGACGGTGTGGACCTAATCCGGACCTCCGCCTGCAACCTGTACGGCCCCGGAGTGTCTCAGGCCGAAGTAGAAGCATTCTACTCCGCCATGAAAGACACCACCAACCTCACACCCATCTCCTATGGCCTGAACCGCCGTGTGGTGAAAGGCCCCGACGGCAAGCTCACCGAAGAAGTGTACAAGATAGGCGGACGCTACACCGCCACTATCTCTAAGATTGTGGAGAATCTTGAAAAAGCCAAGCAGTATGCGCAGAACGACGCCCAGCGCAAAACCATAGACCTGCTCGTGGAATACTACAACACCGGCGACCTCAAGACTTTTGACGACTACTCAATAGTATGGGCCGAAGACACAGCTTCCAAGGTAGACTTCATCAACGGATTTATCGAAAGCTACGGCGACCCCTTAGGCATGACCGGATCTTGGGAATCAATCGTCAACTTCAAAAACGAGGAGGCAAGCCACCGCACCGAGGTGCTCAGCAGCCAGGCCCAGTGGTTTGAGAACAACTCTCCCGTAGACCCCCGCTTCCGCAAAGAGCAGGTGAAAGGCGTGAGCGCGAAGGTGATCACAGCCGCAATCCTCGCCGGAGACTCATATCCCGCCACTCCAATCGGCATCAACCTGCCCAACTCCAACTGGATACGCGCGCAGCACGGCTCCAAGTCAGTGACCCTCGAAAACATCACCAAAGCCTACGACGAAGCATCACAGGGCAGCGGCTTCAACGAAGAATTCGTGATCGACGAGCCCACACGCAAGCTCCTTGACGACTACCTCTTCATCACCGACAATCTCCACACTGACCTCCACGAATGCCTCGGACACGGCTCAGGAAAGCTCCTGCCCGGTGTAGACCCCGACGCCCTCAAAGCACACGGCAGCACACTGGAAGAGACACGCGCCGACCTCTTCGCACTCTACTATCTGGCCGACCCCAAACTCTTAGAGCTTGGACTGCTTGACAATCCCGAAGCCTACAAGGCTGAATACTACAAATATATCCTCAACGGCATGATGACACAGCTCATGCGCATCGAGCCCGGTAAGGATGTAGAGGAAGCTCACATGCGCAACCGCAAGCTCATCTCAGAATGGGCCTACGAGCACGGCAAAGCCGACAATGTGATAGAGATGGTGAAGAAAGACGGCAAGACATATATCAAAATCAACGACTATGCGAAGCTCCGCGACCTCTTCGGAGAGCTCCTCGGCGAAATCCAGCGCATCAAGAGCGAAGGAGACTATGAGGCCGGACGCAATCTGGTGGAGACATACGCTGTGAAGGTGGACCCCGCTCTGCACAAAGAAGTGCTCGAAAGATACGCCACTCTGGACATCGCGCCATACAAAGGCTTCGTCAACCCCGTGTACACCCCCGTGTACGAAGACGGCAACCTGGTGGACGTGACAGTAAGCTACACCGAAAGCTATCCCGAGCAGATGCTCCGCTACTCTGCCGACTACTCTGTAGAGAAATAATCAAATCCGTATAACAAAACCAAGTGTCTTGGCCTGTGGCCAAGACACCTGAATAAATAAAATTCACACTCACATATCCACATGGACCAGAGATACAACCTCAGAGGCGTGTCGGCATCTAAAGAAGATGTGCACGCAGCCATCAAGAACGTGGACAAGGGTCTGTACCCTAAGGCTTTCTGCAAAATAATCCCTGATATCTTAGGTGGCGACCCCGAATACTGCAACATCATGCACGCCGACGGCGCCGGCACAAAATCTTCTCTCGCCTATCTCTATTGGAAAGAGACCGGAGACCTGAGCGTGTGGAAAGGCATCGCACAGGACTCTCTGATAATGAACATCGACGACCTTATATGCGTGGGAGCCACCGACAATATACTGGTGTCGTCCACCATCGGCCGCAACAAGCTCCTTATCCCCGGAGAGGTGATTTCAGCCATCATCAACAGCACTGAAGAACTCCTGGCCGAGCTCCGCAGCCAGGGCGTCAACGCTGTATCCACCGGCGGAGAGACCGCCGATGTGGGCGACCTGGTGCGCACCATTATCGTGGACTCTACAGTGACATGCCGTATGCGCCGCGCCGATGTGATCAACAACGCCAACATCAGCGGCGGAGACGTGATAGTGGGCCTCGCCTCTTACGGACAAGCTTCCTACGAGAAAGAATACAACGGCGGCATGGGCAGCAACGGTCTCACTTCCGCTCGCCATGACGTGTTCGGAAAATATCTCGCTGAGAAGTATCCCGAAAGCTACGACCCCAATGTGCCTCAGGAGCTGATATACTCCGGCTCGCTTAAGCTCACCGACTCTGTGGAGGGCTCGCCTCTCGACGCCGGTAAGCTCGTGCTCTCCCCCACCCGCACCTACGCCCCTGTGGTAAAGGCCATCCTCGACAAGATGCGCCCTCAAATCCATGGCATGGTACACTGCTCTGGAGGCGCACAGACCAAGGTGATGCACTTTGTGGAGAACAAGCATGTGGTGAAAGACAACCTATTCCCCATCCCGCCGCTCTTCCGCACCATCCGCGAGCAGTCTGGCACATCATGGGAGGAGATGTACAAAGTGTTCAACATGGGCCATCGCCTGGAGATATACCTGGCCCCCGAGCACGCGCAGGCCGTGATAGACATAGCCAAATCATTCGGTATAGAAGCCCGGATTGTGGGCCGAGTGGAAGACTCTGACCACAACGAGCTCACCATCGTGACCGAAAACGGCACTTTCACATACTAATCCATAAGTGGAGTGTCAAGACTTCGGTAGCCTGACACTCCATATTTTTCTCACCCGCGTAACCAAAAATAATATACACTATGCGTAAAAGATTTTTCACCGTAGCCGTAATAGGCGCTGTAGTGGCTTCAATGTCGCTCTCTTCATGCATCGGCAACTTTGCCCTCACAAACAAACTTCTGGCATGGAACCAGAACATCGACAACAAATTCGTCAACGAGCTGGTATTCGTGGCCTTCTGGATTATTCCCGTATACGAGGTATGCGGACTGGCCGACATCCTGGTGCTCAACAGCGTGGAGTTCTGGAGCGGCTCTTCTCCCCTGGCTCAGGGCAAGACCATCATTGACGGCAAGGACGGCAAATACCTGGTGGAGTGCGACGGCAAAGGCTACAATGTGACAAGCCTCAACGATCACACCACCGTGCGCCTTGACTTCGACCAAGAGGAGCAGACATGGAGCCTCATCGGAGCCAGCGGCAAAGAATATCCCTTGATGACATTTGTAGACGCTGACCATGTGAAAATCAATGTGGGCGACGGCCAAATGATGCTCGTGGAGAAATCCCAGGATGGCCTCTACGCCCTGCAGCAGGCCGTGGCAGACCACGCCCCGCTTTTCGCCATCAGATAATTTTAGCTCGATTATTCTTGATTACTCTCGATTGTCCTTGATTGCTCTCAAGCCAAATCGGGAGTAATCAGAAAAAAATCAATATATAATGCCCATCCTATCAGACATCTGCGATACACAGCCTCGCGCGCTGGAGCTTCTCGCTCCGGCGCGCAATGTGGCCACAGCCCGCGAGGCCATACTCCACGGGGCCGATGCCGTGTATATAGGCGGCCCGAGCCATGGGGCGCGTGCCGCCGCTTCCAATTCCATCCCCGATATAGCCTCTCTGTGCCGCCTGGCCCATCTCTACGGAGTGAAGGTATATGTGACTCTCAACACCATCATATACCCCGAAGAGCTGAAAGAGGTGGAGCAAACCGTGGCCGACCTCTACCAGGCTGGTGTGGATGCTCTGATAGTGCAGGACATGGCCATGCTGCGCATGCAGCTGCCGCCCATCGACCTCCACGCCAGCACACAGTGCGATATCCGCACTCCCCAGAAAGCTGAATTTCTGAGCAAATGCGGTTTCTCTCAATTGGTGCTCCCCCGCGAGCTATCTATAGAGGAGATACAGCAGATGCGCCAGGCCGTGGGGCCCGACACCGCGCTGGAGGCTTTTATACACGGAGCCCTGTGCGTGAGCTACAGCGGTGACTGCCAGGCCAGCTGGGTGGCTAAGAAGAGGAGCGCAAATAGAGGCGAGTGCGCGCAGATGTGCCGCTTGGCATATGACCTCACCGACGCCGAGGGAAATGTGCTGCTAAAAGACCGGCACCTGCTGTCGCTGCGCGACCTCTGCCGCATCACCGACATTGAAGCCCTGGCCGGCGCCGGAGTGAGCAGCTTCAAAATCGAGGGCAGGCTCAAAGACGCCGCCTATGTGAAGACCACCGTGGCGGCATACCGCCAGGCCATTGACCAGGTGATAGCCCGGCACCCCGACAAATACCGCAGGGCCAGCCGAGGCACCACCTCCCTGAAATTCACGCCCGACCTGGATAAAGCCTTCAACCGCGGATACACATCCTACTTCCTGCGCACACCCGGCAAGATGGCCAATCTCAACACCCCAAAATGGGTGGGCGAGAAAGTGGCCACCGCAAGCCGGTGCACCCCGCAATATATCGAAATCAAGCCCCTGAAGCCCATCCACAACGGCGACGGCGTGGGCTATTTCACCCGCTCCGGCCAATTCGCCGGATTTCATGTCAACAGGGCCGAGGGCTCACGCCTCTATCCGGCCTTGCCGCAAGACATACCCGCCGGAGCCGCGATATACCGCAACCGCGACATAAAAGCCGACGCGCTGATGGCCCAGACCACAGCCACAAGGCTGATCGACGCCGACCTCACACTCTCCCACACCCTTCCCGACACACTCTCTCTCACCATCACAGCCACCGAATGCCCGGATGTGCAGGTAAGCGCCACCACAGCAATTGGCCTTGGCGAAGCCAAAAGTCAGCAGAGAGAGCCGCGCCTCACTGCCCTGGGCAAATTAGGCGACACGCCATTCGCCGCCCACAGCATCACCGACACCCTCTCGCCCATGAGCTTTGTGCCGCTCTCGGTGCTCACACGCCTGCGCAGACAGGCCACCGACATGCTGGAGCGGGCCCTCGCCGAGAGCCACAAGCGCGCACTCCGACGCGAGGAAGACACCACCGCCCAGGCCCCAAACCACACACTCACCTACCACGACAATGTGGCCAACCCTCTGGCCCGAAGCTTCTACGAAAGTCATGGAGCCTGTGTGCAAGAGACGGCAATAGAGACACAAGACGGAGCCCGTGACGGCGAAATCACAGTGATGACCACCAGATACTGCCTGCGCCGCGAGCTGGGAGCCTGCCTGCGCACACCACAAGGCAAAAATCTGCCCACACCACTATACATCACCAACCCCACGGCAAAATACCGGCTCGACTTCGACTGCAAAAACTGCCGTATGAAGCTAATCCATAAAGGATAAACACACCCAGGAGACCGCACCGCGGCTCAAAAATAAGGGTATAGACAAAAAAAATGGCTCAAAAAATTGTAAAAGCGAGAATAAAATCCTAAATTTGCAAAAATTTGTATATCCATGGCCTTTGACTACAACAAAGCGTTCAAAAGAATCATCGCTAAAGCCACTGTGCTTGAAGAGCGATACCATCAGCTGCTCGTTAGCCGCAACGAAGCTATGGCATTAGCTGAGACCCTAAAGGCTGAAGTCAAGGAGAAAGACAAGGAAATCCAAAGACTTCGCACTCAAGTGGAGTATCTGCAAATGGCCAACACCATAGCTCCGTCAAGAGAACAGATTGAGGCAGCCAGAGCCATGATTACAGGTTTGGTGCGTGACATCGACCGTTGCATCATCGACCTAACCGACTGATGCACTTCTAAATATGGAAGCATTACAACATATAATAATACGTGTGGCCGGACAATCCTTCGGTATAGACGTGCCATACGGACAGGAACAAAGCATACGCAACGTTGAGACCCAGCTCAATAAGACCTGGGGAAAATGGTGCAACGACTTCAACTTCCGCAAGCCCCAGGAGGTGCTTGCTATGGTGGCGTTTCAGTATGCGCGCTATTATTACAACCTCATTGATAGCCTCAACGAGCACGAGAAGGCTATCACAGACTTTGAAAAAAGCCTTGATGAGATGCTTAAAAATATAGCTGACTGACATCTCAGTGCAGCATTCCATATCCCGGAAGGCCTGAACGCCCGACGATGACCGCACCGTTACGATATGCCCCCAAAGGCATCTCGCAACGTTTTTTTATGTATTAACCACAAATAAAACAATTAACAAAGATAAGAAAATACAAAAAAAACATCATCATTCCAATAAGGGCGGTCACTGTGCCGCGCGGCTCTGCCGCGTGGGGTCATGCACCCCAAAGTATCAACAAGAATCCATAAACAAACAATATAATAATACCAATACACAAATACTTTTACATAAATGGATATTTTTATAAACATAGCAATAGCGCTCGTGGCCGCGGCAATAGCTGTGGGATGCACGATGATAGCACAACGAAAAATGGCTAAAACCAGAGCCAAAACAATCATACAGGATGCTGAGCGCGAAGCCGAGGACATGAAGAAGAGCAAGGTGCTCGAAGGACGCGAAGAGGCCCTGAAAATCACCTCCGACGCTGAGAAGACTGCAAACCAGCGCCTGGCTAAAGTGCAATCCACCGAAGCTAAGCTCAAACAGCGCGAGCTGCAGCTCAACCAGCAGCAGAGCGAAAACCAGCGCAACCGCAACGACATAGAGCAGCAGCGCAACAAAATCAAAGACCTAAACTCCAAACTCGACGCCCGCGCAGCCGAAGTGGACCGCATCTACAACCAAGCTCGCGAAGAGCTCGAGCATATCTCCGGACTCTCTGCCGAAGAGGCTAAGGAGCGCCTGATCAACTCCCTGAAGGACGAGGCCAAGACCGCTGCCGCATCCTACATCAACGACATCATGGACGAGGCCAAGATGACCGCCAACAAGGAGGCCAAGCGCATCGTGGTGCAGAGCATACAGCGTGTGGCCACAGAGACTGCCATCGAGAACTCCGTGACCGTGTTCCACATCGACTCCGACGAAATCAAAGGCCGCATCATCGGCCGCGAAGGCCGCAACATCCGCGCCTTGGAGGCCGCCACCGGCATCGAGATCATCGTCGACGACACCCCCGAGGCCATCGTGCTCTCCGGCTTCGACCCCGTGCGCCGCGAGATAGCCCGCCTGGCCCTGCACCAGCTCGTGGCCGACGGCCGCATCCACCCCGCCCGCATCGAGGAGGTGGTGGCAAAGGTGCGCAAGCAGATCGAGGAGGAAATCATCGAGACCGGCAAGCGCACAGCCATCGACCTCGGCATCCACGGCCTGCACCCCGACCTCATCCGCATGGTGGGCAAGATGAAATATCGCTCAAGCTACGGCCAGAACCTGCTGCAGCACTCGCGCGAGACAGCCAACCTCTGCGCCATCATGGCCTCCGAGCTCGGCCTCAACCCCAAGAAAGCACGCCGCGCCGGCCTGCTCCACGACATAGGCAAGGTGCCCGACGAGGAGCCCGAACTGCCCCACGCATCCTCGGCATGAAGCTCGCCGAGAAATATAAGGAGAAACCCGAAATCTGCAACGCCATCGGCGCCCACCACGACGAGATAGAGCAGACCTCGCTGCTGGCACCCATCGTGCAGGTGTGCGACGCCATCTCAGGCGCTCGTCCCGGCGCACGCCGCGAGATTGTGGAGGCATACATCAAGCGCCTCAACGACCTGGAGCAGCTGGCCCTCTCATATCCCGGAGTGATAAAGACCTACGCCATACAGGCCGGACGCGAGCTGCGCGTGATCGTGGGAGCCGACAAGATCGACGACGCCGAGACCGAAAAGCTCTCTGCCGAAATTGCTAAGAAAATCCAAGACGAGATGACATATCCCGGACAAGTGAAAATCACCGTAATCAGAGAGACTCGCTCGGTGAGCTTCGCTAAATAACACATCCGCGCCGATATGATAGAAGAACGTACAAACGCCGAAGAAAAATTTGACGACGACGCGGACACCGCGCTCGACGACATCTTCGGTCAGACCCCTAAAGCCGAGTGCACATCCATACCCCGAGGCAAGCTGCACAGCTACAACTGGCTGGCCGACATTCCCGGCGGATGCGCTGACTCCCAGCTGGTGGAGGTGCAGTTTAAGAACACCCGTAAAGGATATTACCGCAACACCACCAACCTGCCCCTCAAGATCGGAGACTATGTGGCCGTGGAGGCTCAGCCCGGACATGACATAGGCCGCGTGAGCATGGTGGGCGCGCTGGTGGAGAGACAGATGCGCCGCTGCAATTTCAAGACCGGCACAGAGATACGCCGTGTCTTCCGCCTGGCGCGGCCCGCCGATATGGAGAAATACGAGGAATCCTGCGCAAAGGAGACCGACACCATGATTCGCGCCCGCAAAATAGCCGAAGACTTAGGCCTGAGCATGAAAATAGGCGATGTGGAATATCAAGGAGACGGCAACAAAGCCATATTCTACTACATAGCCGATGAGCGAGTGGACTTCCGCCAGCTCATAAAGGTGCTGGCCGACGCATTCAAGGTGAGAATCGAGATGCGACAAATCGGAGCCCGACAGGAGGCCGGACGCATAGGAGGCATAGGCCCGTGCGGACGCCCGCTGTGCTGCTCTTCGTGGATGAACAATTTCGTGTCTGTGGCCACAAGCGCGGCCCGCTTCCAGGACATCTCTCTCAACCCCCAGAAACTGGCCGGACAGTGCGCCAAGCTCAAATGCTGCCTCAATTTCGAGGTGGACACATATGTGGAGAGCGTGAAGCGCATGCCTCCTAAAGAAGCGAGACTGGAGACCACCACCGGCACATATTTCCACTTCAAGACCGATATCTTCAAGCGCGAAATCACATACTCCACCGACAAGCAGATAGCAGCCAACCTGGTGACCATCTCCGCCGCACGCGCTTTTGAGGTGATAGCCATGAACAAGGAGGGCCAAAAGCCCGACACTCTGCTCCCCGACGGCGAAGACACCGCCAAAGGCAAGCACAATGTGCATGATATCCTCGGCGAGGGAGATGTGACACGATTCGACAAGAAGAAAAAGAAGAAAAACCGCGGGCAGAAGAAGGACAAATCCGAAGCGCAAGGCAGACCCCAGTCGCCTAAAGACCAGGCACAGAAAGAGCAGCCTCAGAACTCACCTGCACCTAAGGAGCAGGCCCAGCGCCCCGACCAGAAACAACAGGGAGCCGAGCCACGCCGCCCCAAGAACCAAGGTCAGCGGTCTAAGCGCCCAAAGGGTCCGAAGCCTAATTCACAGCCCCAACAAGACAAAAACAGACAGGACAGTGAACAGTAAAGGCCTGATATTGCTTTTTGCTGCCGTGACAGCCCTTTTGACGGGCTGCCACGGCCACGAGACAAGCGCATACACCGACATCCCGCCTCACGGATGGGTGTACGGAGACACTGTGAAGATGATGCCGGCCGATGCCGACAGCACCTTGATACTCACGGGCGACATAGCCTTAGTGGTGCGCCACACCAACGACTATGCCTACTCCAACATGTATGTGCGCCTCGAATATTCCGACCCCGACACCATACAGGCCGACACCCTGAACATAACCCTGGCCGACCCTTACGGCAATTGGCTGGGCAAAGGCTTAGGCGTGAGCTACCAAAGGGCCGACACTGTGGAGTGGGGTGTGACCATTGACGCCTCTAAGCCCATAAAGGTGAGCCACATCATGCGAGCCGACACTCTTAAGGCCGTGGAGCAGGTGGGCATAATCTTCCTTTCACAGCAATGACCCTCACACATTTCTCTTAACCTCTAAAAATGAATATATGCAACGATTGGTGTTAATCTCAGAAGAAGAATTAGCCCTGCGCCTGAGCAAGGTGAAAGAATTAATGCGCTCTGCCTCAATGAGCCATATGCTCATATGCAGCAACGCCAATCTATATTATTTTACCGGGCGCGTGTACAGCGGCTATCTCCTCATCAGCCTTGATGAAGAGATGCCTACATATTTTGTGAAGCGCCCCGTGCATCTGCATGACCGGCACGCCGTGTCGATCCACAAGCCCGAAGAAATCAAGGAGCATCTTGGCAGCGCGGGCATTGACCTCGCCGGCTCAATAGGCCTGGAATTGGGGCATCTGCCCTACAGCGCCGTGCAGCGACTGATGAAAGCGCTGGATGTGACCAATCTGGCCGACGCCTCGCAGGTGATGGCCGCCGCTCGAAGCACCAAGACCCCGGGGCAGATTGAGATGATACGCATCTCGGGAGTGAAGCAGAGCGAGGTGTACCGACGCATCCCCTACCTCTACTCTCCGGGCATGACCGACATAGAGCTGCAGATAGAGATAGAGAGAAAATCTCGCCTCGACGGCTGTCTGGGCCAATTCAGGATTTCAGGCGACGACATGGAGATTTTCATGGGCAATGTGATAGCCGGAGACAATGCCGACTCTCCCTCGCCCTATGATTTCGCCATGGGTGGGGCCGGTATGGACCCATCGCTGCCCGTGGGGGCCGACGGCACTATCATCAAGCCCGGACACACGGTGATGGTGGACATCAACGGCAACTACACCGGATACATGACTGACATGACCCGCACATTCTGCCTGGGCACAATCCCTCCGCTGGCCTATGAGCTGCACAATCTCTCGATAGCGATATGCGCCGAGCTCGCCAAGATGGGCCTGCCCGGCACTCCGGCCAAAGACCTGTGGCACAGGGCCATGGAAATGGTAAAAGAGCACGGCGCCGAAGACATGTTTATGGGCCACCGACAGCACGCCGGATTTGTGGGCCACGGTGTGGGCATAGAAATCAACGAGCTGCCCGTGATAGCCCCCCGCTCCCGCCATGTGCTTGAGGCCGGAAATGTGATAGCCCTCGAGCCCAAATTTGTGGTGCCCGGCACCGGAGCCGTGGGCATAGAAAACACTTATTTAGTGAAGGAGAGCTCAGAGATGGAGGCGCTCACCACCGCTCCCGAAAAAATAATACGACTTGACTGATGACTAATTTAGCACACCTGCTTAAACAAGACATATTTGCCCGTGTGGGCGAAGTGGCCTCAGAGATGGGCCGCGAATGCTATGTGGTGGGCGGATACGTGCGCGACGCCATCTTGCATCGACATTCCAAAGATATTGACTTTGTCACCGTGGGCTCAGGCATAGAGCTGGCCGAGAAGGTGGCCGAGTCGATGGGCCATGGAGCCACCATTAATATATACCGCAACTACGGCACCGCCCAAGTGCACCGTCATGGGATGGAGCTCGAATTTGTGGGGGCCCGACGCGAGTCTTACAATCGCGACAGCCGCAATCCTGTGGTGGAAGACGGCACATTAGAGGAAGATATCGCGCGCCGCGACTTCACCATCAATGCCATGGCCATAAGCGTGACTCCGGACAATTTCGGCGAGCTTATAGACATGTACGGCGGTGTAGACGATATATGCGACAAGATTATACGCACTCCGCTTGACCCCGACACCACCTTCAGCGACGACCCCCTGCGCATGATGAGGGCCATACGCTTCGCGGCGCAGCTACAATTCACCATACACCCCGACACTCTTGAGGCCATCACGCGCAATGCCCAGCGCATAGAAATCATCACCCGCGAGCGCATCAAGGACGAGATAATGAAAATCATGGCCTCGCCCAGGCCATCCATCGGATGGGACCTGATGATGCGCACAGGTCTGCTAAAGATAATCCTGCCCGAGATACACGCGCTCAAGGGAGTGGACGTGATGAACGGCCGCGCCCATAAAGACAATTTCTACCACACCATCAAGGTGCTTGACAATGTGGCCGAGAAAAGCGACAAGATATGGCTGCGATGGGCCGCCCTGCTCCATGATGTGGGCAAGCCCGTGACAAAGAGATGGGACGATAGCTTGGGCTGGACGTTCCACAACCACAATTTTGTGGGCAGCAAGATGGTGAAGGGCATCTTCAGGCGCCTGTCTCTGCCTCTGGGCGAGGAGATGAAATATGTGGAGAAACTCGTGGACCTGCATATGCGCCCGATAGTGCTGTCTGAAGAGGAAGTGACCGACAGCGCGGTGCGCCGTCTCATCAATTACGCCGAAAACGAGCTTGATGACCTTATGATTCTGGCTCGAGCCGACATTACGTCAAAAAATGAGGCCAAAAAGCAGCGTTTTCTCGAGAATTTTGACCTGGTGGACGAAAAGTGCGCGCAGCTCAAAGCCAAGGATGAGGCCAGGGCTTTCCGCCCTAAGCTCAACGGTAATGACATAATGGAGATATTCGGCCTGCCGCAAGGCCGCGACGTGGGTTTCTTGATAAAGACTCTCACCGAGACTTCGCGCGACTGCCAAATCGAGCCCACCGTGGAGGCTGCCCTGGAATATGTGTGCCTGTTGGCAAAAGAAAAAGGATTCGAACCCATCGGCCTTGAGGCCTGGCGAGCTAAGCAGCCGCAGGAGCCAGAGGCCGAACAAACTAAGGAATAAGACTATGTACTACGTGAAAAAACGCATAGAGATATCTGCCAGCCATAAGCTCTGCCTCGATTATGAGAGCAAGTGCACCAGGCTGCACGGCCATAATTGGATCGTGACTGTGCACTGCCGCAGCAATGTGCTTAACGCCAATGGCATGGTGACCGACTTCACCGATATAAAAAACACTGTGATGGGCAATCTTGACCACGCCAATCTCAATGAGGTGGTGCCTTTCAACCCCACCGCCGAGAATCTGGCCAAATGGATTTGCGACAATGTGCCCAACTGCTACCGTGTGGATGTGCAGGAGTCGGAGGGCAATGTGGCATCTTATGAAATCGATGAATAAAAGATGAGAATCAACGAAATTTTCTACTCGCTCCAGGGCGAGGGCTTCTATACCGGCACACCCGCTGTGTTTGTGCGCCTGAGCGGGTGCAACCGCGCGTGCGCTTTCTGCGACACTGATTTCACTGCTTTCACAGAGATGACGGAGCAGGAAGTGGCGGCGCAGGTGGCATCATATCCGTGCTCGCATGTGGTGATCACCGGAGGCGAGCCCACCCTGCAGCCCCTCGAGGGCCTGTGCTCCCTGCTTAAGGATATGGGCAAATACATACAGATTGAGACCAACGGCAGCCGGCCCGTGTGCCCGCTCATTGACTGGGTGACATGCTCGCCCAAGACTCCGCCTTATGGCATAGACCGCATAGATGAGCTTAAGGTGGTGTATCAGGGACAGGATGTGGAGGCCGTGGCCGCGGAGGTAGGATGCGCGCCAAAAGTGCAGTGTCTTCAGCCCTGCTCGTGCTCCAACACCCCCCAGGTGATAGCCTACATCCTGGAGCATCCATGGTGGAGACTCTCGCTGCAGACCCATAAGATGATAGATATCCAGTGATTTTAGGAACAGCAATTACGCCGAAATACGCAAAATTCAATAAATCTGAAAAAATTTGCATTTTTATTTTGCAAATTTAAAAATTGTGCGTAACTTTGCAACGCAAAAGCGACATGGTGAGATTAGTTCAGCTGGTTAGAATGTCGGATTGTGGTTCCGAAGGTCATGGGTTCGAATCCCATATCTCACCCCAGCTAAAGAGACGCTGCTAAAATTAGCAGCGTCTTTCTTTTTATTGCCGAGTTTTTTTCAAGAGATATCGAGAGACATCGAGGGGCATCGAGAGACATCAAGGGGTATCTAATGATATCGAGATAAATCTCATTACCCACCGAGGCGTCTCTAATTTTACACAAAATATCATATGGAAGATATCAATCCACAGATGAGCGACACGGAGCTCAAAGAGCTCCTTGACCAGGAGGCCGAGCGTATCAACAGGCCCGAATTCATAGGGGCTGACCCTGTGCAGTTTCCTCGTATGTTCTCCGAGGCGCGTGATATTGAGATAGCCGCTCTGCTGTCAGCCACCATCGCGTGGGGCAACCGCAAGATGATATGCCGCGACTGCACCAAGATGCTCTCTCTAATGGATATGCAGCCCTATAATTACACCATCGACGAAGGCTATGAGGATTTGCCAGACGGCAATATCCACCGCACTTTTTTCAATGCCAACCTGCGCCACTATCTGCGCGGCCTTAGGCTTATATACACCGAGCATGGCTCTCTTCAGGCTTTTGCCCGCTCTTTGGGCATAGCCGATGAGAAATTTCCGGCATGGGCGCTCGCCGAGGGCATAGGCCGGAAGCTGCGCGAGGCCAATGACGGCGTGGCCGACAGCCGCTGCCTGCCTCAGAATTTAGACACCACGGCCCTCAAACGCCTCAACATGGCTCTCAGATGGCTTGTTCGCACCGATGGCATAGTGGACCTGGGTATATGGGATGTGATCACACCGGCGCAGCTCTACATCCCCCTTGATGTGCATGTGTCGGATGTGTCGCGCGAGTTGGGCTTGCTCTCCCGCAAGAGCAACGACAAAAAGGCTGTGTGCTTGCTCACCGAGCGTCTGCGCAATTTCCGCCCCGACGACCCCGTAATATATGATTACGCCCTCTTCGGGATAGGCATGAAGCTGTAGTCACTTAGTGTGGAACAAATACGTATAATAGCCAATAGCGGGTAAAAATACCCGCTATTGGCTATTATACGTATTTGTTCCATAGAGTATGGCGGGGGTAATGCCCAGACACTATTATAGGTAAAGAAACGGAAGAGCTTGGTGAAGCAAAATTTAAAATTTCAGACACCACAAAAAAAGAGACTCTTCTCAGAGTCTCCATTTTTTGGTTTCCAATAGGTACAATTTCTAAGGTAAAAAAGATTGTTTTAGGTTTGCGGTACAAAGTTCGGAGTTAATTGCCTAATATGCAATTATTTTTTTATGTTTATAAACATATTTTTTTAATAGCTTTTATCGAAAGGTTACTTCGTGTATAGCTCTTTGCGCTAATTATCAGCCACTTATATATACCGGAAATTTACCTGCACACTTACTTTTTACAATGTTAAATATCATTAATTTTGTGTAGTCAGTGACAGAAGCATTCCAATTTGATATCTATACCGTCAAAAACCGCGTAGGTAAACAATCTAATCCAATCACCCAGCACCACAAATCGGCAAGTGGGGGAAATGGCCTCGTCGACCGCCACGTGGATATGCCCGAACACAAAAAAATTAATAGACGGGTCCACATTATCATAATAGTCCTTGGCAAAGACGGCGAGAGGCTCCTGAGCCATGCCACGAAACACCGGGGCGTAGTGCTCAATATCTCTGGAGCTGCGGCTCCATCCATGAGCAAACGGTATGGTCCAGCGCGGATGTATGGCCGAGTACAGCTTTTGGCATATCCTATTTCGGAAAAGCCATCTTATCAACCTGAATGCGGGAGGAATCCTCCCCACCCCGTCGCCATGGGTAAGGAAAAAACGCTTGCCCATAATCTCCTTCACCACCACCCCGTCGATCACAGTGACACCAAGTTCATCACGGAGATAATCGAAGAGCCATATATCGTGGTTGCCGATAAACCAGTACACCTTCACGCCGGCATCAGCCAAAGCTGCCACCGCGCCGAAAAAGCGCACGTAGCCGCGCGGCACCACAGTGCGGTACTCAAACCAATAGTCGAGAATATCCCCCAGCAGATACACCTCGGCGGCAGTGTCCTTGATAGACTCAAGAAAAGCCACAGCCCTGAGCTCGGCCTCCCGCTTATCGGGCAGATAAGCCGCACCTAAATGCAGGTCGCTGAGAAAATACACCAGCTTGCGCGAAGAAGAAGGCGCCTGCCCGCTCATAGCATACCGAGCTCAAGCTTAGCCTCCTCGCTCATCATATCCTGTGTCCACTCCGGCTCAAACACCAGATTTATAGACACAGACTTCAGCCCCTCGATGCTCTCGAGCTTTATGCGCGCGTCGTCGATAAGGAAATCAGCGGCGGGGCACGAAGGCGCGGTGAGCGTCATATCCACCGTGAGATTCGCGTCGTCGTCGATGTCTATTTTATACACAAGACCCAGGTCATATATGCTCACCGGTATTTCGGGATCGTAAACTGTGCGGAGAAGCTCCACCACTTTCTCCTCCAGAGCTAATTTTGTAGTATTGTCCATAATAAAAAATGCCATAATAATGCCGCGGACAAAGGGAGCCCCACCATAGACCAAGCATATGGATACAATGAAAAAGAAGGAGCCCCGCGCGGCCACCAAATAGATATTTGACGCAAAATTAGCAAAATCTTTTCAAAACAATACTGCAATATCCATAAAAAACACTAACTTTGCAGATAAAACCATATATAAACATTAAAATACACGGAAACAACCTACAATTATGAGCAAAATCAGACATTTGCTGCTTGCAATAGTGGCCATAGTGGCTTTCGCGATTCCCGCACAGGCTCAATTCGCCTGGGGTATCAAGGCCGGTATCAACGTCAACTCCGTAAAATTCAACGACCTCGGAGCCAATTTTGACAAAGAAAACCGCACCGGCTTCACAGGCGGTCTCACCTGCCAGTTCACAGTGCCCATCATAGGTCTGGGCTTCGACGCCTCGCTGATGTACGTGCACAGAGTGAACGCCATGTCGGGCACCTCATCTGACGTGAACATGGACCATCTGGTGGAAAGCCAGGATTTCAAAAAGCAGGACTATCTTGAAATCCCCATCCACCTGCGCTATAAAATAGGCCTCCCCATCGTGGGACACTTTGTGGCCCCCTACATCTTCACCGGCCCCAACCTGGCATTTCTCTGCTCAGGCAAAGCCGCTACCGAGGCCTACAAGACCAAGAGCTTTGACTGCGCTTGGGACCTGGGTCTGGGCGTGCAGCTGCTCAAGCACCTGGAAATCGGCGCGAGCTACGGCTTCGGCATGACCAAGATGGCAGAGAGTGTGGGCGTAAACCCCGTGGATATCGGCAAGCGCAACTCCTGGACCATCACAGCAGCTTACCTATTTTAAAGAAATTTCACGCGGCAATCGAGGGTATTACCAAAAGCCGCACAATAATAATCTAATCACCTAAGAGCCAATGCTCTTAAAAAAAGAAAAATTTACCTCTATGGACGTAAACATTCTCAATCGCGCGGCTAATAACATCCGCGTATTGGCTGCCTCAATGGTGGAAAAGGCCAAATCCGGCCACCCCGGAGGCGCAATGGGCGGCGCCGACTTCGTGAACGTGCTCTACTCCCAATTTCTTGTGACTGACCCCGACGACGCGCACTGGATAGCGCGCGACCGCTTCTTCCTTGACCCCGGTCACATGTCTCCGATGCTTTACAGCGTGCTCGCTCTCGCCGGCAAGTTCACCACCGATGAGCTTCAGCAGTTCCGCCAGTGGGACAGCCCCACTCCCGGACACCCCGAGCTGCATGTGGAGCGCGGCATCGAGAACACCTCCGGTCCTCTTGGCCAAGGCCATGCCATGGCAGTGGGCGCAGCCATCGCAGAGCGCTTCCTTCAGGCACGCTTCGGCGACTGGATCGCACACAAGACCTACGCATTCATCAGCGACGGCGGTGTGCAGGAAGAAATATCTCAGGGCGCCGGCCGTATAGCCGGATATCTGGGTCTTGCAAACCTTATAATGTTCTATGACAGCAACAAGGTGCAGCTCTCCACATATGTAGATTCAGTGGACCGCGAAGACGTGGCAGCCAAATACCGCGCCTGGGGATGGAACGTGCTCGAAGTGGACGGCACAGACCCCGCCGCAATCGCAGCCGCCATCACAGCAGCTCAGGAAGAGAAAGAGCGCCCCACCCTCATCATAGGCCACACAGTGATGGGCCGCGGATGCGTGAAGGCCGACGGCTCCAACTTCGAAGGCCAGTGCTCTACCCACGGACAGCCCCTGAGCAAATCAGGAGCCGACTTCGCAGCCACAGTGAAGAACCTCGGCTTTGACCCCGAGCATCCTTGGGAGATCGCACCCGAGGTGAAAGACCTCTACAAGGCCCGCGAAGAGCAGCTCCGCGCCATAGCAAAAGAGCGCAAAGCCCAGTATAAGGCATGGGCCGAGGCAAATCCCGAACTCGACGCGCAGCTTCACGACTTTATCGACGGCAAGCTCCCCGCCATCGACTGGGAGAAAATCACACAGAAGCCCGGCAGCGCCACACGCGCCGCATCGGCAGCTGTGCTGGGCGTGCTCGCCGAGAATGTGAAAAATATGATATGCTCATCTGCCGACCTGGCAAACAGCGACAAGACCGACGGCTTCCTCAAGAAGACCCACCAGCTCACCCACGGCGACTTCAGCGGAGCATTCCTCCAGGCCGGTGTGTCAGAGCTCACCATGGCCTGCCTGATGAACGGTATCGTGCTCCACGGCGGCATGATCGCTGCATGCGGCACATTCTTCGTGTTCTCTGACTATATGAAGCCCGCCATGCGCATGGCAGCTCTCATGGAGCTCCCCGTGAAATACATCTGGACCCACGACGCATTCCGCGTGGGCGAGGACGGCCCCACCCACGAGCCCGTGGAGCAGGAGGCGCAGATACGTCTGCTTGAAGGCATGAAGAATTTCTCCGGACGTCCCTCTCTGCTGGCTTTCCGCCCCGCCGACGCCATCGAGACCACCACATGCTGGAAGCTGGCCATGGAGAATACCCACACTCCCTCCGCCCTCATACTCAGCCGCCAGGATATCCCCGACCTGCCCGCCGCGTCAGGAGACCGCTATCGGGAGGCCCTTCAGGCAGCCAAGGGCGGCTATACCGTGATAGCCAATGACGCCCCCGCCGCCGTGCTTGTGGCCAATGGCTCTGAGGTGTCGCTCCTATGCTCAGTGGCCGAGCTCCTCGCAGCCGAGGGCATAAAGGTGAATGTGGTGTCGATGCCCTGCATCGGCCTCTACAACGAGCAGCCCGAGGACTACCGCTCAAGCGTGCTTCCCGCCGGTGTGCCCCAGTTTGGCCTCACCGCCGGCGCTCCCATCACCCTGCGCATGATCAAAGGCTTTGACGGCGAGGTATACGGCATGGAGCGTTTCGGCGCGTCTGCCCCCTACAAGGTGCTCGACGAGAAATTCGGCTACACCACCGAGAATATCCTCAATGTGGTGAAAAGATACCTTGGTAAATAATCCAAGAGCCCATCAGTAAAAAAATATCCCGCGGCCAGTGGCCGCGGGATATTTTTTTGCCTAATCACTAAATTTTCCCCTGGGCCACAAGCTGCCACAGCGGGGCCACCATCAGAGCCTGGCGCATGCGCCCTGAGGCGAGGAGCTCCATCATCTCGGAGCGCGAGAGCAGGATCACCTCTATGTCTTCAGTGGGGTCAAGATGCTGAGATGTGACCTTGCGCACACCCCGGGCCAGATAGCAGTGGGTGAGATTATTTGTGGTGCTGGGATTAGCGGAAAGCACACTCACCTTCTCCCATGTGCCGCCCTCATAGCCAGTCTCTTCAGAGAGCTCGCGCTTGGCGGCAGCAAGAGGGTCCTCGCCCTCCTCTATCACCCCGGCGCATATCTCATACCCCACCTCACCGAGGCCGTAGCGGTATTGTCGCTCCATCACAAACCGGCCATCTTCGGTGATGGCTATCACATTTACCCAGTCGGGATACTCAAGCACATAAAATTCCGGATTCACTCGGCCGTCGGGCAGCCCCACCTCATCACGGCGCACAGTGAGCCATGGACGGCGGAATAGATACTCGCTTTTGAGCGTGGTCCACGCCCTATTTATTTCACTGTCAAATTCCATAAAAAATTTTTTGTGTGCAAAAATACAAAAAATGTGGATATTCGGGTGCTGGCCATGCGAAAAAAAAGATTTTTCTCAAACAAGATAAGCCCGCATATGTTTTATATATATGTAAGTGTTAGATGCCAGGAGTAAAGTGAGCCAACGCATATGTTTACGCCTTATTAAAATATCATTATATTTAGCCCTTACATAATGAACCTCAACTATTTATTCAAGTATGCCACTATGAATACTCACAAGACCCTACTCGCAGCTGTCATGGCCATAGGATGCACATGGCTGTCCGCAACGGCCCAAAACCGTATCACACAAGACGATATACCCGCCAGCTGGCAATATGTGGGCGAGTTTGACCAGACAATACCCACCGATGACACATGGTGGAAGAAATTCGGCGACCCCATGCTTGACTCGCTGATTACCATAGGTGTGGACAATAATTATGATGTGCTCACCGCCATGCGGCGCATAGAGATAGCAAGGCAGGGTCTTCGGCAAATCAAGGCCGGCTATTATCCCACTGTGGGCGTGAATGGCGGATTCACCGCATCGCGCAATTCCGGAGAGATGGGTGCGCAGTCAGTGCCCGCCTCCACATCAAGATATTTTGACCTTGAGGCCACAATAAACTGGGAAATAGACATTTTCGGGAAAGTGGCGTCAAAGGCTAAGCAGGGGCGAGCCCAGGTGTCGGCCACCAAAGCCGAATATTCGGGCATGATGGTGGCCGTGAGCGCGAAAATAGCATCAGCTTATCTGAGGCTGCGCACCTTGCAGGCTGAGATGGCCATGCTGAAGCAGCATATAGAGCTGCAGGAAAGCGTGACCAAAATCACACAGGCGCGCCATGAGGCCGGACTGGCATCCATGCTCGATGTGTCGCAATCTCTCACCACTTTCTACTCCACCACAGCAGCCACTGCCTCCCTCTCAAATAATATACAGTCGGCCATAAATACCCTGGCCGTGCTCACAGGCATGTTTCCTGAGCAGATGGAGCAATACGTGGCCAAAGAGGCCCCCATGCCCGACTATCACCAGATGGTGGCTGTGGGAGTGCCGGCCGAGCTCCTGCGCCGCCGCCCCGATGTGGTGCAGGCCGAATACACGCTTGCCGGCTATGCCGCGGCAATAGGTGTGGCCAAGAAAGATTTTCTGCCCACCCTGAGCCTATCCGGCTCAATAGGCACAGCGGCACGCGATGTGTCTGACCTATTCTCCGACCGCTCCTTCACCTATAGCGTGGCCCCCACTCTGAGCTGGACCATCTTCGACGGCATGGCACGCAGCGCCAGCCTCGAATCGGCCCGCCAGCAGATGCAAATCGGAATAGACAGCTACAACTCCACCATACTCACAGCCGTGCAGGAGGTGGACAATGCCATGTCTGCCTACCACCATAATCTTATCTATATCGATATGCTCGAAAAGGTGGTGGAGCAGGCGCATAAAGCCTACGACCTGTCTATTGACTTGTATAAACAGGGCCTGACACCATTTATCAATGTCACCAACTCTCAGATTTCTTATCTCACATACTCTAATGAGCTCCTTGAGGCCAAAGGCCAGACACTGGCTTCGCTGGTAAATCTCTACGAAGCTCTCGGAGGAGGATACTAATTAAGAAATTTTCACTTCCAACTATATAATTGACAATTATGAAAACACAAATCGGTATAGCTATAGCACTGCTCGCATTTGGGCAAGCAGCCATCTCATGCAGAAAAGATAAGAAAGAGGCATCTGAGCAGGTGCCCACCATTTCAGTGGCGGATGTGCTCAGAGACACTGTGCTGCTTAGTAAGTCGTATCCCGGTGTCCTTGGGGCCGTGAATATGGTGGATGTGGTGGCCAGGGTGAACGGCACTCTGCTTTCACAAGAATACAGCAGCGGAGATGTGATGAAGAAGGGCCAGGTGATGTTCAGGATTGACCCCACGATTTATCGCGACCAGCTCTCGCAGGCCGAAGCCGCCCTGGCCACGGCTCGCAGCCAATATGAATACAACTCCCGCAACTATGCGGCCATGAAAAAGGCCCTGGAGAGCGACGCCGTGTCGCAGATGGAGGTGCTGCAGTCAAAAAGCGCTATGGAGACCGCCCAGGCCGACATAAAGCGCTGTGAGGCGGCAGTGGAGACTGCCCGCACCAATCTGGGCTACTGCACAGTGACCGCCCCACTCTCCGGAATGACCACTACGGCCGCTTACGCTCCCGGGGCGTATATCAGCGGAGCCGGAGCGGCAGCCCGGCTCACGAGCATTTATGACAATTCCGAGCTCAACGCCGACTTCAATATAGAAGACGCCACATATATACGCGCGTTTATAGATGCCGGCAAGCAGGACAAGATACCCGAGCTTGACTATGACAATGTGCCTCTGGTATTCAGCGAAAAACTTGACAAACAGTACACCGGGCGCCTGATTTATATTTCACCCTCTGTAGACACCAGCACCGGCACCCTGGCCCTGAGGGTGAGAGTGGCGAATCCTGACGGCGAGCTCCGCGACGGCATGTACGCCTCCATAAAGCTCCCATACCAGCTTTCGCCCGACGCCATATTGGTGAAGGACGCAGCCATAATGTCGAGCCAGGCAAAGAAATACATTTATGTGGTGAACGACAGCAACCATGTGGTGTACACCCCCATAGAGGTGGGAGAGATGGCCAACGACTCCATGCGCATAGTCACCTCGGGCCTCAAGGGCAACGAGCGCTATGTGACACGCGCGCTGCTGAAGGTGCGCCCCGGCATGGAGGTGAATCCGAAGGTAGAGAAATAAATTGACCTGAGTGACGCGTAAATATTTTTTCTTCTTACCTCTTACTTCTTCAATATATGTTTTCAAAATTTTTCATCGAACGCCCTATATTTGCCATAGTAATTGCCATAATGATGATATTGGCCGGTGTGCTCACCGTAGAAAAATTACCAGTGGCCCAGTTTCCTGACATCACTCCTCCCACTGTGAATGTGTCGGCCGTATATCCCGGAGCCGACGCAAACACTGTGGCCACCACTGTGGGTGTGCCTATCGAGCAGCAGCTCAATGGTGTGGAGGGTCTTTTGTATATGAGCAGCAGCTCCGGAAGCGACGGCAGCTACAACCTCACCCTCACATTCGAGAACGGCATAGACCAGGATATGGCCGCCGTGAAGGTGCAAAACCGCGTGTCCCTGGCCGAGCCCTCTCTTCCGAGCGAGGTGACACAGCAGGGTGTGCAGGTGCGCTCTGAATCCACCAATCAGATACTCTTCATAGCCCTTGAGGGAGATGACGGCTATAATTACGACGCCCTCTATCTCACCAACTACGCGCAGCTCAACATAGTGGATGAGCTGGCGCGCGTGGAGGGTGTGGGGGAGGCCCAGGCTTTCGGCGGAGGCGAATACAGCATGCGCGTGTGGCTTGATCCCGAAAAGATGCAGGTGCGCGGCATTCAGCCTCAGGATGTGATAGCGGCTATACAGTCGCAGAACGCGCAGGTGTCGGCAGGCGATGTGGGCGCTCCCCCTCTGCCCTCCGACGAGCCATTCCAGTTTACACTCACCACTAAAGGCCGACTCACCACCCCCGAGGAATTCGGCAATATAATAATCAAGACCAATGCCGACGGCTCTATGCTGCGCCTGTGTGATGTGGGCCGCGTGGATCTGGGCAGCAACAGCTACAGCATGGTGGCCAAGGTGGACAATCAGGGAGCAGCACTCATAGGTGTGAGCCAGCTGCCTGGAGCCAATGCCCTGGATGTGGCCAAGCGCACAATCGACAAGCTCAACGATCTGGAGCCTTATTTCCCTGAAGGCGTACACTATCGAGTGATCGAAAACTCCACCGACTTCGTGACCGCCTCCATCGACGAGGTGCTCGTGACATTTGTAGAGACCACCCTGATTGTGATGATAGTGATATTAATATTCCTGCAGAACTGGCGAGCCGTGATAATCCCGATGCTCACCATACCGGTGTCGCTAATAGCCACATTCGCCGTGATGAAGATAATGGGGTTCACTCTCAACACTCTCACCATGTTTGGTCTGGTGCTGGCCATAGCTATTGTGGTGGATGACGCCATAGTGGTGGTGGAGGACTGTGCGAGGTATGTGTCGGAGCGGAAGATGACACCGCGGCAATGCGCCGAAAAGGCCATGAAGGAGCTTCAGGGCCCAGTGGTGGGCGAAGTGCTGGTGCTTCTGTCTGTGTTTGTGCCCACAGCCTTTGTGAGCGGCATCACAGGCGAGCTGTACAAACAGTTTGCCCTCACCATAGCCGTGTCCACAGCCTTCTCGGGCATCAACGCCCTGACCCTCACCCCGGCTCTGTGCGCGCTGTTTCTTCACCCGAAGAAAGAAGGCGGGAAGCAATTTTTCGTGTATCGCTGGTTTAATAAAGGCTACGCCTCGGTGCTGGACGGATACATGAAAGTGGTGGGCACATTCCTGCGCAAGCCCGTTGTGGCCATAGCCGTATACTTTCTGGTGACCGGCGCGGCTTTCTATGGCTTTGTGAAAATGCCCTCGTCATACATTCCGCAGGAAGACATGGGCTATTTCATAGGCTCGGTGCAGCTGCCCACAGGAGCATCGCTTGAGCGCACCAATCAGGTGCTGGAGCAGGCCGTGGAGCGTCTGCAGCAGCAGCCCGAAGTGGCGAATGTGATATCACTCTCCGGCATGTCGTTTATGGCGCAGGGCCACGGCAGCAACCTGGGCTCGCTGATAGTCACCCTCAAGCCCTGGAACGAACGCAAAAGCAAGAGCGAGAGCGTGGACGATGTTATAGCCCGCTTTGAGGCCTCATGCGCCGATATCCAAGAGGCGATAGTGTTTGCCCTCAATCCGCCCGCAATCCCGGGCTTAGGTATGGCCTCAGGCTTGCAGCTGCAGCTCCTTGACATCAACAACCGCGGAAGCGACGCCATGGCCGAAGCCCTGCAGAAGATAAAGGACGCGGCAGATAAAGACTCGAGGATACAGTCAGTGACCTCGCTCTATCAGGCAGGCGTGCCGCAATATCGCCTTGACCTGGATAGAGATAAAATCAAGATGCAGAATCTCACCCTTGAGGGTGTGCACTCAGCTCTGGCCGCATATATGGGAGGCGCCTACATCAACGACTTCACCGAATTCGGCCGCGTATGGCAGGTAAATCTTAAGGCCGAGGGCTCAGGGCGCAGCGATCCTGAGGATGTGATGCGGCTCAGCGTGCGCAATTCCGACGGCAAGATGGTGCCATTCTCCACCTTCACCACCCTTGTGCCCATTAGCGGCGAATCCCTCATCAACCGCTATAACATGTACACCACCGCCGCCCTCACAGCCACTGTGGCCCACGGAGTGAGCTCATCCGACGGCATAAAAGCCATGGAGGAAATCATCTCCGACACCTTAGGCAAAGAATACTCCTATGCATGGACAGGCGAGGCCTACCAAGAGACACAGGGAGGCACCACAGTGACGTTTGTGCTGATACTCGCTGTGATAATCACCATCTTAGTGCTTGCCGCCCAGTATGAGAGCATCACCGACCCGATCGCGGTGGTAATCTCCATGCCCACAGCCATCCTGGGCACAGTGGTGGGCTGTCTGATAATGGGTCAGAGCATTGATATCTACACACAGATCGGTATCATCCTGCTGCTTGGATTGTCGGCCAAGAATGCCATCTTGATAGTGGAGTATGCCATAGACTATCGCAAGCAGGGCATGGATATCCGGCAGGCTGCCCTCAGCGCCGGCAAGGTGAGGTTCAGGCCTATCATGATGACAGCGTTTGCCTTCGTGTTTGGTGTGATGCCCATGCTCTTCGCCACAGGAGCGGGAGCGGCGTCGAGAATCTCGCTGGGCACGGCTGTGGTGTTCGGAATGTTTATCAACGCGGTGGTGGGCACCCTGTTTGTCCCCAACTTCTGGGAGCTCTTAGAGCGCTTCAGAGAGAAACATCTCGACAAGATATTCAATCCTGACCGCCAGTCAGGCAACATATCTCAGGATTCAGCCACAGATACAGCATCTGAATCAGCTGCAGTATCAGCGGCAAAGGATTAGGGCAGGCATTGAGCCGCGCGGGATCCGTTCAGCATAAAATAGCGAAGAGCAATCACCCCAGGGTGGTTGCTCTCCTTTCATCACTATCTATAGACTGTAATCTACGGTCTATTTTTCTGTCAGTATGTCACTTCCACAGTGACCTTCACACATCGATTAAGCTTGGCGTTGAGGCCTCTGGTACTGGGGTCGGACACAGGGTTGATACCGCTGGTAAATCCCTTTCCCACAGATTTAATAGTGGGCACCTTTTCAAATACAGGGTCGGCGGCGAGCCATTTCACCACAGTGGCGGCGCGATTTTCAGCCAGCGCGTTGTTACGGTCAAGACCGATTTGCTGCGCGTTGGAGCCGGTGTAGTTGTCCTGGCTTGTGGCCACACCGTGAGCCTTCACCTTAGTGACGATTCCATTTTTGAAAATATCCTTGATCATGTCCACTGTGGCATGATCGGCATATTTTGAGATGTGCCCTGTATTTCCATGTATAGCCGCATAAATATCGGCAAAGCTCACAAGCACCTCACCCGGCTCAAAATCAAGATTGTCTTGAAGCACAGGGATACCGGCATGAGCATTAAGGCCGTAGGTCTCGCGCTCAAAGTAGTTGGCCGCGCTTATGAGCTGCTGGCCCAGAGTGGCGTCGTCTATGCGGTAGTGCCATTCGTGCTGCCCGTCGTAAATCGGGGCGTAGTAGAATCCGGAATTGGCGAAGAATCGCTCCATCTCAGTGGGCTGCATGCTCAGAGACAGTGGCACACTGTGGCTCATCTCATATCCACGCTGCACACAGTCGATATCAAAATCTGCGGTGGCCGACTCTGTGGGTATATCATCATATGCGAGCCTTGTGGTGCGGGCCCCCTTGCCTATGAGCGAAGAAGCGGCAGCAGTGTCGGAGTATTTTTTCTGGGCGAAAATACCTCCGGCCAGATAGTCGATGGCATTCACCGAGGCCCCGTCCACGATAGGAGCGTCGTTGCGTCCGGAGTAATTGTTGGGGTAGAACACATAGAAAGTGAGGTATTGCGGTGCGCTCTTCTGCACCATCACAGTGTCCACTCTTTCACGATATATCAAGATATCTCGTTCGCGGAAGTCACGCTGATAAATCTTAGTGGCCGAAGATCCCCAGCCCAGCATACGCTTTTGTCCGAGATACCATGTGAAGCCCACATCGATGCCGAGGTTGGAGTCCCATTTATTTGACACGGATTCTGTGTGTCCGTATTCGAGGTCGAAGTTGGTCTGATAGAATATGCCTCTGAGCTTGAGGTCGAGAGAGAATTGTTTTGACCTTGTGAAAAAGCGGCTGTACTGCAGCTCAATATGTCCGGACCATTCATTGTCGGAGCCATGGCTATGCTTGAATCCGAGGTGATGCACTCCGCCAAAACCCAATGCCATCATAAACTGATTCATACGCTTAGGGCTGTTGTATCCTTCGTATCCGAGGAAAAGGCGAGTGAAATTCAGGAGCACCATACCGCTGATGTCCCACCAGCTTGTGCTCATATTCCTGTAAGGCACACCGTCTTTATTAAGCTTGATGGGGCCGTAACCGTAGTGTCCGGTAAGGAATTCAGTATATCCTTCAGATTTGGATCTAATGAATTCAAGCTTAAGGGCGATACCCGGGGTAAACCATTTACCTATACCCACACTCCAGTCAGGGGAGATGGTGCCGGAGAAATTGGCAGTGGAGGAATAGTCGCCCTGGAATGTGTGGGCTCCTCCGGTGGCGAATACAAACCAGTTGTTTCCGAATTTATTAGTCACCACTCTCATTGGGTCAAGCACAGAATCGCGAATTTCCGTGGTAGTATACTGAGAATGCACGGTGTCACGATAAATTTCGGTGAAAGGTCTCACCGGGTCGTTCTCTGGCACCGGAGCGTGCCTATTGTCAATATCAGGGAGCTGCTGATTGGAGCTTGTCTGAGCGAAAGAATTCAGAGATGCCAACAGGAACAATGCAATACAGCAGACATTGAAGGCTTTGTATAAGGTATGCATAGCGATGATTATTGTTATTTGGAAATTGGCGTGTCAAATAATTGGTTTGTAAATATTAGAGTGGTTTTAAATGGTTATCGCAGTTTGAATTTGGTCAGATTGGTCATAGCATAGGTAAATAGTTATGGCACCTCCAAAAATCAATGCCTAAAGTTACGAATTTTTTTTGAAACGCACATAAAAAAATGACACAAAAGTCACAATTTTACACACTTTTGACAAATAAACATTATGTGAGCCTCGTTGGGCCTACTCGTGAGCCGCTGCTGTCCTGATTACAGACGGAGCTGCCTGAGAGGCATTATATGACACGTCGGGCTCGGCCACCTCAGAAAAACCGTTATCATCAGTGATTTCCTTATAGTAGTCTTTGATGCACCCTCTGACAAAAGAAGCCTCGAATTTCTTGTCAATTATCCCTCGCGCCACAGATGCCATATTCCGGCACACCTGCTGATTGTCGGTGAGCTGTATCATGGCTTGCTCCAGTGCGTCAACGTCTCTGATAGGCACCACCAGGCCGTTTGTGCCGGAGTCAATAATCTCTCTTGCGCCGTTCACTTCAGTGACTATTGATGGCACAGACATGGCTCCGGCCTCAAGCACCACATTTGGGAAGCCCTCGCGATAGCTCGGGAGCACCAATGCCTGCGACATGGCATAGAATGGGCGCACGTCTTTCAGCCATTGGTTGACATGTATGATTGAGCTGTTGGTGGCTATGGCCTGGCGAGTGGAAGAATCAATGGGGTCGCTGCCGCCGTCTTCATCGCCCACCAGCACCAGGCGTGTGGCGGGATTATGCAAGTGAGTGCGCTCGAATGCCTCCACGAGCTGCGCTATGCCCTTGTCGCGCACCACTCGGCCCACATACACAAACACGAAGTCGGAAGGCTTGATATTCATATTGCAGCGTAGGGAAGCCGCCTTCTCCTCCACATCGTCGGTGCGGGAGAAATACTCCATATCCACACCCTTTATATTGCCGTATCCCAGCACCCTCACATCTTTAGAGGTGATGTGGGCGTTTTCTATATCAGACTTCACGCCCTGCCCCTCGGCATTTATATTAGTGGCGCATGCGCAAGTGATGGCATCAGTGAGCTTAAGCAGCAGTTTCTTAAATCCTGTGGCAGTGGGGAAAAGCAGCCCTGTGAATGAGTGTACCCTCACCGGCACCCCGGTGATGCGCGCGGCCATCATGGCCAAAAGTCCGGCTTTCGGTGTGATACTGTGCACCATATCCGGATGCAAACGGCGGAATACGGCTATAAGCTTGACCAGCGACACCAGGTCAGAGAGAGGCGAGATTTTTCGGCTCATTTTCACTTGGCATGTGTCTATCCCCAATTCAGAGATGAATTCCATGTCTTGTCCGGGGGAAGAAATGCCCACCATTTCATACTCGTTTTTGAGATCTTTGAAAAGGTCTTTACAGAATATCCTAAGCGACATAGGCACAGTGGATATCCTCACTATTTTCTTTTTAGAGTCGGGCATACTTGGCTATGGTATTAATTAGAAGGTGAGATTAAAAGCGAGTCCGGCATTGTCAGGCTCGGCATATGGCATCAGCGAGAAAGAAGGCTGGCGCCCTTTCTTGGGAGCCGACACGCTCACATGGCGAGCCCCCTTGGATGTGGCGGCGTCCACTAAATTATATATGTAGAGGGCAGCGGCGCATCCCCATGCTCCGAGGCGGAAATTTTTCCAACCCCTCTCCTTGCTGCGCCAGCTATCGGCGAAATCGGGATCTTCGGTGCGCATCTTGTGAGCGTCATGGGCTTTGTAATTGAAATATAGCGCGGCCCCAATAAAGAACACCTCCCCGCCCATTATCACAAATGCCTTAGTCTTCTGTCCCTTATATAGCTGCCCCATGCCCGGGACCAGCGACTGCAGCAATGCTTCCCCGCGATATGATGAGGAAAGGGAGAAGGTGTCAAACACGGGCTCAACATCAGGCTTTGAGAGGGCAAACAGCTCGTAATACTCGAATTGGTATACGTTTAGCTCGTATTCTTTAAGTTCGGTGAAGGTGTCTACCAGGCGCGCAGTGAGCACATGGCGTCCGCCATCGGCAGAGGAGTATGACACCTCCAAGTCAGAGGGCCCGCCTTCGGGGCATTCATTGATCACCACCGAGCGCGGGGTGGCTCCATAATTTGACTCTACATACTTTACGAGCTCTTGTCGCGCCAGCTCCAGAGCCCTCTCCTTTTGGAAATCCCAGGTGTGAAATTTCACAAAGTCGTAGGAGTCGGAGGTACGCTGCTTTTGCAGATGCTCCACATTTTTTTGCACCCATAGCGGCGCATCCTCAGCCTTAGCCCCAAGAGCGCAGGCCAAGAGCATAAACATCAACAACAGCGATTCAGAGAAAGTCTTGAATTTCATGATTATATAGGGAGTATTTATAATTATACGAAGATTTTTGTCACAACATAGACCAAAGATACGACATGATTAGGGTGAACGCCACATAAACAATCAATATCATTCCCACCATCTGGTCTTGCTTGCGCCACAGGGGCAGCATAATCAGCGGATAGGCTATCACAAAGGGGTAAATAAACCATGACAGATAGGCAAAGCGGTTGGAGTAGGATGAGCGTATCACAAGAATCCAGAACGCGTTGCATATCAGGTACACGGCGCATATCACATTGTACCAGTTGTCGGAGATGCGTTTTTTTACGCACACATACCATGCCATCACCACGGGTGCGCAGCTGAAGGCGAGGAAGTCCCAGCGGAAGCCAGTGCTTGAGAATAGGTCTTGGTGTATCTGCTCTGAGTATTGAGCCATACGGTCGTCAAATCCAAGGCCGGAGAAGAAATTCATGAAGAAATTACCGCTTACGAGCGACAGAGGTATCGACAGCAGCCAAATCCACAGCGATATGCGTATGTCTTTCAGGAAGTAGAGCGCCGCCACGGCCGAAGCCACGGGGAGCACCACACTATGGTGAATGGAGTAAGCTGCCACAAACAGGATAGCTGAGACGGGCAGCTTGCCGTCAAGGGCCAAGGCTATGCCGAAAAGTGTGATATGGCAAGCCAGACCATTGCGCAGACCATTTATACCGAAAGAATAGAACATCAATGATGTGAATGTGAACAGCAGGGCCAGCATGGGATTGCGGGGCATCACTATTTTAATCGCGAAGAGCACAAACAGGAAATAGCACAGCGACACGAATAAAAAGAAGTCGGACACGTCAAGATGAAGTGTCTTGAAGCTGTACATCATCAGGTCCCAAAGCCACTCTCCGGAAAGGTTGATATGAAAATCCTCCACATCAAGTATGGCGAAAGAGCGGGCGTAATTATTAGAGTCGCCGAATACATAAGCGGTATACGGCCTCGTGCCCAGAAACACCGCGTACACTACAGAGACAAGCAGCGGCAGCAAGAATCCCGGCGCGCCCTTTTCCTGTCTCTCATATCCGGGAGAAGCTATATCGCGGACTCCGACCACAAGAGAGATAGCGGCCAGCGAATATATAAATACCGGATAATATAGTGCTGCGGGAATATTCATATAGAAGTGTATGGGGGGTGTCTATTGGAGCGAGATTTTAGGATCCATAGCCGTAGTTGCCGTAGTGGTATCCGTAGCGGTATCCATATTTATGGTATCCGTAGCGGGAGAAAGAGGCCGTGGTGCCGTTGAGCAGGAGCACCAGATTGTGGTATCTCTTTTCCTGATACCATCTCTCCAGGTCAGGGAGGAACGCGCGGTCAAGGAGCTGGGCCCTGGCCACGAAAATGGTGAGGTCAGCGTATCGGTTGATAATCTGGGCGTCGGCCACCACCTCCACGGGCGGGCAGTCAAGAAACACATAATCGTATTCCTTTTTCAGCTGCTCGATCATATTCTTAAAAGCGTCGGTGTACAGCAGCTCCGACGGATTAGGGGGGAGCGGGCCGCAAGGGAGCATGTCGAGGTTGTCTTTCTTCACTATCAGCGAGGAGAAGTCGTCAAACTGTCCGTACAGATAGTTGGCCAGGCCGTATGATGGCTTTCCGCAGTATTTTGAGAGGTTTCCTTTACGCATATCCAGGTCCACCACAATCACGCGTTTATTGTTTAGGGCCAGCGAATAGGCCAGGTTGGCGGAGATGAAGGTCTTGCCCGATGAGGGGTTAAGTGATGTGACCATAATCACATTGTGCGAAGCGGCATATCCCAGGATAAACTCGAGATTTGACCTCACCACACGGAAAGCCTCATTCATGGCGTTACGGTTTTTCTCCTGCACCACAAATTCGGGTATCTGTGTTTCAGAGGCCTTATGCTTGCCCGCTTTTTTACGAATGGTTTTCTCCAATGCCTTGGTGGCCTTTTCAGCGGCTTTGTCAAGAGGAATCTCGCCCACAAAAGGCAGGCTCATGCGCTCAAGGTCTTTGCGTCCACGCACCACAGTGTTGAAGCATTCCTTGATCACGATGCAGCCTGTGGGCACAGCCAGTGCGAAAAGCAGGGCCAATAGATATGTGCGGTCAGGTGTGGGCGACACCGGCACATTGCTGCCGTGCGGGGGCTCGATGAGGCGTGTGTTATAAGCTGTAAAAGCCTGAGAGAGCTCATTTTCCTCGCGTTTTTTCAGCAAGAACATATACAGCTCCTCTTTTGCGGTCTTTTGCCTCTCGATAGACTTCAGGTAGAACGATTTCTGAGGAGTCTCCTTTACGGTCTGCTGCGATGAAGATTTAATACTTTGAGCCGAAGATTTGGCAGAATTCAGACGCACGAGCTCATTTTCGAGAGAGTGCAGTATAGACATGCGCTGAATGTCCAGCTTCTCGTTAAGGTCAATCACCAGAGGGTTCTGGTCAGAGGAGTGAGCCAGGTGTCCGTTGCGCTGCAGCAGGATACTATTGTATTCGCTCATCTGCTGGTCAATATTGGGGTTGTTGAGGCCGGTATTTACAGGCAGGAGCTTAGAATTGTCAGAGTCGTCGTTGACATAGTCGGCGATATATTTCACCATATACAGCTGTGTCTCAATATCAGATATTTGCTGGTCAGATGTATACACCTTTTCATATGCGGCCGAACCCGCGGCCTCGATATTTAGGGTGACATTATCAGCCATATAGTCGGCGATATTATGCTCCACGATGTTGATTTCATTTTCCAGGGCGAGGATGCGCTCGTTGATGAATGCGTTGGCGCTCTGCGCCACCTGGTTGCGGTCCACAATCCAGCTTTCATTGTACACCTGCACAATGGCATTGAGGATATCTTCGGCTCTTTGGGGCGAATAGTCAGTGTATCCGATATCGATGATAGTGGCTTCGCGCGAGCGGAGATAAGCATAGCATCTTGAGCTCACCATACCGATGGCGCTACCCATGGTGTGCTTGTTCACAATCAGGCGATAATCCACCCCGGGCTCAAAAGCGGGGCCCTTCTGCACCTCAATCTCCCCGATGGGAGTGCTGCGCCTCTGCCCTATCGGCAGGTGCAGGCTCTTTCCTATGGGCTTGCCGCAGTACACCACATCCGAAAGGCGGGCAGTGCTGTCGGGGAGCACCTCGAGCACACAAGAGAGGGCGTCGTCTTCCTTGGCGTCAAAAAGCTTCAGTGTCACGGGCAGGTCGCGCCCGTACACCAGTTTATTATGGAAAGTGCCCTCCTCGAAATATTCCATGTCCAGATTAAGGCGGTGGGCCACCTGCGACATCAGGTCGACCGACTTGATGGCCATAATCTCATTAGAGACATTCTGAGGGGCGGCATCCACACCGAGGCCCAGCAGCTCCGAGCTGTTGCCGAGGCTTCGCTCGTCGCCCTTAATCATGATGGCCGCAGTGCGGTTGTATTGGTTTGGAGTCTTTTTAATCTCGTAGTAGGCCCATCCCAGGCAGAGAGAGAGGCTCAGCACATACCAGTACCAGTTTTTGAGGCATAAAAATAATATGTCTTGTATCTTAGAAAGTATACCCGGCTCATTCTGCATGCCGGTGCTTAGGGCGGAGGGCTCCACATTTTGTGCCGCCGCCCTTGTGTTATATGGATCGTTGATAATAACTTTACGCTGCATTATAATCTTGGATTTTGGCGATTAATCTAAAAATATCTGCACATTAATTACTGACTACTTCACGAAATAGAGACCGAGGCTCAATGCCACGGTGAACATGCTGATCCAGAATGTGGGCGTGCGCACAGCCGAGCCAATAGGCGAAGTGCGGTCAAGCTTCAGATCAGTGGGCTTGATATATATCACATCGTTTTGCTGCAGATAGTACACCGGGGATGAATACACAGATGCCGTCTTAGTGAGGTCAAGCTCGTAGGGAGTCTGCTGGCCGTCTATGGTGCGGAGCACCACCACCTGGTCGCGCCGCGAGTCCAGGTCAATACCTCCGAATTCAGACAGGGCCTCGATGATGGTGATGCAGTCACGGTTGATGTTCTGCTTTCCCGACGACACCTCGCCTATCACATAGTAGCCCATATCGTCAAAAGCCACCGACACGATAGGGTCGCGCACCAGCTTCGAGGCCAAGAGCTTATAGCGGAGCGTATTCTGGAGCTCAAGCCGTGTGAGGCCCTTTACATGCACGCTGCCGAGCACGGGCATCTCTATACGGCCGTTATTATCCACGGTGTACACACCGGATCCGCCCCCCTCACCGGCCACGCCCGACACATTAAACATATCCACCAGCTCCTTGTCGCGGCTGTGCACACTGATGCGCAGCTTATCTCCGGGCTGGAGCTTGATTGGTTTGGGGTCTTGCACATTCATAGACACATCGGGCTGGAGGTCATAAAGGTAGACATACCTGTCGGGAGATGTGCATCCGGAGCTTGCCCAGAGCGAGCAGAGGGCGAGCGCAACATAGCATAAAATTTTTATTTTCATAAATTTGGCCATCAGGTCTTAACTAATTTGATTGGGAATAACGGGGTTGGTCAAGAGGGAGCAAAGTGCCGTGTCATATCGGCAATCCGGAATCTCTATACTTTACAGCGTTATCAAAAGATTCATCAATTATGGTATTTAAAATTTTTGGTGTCAGCAGAAAGCAAGCTACAGCCCAAAGGGCCCCACACGCTATCCAAGTACAAAGATACGATTATTTTTCTAATTTAAGAAATCAAATACACTAATTTATTCCTAATAAAATGTTAAACAGCAAGTTTGTGACACAATGAGATAAAATTTCACAATTTATTTGTGATTAGATAAAAATTTTTGTAAATTTGCAGCTTGACACCGCAGCGATGCCAAAATAACAAGAAAAAACTACTGTCCCATGAATATATCAGGAATCGCACATCTGATCATAACCATAGTGCTTGTATCTGTATCATCTCTGTGCCTGCGCGCGCAGGACTCCCCACAAGCTTACGAGGAAAACTATACACGCTCAAAGACATTTTTGATACTTAACTCCTACAACGAATATTCGCCTTGGACCCGCTCCATGGTGACCCCCATCACATATTACCTGGCCAACACAGACTCTGTGCACGCTGAGCTAATCAACCTCAACAGTGTGATGATCACAGACAGCGTGAAATATAATATAGTGCGCGACACATTCTTTGCCGACTACGCAGACAAGAAAGTGGATTATGTGGCGTTTATAGGCCAGATGGCTTTTTCGTTTCACGAGGAGATAAAGGAGAAATGGGGCGACATACCCATGCTCCTGATCACGCGCGACCTCACCTTCAGCGACCCGAGGATTTATTTTTCCGGATTTGACATGCCTGTTAGCAACAATAATCCCCAGAATTTATCTGAAATCAGACAAGATTACAATCTCACGGCAGTGTATGTGCCTGACTATTATAAAGAGACCATCGATTTGATGGTGGATTTGATACCTGACATGGAGGAGCTCGTGTTTTTCTGTGACGCGGCCTACTTCAACCGCTCTATCACCGTGAACATAGAGAAATATCTTCTGGAGCAATATCCGGGCATTAAATTCAAACGCGTAAAGGCCGACTCAGACAATAATCCGGAGCTGCAGTATTACCTGGTGCATGACACGCCCAAGTCAGGCTTATTGATGTCAAGCTGGTTTTATGAGAAAAAGAGCGCCCTGGGATATCCGTCGCTTATGATGGGCGACCTCAACCTGCTCTTCAGCTCGGCCAATCCGGTGTTTTCGCTTCGCTACTCATATATGGACCTCGGAGCCATAGGAGGCGTATACTCCAATCCCGAAAAGGTACACAACACCATCACCGATATGGTGAGGAGAATAGTCAGCGGAGAGTCTCCTCGCGACATAAAGGTATTCTCAGGCCGCAACCACAAATCCACAATCCTCAACTATAAAATGCTGACAGAATATGGCCTCTCCGAGTCAAAATGCCCGAAGGATGTGCAGCTTGTGGGCAAACCGCAGTCGTTCTGGGGAAAATATTACTGGCAGGCCCTCACATTCTTTGTGGCGCTGGTGCTGATTACTTTCCTGTTTATACGCCGCAATATGGCACAGCGCAGAGAGATAGCCATACTGCAGCGCAACAAGAGGTTTCTGGAAAATATGCCACTGCCCTTCTCCAAAGCCAAAGTGCTGTACAATGACTATCATATACCCGAGAGCATCCATATCACCATGTACAACGAGGCCTTCGGACAGATTATCAAAAGCAACATAAAGAAAGGCCATATCGACACCCTGCTGCCCAATAATCTAATCATCAGCAAGGTGAAGGAGCTGATAGTGTCATGCAAGCCGGTGTCGTTCATGCATTATTTTCCGATGTCTGATATGTATTATGTGTTCACCATCTGCTCGCAGAACAATGACCCGGCTGTAGAGATGATCGATGTGTTCGCGTCGGATATCACCCAGAGGCAGAAAAACGACAAGCGCCTGCACGAGCTCACTCAGCAGCTTGACATGACCATAAACGTGGCCAACATCGTGCCATGGGAATGGGACATGGTGACCGACAATATGTATTTCGGCTCCAACGACCTATTCAGGCGCTACGACAAACCCTCGGCCACCGGTCTTGACAAAAAAGACTGGTCGATGGTGCCCACTTCCGAGTTTATGAAGATGACTGTGCCTGAAGACAAAGAAGAGGTGCGCCATATACGCGAGCAGCTGTATTTGGGCAAAATCAAGCAATTTCACTGTGAGTACCGCGTGAAGCTGGCCCGAGGAGGCAAGGAGACGATAGAATGGGTGGATGTCAACGGCAAAGTGTTTGACTTTGACAGCGAGGGCAAGCCCCTGAGGCTTCTGGGGTCAATGGTGCTGGTGACCGAGCGCAAAAAGCAAGAGTCGGAGCTCATCGAGGCCAAGGAGCAGGCTTATCAGGCCAATAGGCTGAAATCTGCGTTTCTGGCCAATATCAGCCATGAGATACGCACACCTCTGAGCGCAATCATCGGTTTCTCTCAGCTGCTGTGCGAGACTGACGACCCGGACAAGAGAGAGGAATTCAAGGGTATAATCCAGCAGAATTATGATGTGCTCTCCGCGCTGATCAATGACCTCCTTGACCTCTCCAAGATAGAGGCTGGCAGTGTGGACATACACTATTCGGAAGTGGACCTCAACTCTGTGATTCAGGTGGTGTCATCTTCGATGAAGAGATTGCTCAAGCCCGGTGTGATACTGAATATAGCCAATGGCAGCAAATCGTGTGTGCTGCGCACCGACTCCAACCGTGTGTCGCAGATTCTTATCAATCTGCTCACCAACGCCGCCAAATTCACCGTGCGCGGCAGCATCACCCTGGGCTACAGCATCATAGGCTCTGACAAGGTGAAAATATACGTGAAAGACACCGGCATAGGCATATCCAAGGAAAACCAGAGGCATCTATTCAAGCGCTTCGGAAAGCTCAACGAGGCCATCCAGGGCAATGGACTGGGCCTCTCTATCAGCAAGAATCTTGTGGAGCTGATGGGCGGAGAGGTAGGAATAGAATCCAAAGGCGAGGGATTCGGCTCTACTTTCTGGTTCACACTGCCATACAAGCACGATGCGAGAGATGGAGAAGACATCTCCGACGAGACCATAGAGATACCGGTGGCGGCCGATGTGGACATGTATGAGGAGAAGGAGCCTGAGGAAAAAGCTACGGAAAGGAATAAGAAATTAGTGCTTATAGCCGAGGACATAGAGGGCAATTATCTTCTGCTCAAGCACCTGATACCATCTGATTATGAACTGATACATGCCTGGAATGGCCGAGAGGCTGTGGATATGTTCAGAAAGTACAGGCCCGACATTGTGCTGATGGATATCAATATGCCTATTCTCGATGGCTATGGCGCCACCAAGGAGATACGCCAGTTTGACGCCGAGATACCTATTGTGGCCATCACAGCTTATGCTTACGCCTCTGACCGCAAACGCATACTCACCAACGGCTTCACTGATTTCATAGCCAAGCCCATCAAGCGAGAAGAGCTGGCACAGGCCCTGAAAAAATATCTTGAGTGAGCGTAATGCTCGATAGTAAAATAATATGGGCGCGGGTCATAGATTGACCAGCGCCCATATTATTTTTTTCGGCCACTCATTTAGAATTTGTATCCAATCTCAAAACCGAGGGTGATGTGGCGGTATCTCACATTGAGCAGCTCGTTGTTTTTGGCAAGATTTCGGGCACTCATCTGAAACACCCAGTTGAAGGTGTAGTGGCGGCAGTACTCCACGCCCACAGCCAGTCTTGGCCCATAGTCAAGGCTTTTGATGCTGTGCATCACTGTGGATGGGGCGTCGAAGTAATCATTCTTATAATATACGTGGTCCACTACAGCCTGGCCCAAAGAATTCTGGCCCGAGGTGTATCCGCTGGCCTTCATATGGCCTCCGAGGCCATAGCTGAAGTACCATCCGGGAGAGACCACATTCTTGACGCGGCGTCCTACATTGAAGCGCAGGCTCATATACACGGGTATATTCAGGTCGTAATAGTGATTGGAGAGGTAGATGGAATTGATGGAGCTGGTGTTGCTGTCAATGAGGCTGAGGGCGCATCGCGAGTTGTTGATGTCCACTTCAATGCCTGTGCCTATAGCCAGCGAATTGCGCAGGGAGAAATCCACGGTAAGACCTCCGCGCAGCATCACACCGGGAGAGAACTGAAGGTCGGTGAGCGATGGCACCACACTCTTATAATTATTGATAGCCGAAGACATGCCCACCGCCGCATGGATATTAAGCTCCACAAGCCTGTCGGGAGAGCTGGAGTCGAAAACACGCGGCTCGGTCGGTGCAGGCTGAGCTGCCGCACAGAAAGCCGAAAAGAATGAGGCGATGGCCACAAGCAATAGTCTATTTTTCATATTAAAAGCGAGCGAGTGAGGGGTGATTTGATTATGAATTTATATATCAAATGATCTCATTTTGATTCAGTCTGATCATTTGATTGCGAGGGCTCAGATTTTTTTTCTGTCTTTTGTGATGGCATCTTCATTCTCACCTTCAGCTCGTCAAAGCCCTTGCCATACACACCGTTGACATTGGCCTGTGTCACGAAAGCGTCGGAGTCAATTGACTTTATGATTCTTGACACTGTCACGGCCTCAATCTTTCGGCACATTACCAGCAGCACCTTCACCTCCTTTTTGCTGTACCATCCCTCTCCGGTGAGCACTGTGCATCCTCGGTGGGCCTCATTGTTGATGGCAGTGGCTATCTCTTGCCAATGGCGCGAGAAGATAGTAAACTCCACCGCCTGCCTGTTGGTATTAATCACCAGGTCAGTGACATATGACACCAAGAACAGCACCACAAAACCATATACCATGGTCTCCACATGATGGGTGATGAAATAAGACGATGAAATAATCACCACATCGGTGTATAACATTGTGCGCCCGATGGTGACATTGGATTTTTTCGCCACCATAGCGGCCACAATATCCGTGCCGCCGGTAGAGCCATTGTGCACGAAGGCTGTGCCTATACCAAATCCGCAGATTATACCTCCTATCACTATACTCATGAATGGCTCGTGGACTATCGGCTCGGGAAATAGCGGCACAAAAGCGCCGATAAACACCGATATCATAGTGGCGCCGTAAAGAGTGCCCATCACAAATTGTTTGCCCACCACTTTGTAGGCAGCACCCAAAAGCATTAGATTGAAGGCGTACTGTGCCACGGCCACCGGTATGCCGGTAAGGAAATAGACGATGGTGCCGAGACCGGCCAGACCGCCAATCACCACCTTTTCGGGAAATATGAAAGCCGAGAACCCGAAAGCGTACAGGGCTATGCCTACGGTGATAAAGAAATAGTCCTTTGCCGTGATCCACAGCTTGGTTGAACTTATACCCATATTTGTCAATTATAATTTATTATAGTTTGTATCTCCGCATCGCGGAGATATTAAACACAAAGTTACATATTTTTTGAAAATATTTTCGTAATTTTGCTGAAAATTTATGGCAAATATTCCAAAGCTTTTTCTTGCCTCTTAAATTTTTGGTGATAGAGCCTTGATACAATGAGATTAATGACAATGAAATATATTTTATTTATAATTTCGGCGCTTTTCATCTTTTCTTCTTGCGGGAGGAAATCAGATGATGGCGGGAAGCCTATGCTGGCAGTGAGCATCGAGCCCCAGCGCAAGATTCTCCAGGATATTGTGGGCGACAGGTATGATGTGGTGTCGGTGCTCGGGCAGCAGTCAAACCCCGAAAGCTATGACCCCACCATGAGCCAGCGCATGGCCCTGGCGCGCGCGCAGGCTTACTTCACCACCGGCTATCTGCCTTTTGAGCCGCTGATAGCCCGGAGCATGGGCTCGGGGGCAAAGGTGGTGGACACTTCAGTGGGCATAGTGCCGGTGAAGGGCACTCACGGCCATCACCATTCTGATGATGCCGACAATGACCCGCACGGTGAGGCCGACCCCCACATATGGACCTCTGTGCGGAATTCCAAGATGATAGCCCATAATATGCTTGAGGCCATGTGCGAGATTGACCCTGACAATGCCTCGGCCTACAATACCGCTTACCTGGCCCTTGAATCGAGGCTCGACAGCCTTGACTCAGCGCTGAGCCGGCAGCTGAGCCTCCTGCCCACCCGGTCATTTGTGGTGTGGCACCCGTCGCTGAGCTATTTCGCTCGAGACTACGGGCTAAAACAGATCGCCGCGGGGATGGAAAACAAAGAGATGTCTGTGGGCTCAATGGCCAATGTGATAAAGCAGGCGAGAGCCGACTCGGCACGCGTGTTCTTCTTCCAGAAAGAATACGACACGCGCCAAGCCCGCAACCTCAATGAGGAGATCGGCAGCACAATAGTGGAAATTAACCCTTTGGCCTACGATTGGGAGGCCCAATTAATACTCACGGCAGATGCACTCAGCAGACAGTAACACTTTGATACGCATAAATAATGTGTGGCTCATACGCCAGCAAAAGACAATACTGCGAGATGTGAGCCTCAATGTAGACAAAGGCGACTTCGTGGTGATCACCGGACCCAATGGTGGCGGCAAGACATCTCTGCTGCGTATCATCTTAGGTCTCCTCTCGCCCACCCGCGGCTCTGTGGAGATTTCCCGCGGGCTCACCATAGGATATCTGCCCCAGAAAAATCATATCGACTCTCATTTCCCCATCTCGGTGCGCGAGGTGGTGGAGTCCGGCCTCTTGGGCATAAAGGGCATAAGCCGTGACCAGCGAAAGGCCAAGACCGAGGAGATGCTTGAGCTTATCGGGCTCTCATCTCACGCATCAAACGCGATAGGCCAACTTTCCGGCGGGCAATTGCAGCGCACCCTATTGGCCCGCGCCATAATCAGCCGCCCCGAGCTGCTGGTGCTCGACGAGCCTCTCAGCTATCTCGACAAGAAATTCGAGCATAAGCTGTATGAGCTGATAGAGAGCATTTCCTCTCACAGCACCATCCTGCTGGTGTCGCACGAGCTCACTAATATCGGAGGCATGGCCTCAAAGCATTTAGTGGTGGATAAGGGCATATTATAGCCCCAGCGGACATTCTACATTGATAGGAACCGAGCGCAGCATATCCACATCTGTATGGCATCCGGATATACCCCTGATGGCCTCGGGCGAATAAAACCGGCGTGCATTATCCATGTCTTTTTTGGTGCAGTCGAGCACAAATTCGTTGAAAGTCTGCAGGATGTCGAGGAGTGTGATGGTGGCGTTTTTTGTCTGTCGCCCAAACAGCTCGGCACTCATGGCCACACCGCTGGTGCGCCCCTGCAGCGCCTCGTTCACACCGCTTATATCCTCAAAGAATTTGAGCTGCACCTCCAGTAGCTCTTTTATGCCTATGTTGGTGGAATTGTTGGCCACTTGCTGAGGGATATTTCCCTGGGCGGATGGGCGATAGAATATCACGCCGTTGTATCGGCTCCACGCGTCGGCAAAATCCGAGGGGGAGCATCCGCGCGGCACACAGTCATCAGGCACAAGGAGCACGCCTTTTGATGAGGCGCGCATTATCCAATCATAGAGGGTGATCAGGCGGTTGGTGTATCGCTGCTGGTCTATCACATCGGTCACGAAAGAGTGCACCTCGGTGTCTATCATCGGGTAAATCTTGAATACATATGGGTGTGAGCCATGGCTATAGGGGCTGTCTCCGCTGGCCAGGATATGTCCGTCGGGGGCGATAAAGTAATATCGCCATATCTGGCGCATGACCATGCGGCAGCGCACAGCGGGCCTTCCGGAGGCTCTACGCGCCATATTTTCCTGCCACAGGCGGCGATAATGCGCGGGGGCGCATATGCGGAAGCGACGCCCGCTCAGGGGGTCATGACACACATACTCGCGGTGATTTTCGCGGCGCCACACCTCCACCACCCTGCATCTCTCCATATATGGCATAGGCTCATGGGCTATTTCCGAGGCCAGTGCCGCCGCGAAGTGTGAGCGCAGAGCGGAGATATCCTCCTCGCTGCGTGCGAAATGGCGGCACACATCGGCGAAATCCACATCATGCATCTCGCCAAGGCATGTGCAGTCCCATCCCCTGAAGTCGCACATATGGCTGTCCACGAAGAAATTTGTGGGTTGCACATAGTCAGTGCGGCATGCCGGGGCGCCTTCCACGAGCCCGAACGATTTGCGATGCACCACCATGCCTGAGATCAGAAACTCCTCCATGGAGCGAGTGTAAAGCACGGGCAAGCGATTGATATGAGCCACATGCTTCAATATCGCCGCCATGGCGTTAGCCGCCGGAGCGTGCGCCACATTATCGGTGGAGCAGGATGGCTCGGAAGCGCGGGAGCTGTACACGCCCACCACATTTCGCACCAGGCGCCGTATCAGATTATTTTTAAGGGGGATGCTTCCCTGCTCCTTGATATACTGCTCTTCAGTGATTTTGCGGCCATCCACATCCACCACGTCGCTCCATTGGTCGCCATAATTATATCGCTTGGCGCGGGCTCGGTCAGAGCGGAATCTCGACAGATTCTGCCAATGGGCATTTGCCATAAACAGCAAATCGGCCCCAAGATTTCTTTTCTCCATATCTTTATCTTTTTTAGCCGCAAAGATAAGCGCTGCCGGCCAGCAGACGCATATATCTTAGCAGATACAGAGCCCCACGCGCAGCTGAATACACCCATGGCCCCACGCGGCGAGAGCCGCGCGGCACAGTGACCGCCCTTATATGCCCTCCGGAATTTGCAGAGGAAACGGGCCTCTATTCGCCCGCCATAGGCTGCGGCAGCCCAAGAAGGGCAGCCACTGTGCCTCGCGGCTCTCGCCGCGCGGAGCCCATCCGGTGCATTCTGCCAAGCGCGCGGGGCCATCCGGTGCATTCTGGCCATCAGACGCGGGCTAAATATGCCGGGCCTGGCCTTTATTTTCATTTTCAGCAAAAAAAGTCAGTAAATATTTGGTGATTTATAGCAAAAGACCTAATTTTGAACATATCAATAAATATAAGCTATATTAAGCCTTAAGTCATATGCCAAATTCAGATTATAAGCCCCAACAGCCCATCAAGCATAATCATAAGCGCAGGGCTGATTTCCATGATTATAGCCAGCCCGGCATGTATATGCTCACCATCGTGACATATGAGAGGATAAATTACTTGGGCTCTCTCGTGATGGATGCCGAGCCTTGGATAAGGCGCACACCACTTGCTGAGGCCATAGTATCCGATGAGATACCAAAGATAAGCCGGGCCTATCCTAATGTGAAGGTATGGGAGGTGGGCATTATGCCAGATCATATACATATGATAGTGGAGGTAACAGAGAAATTCAATGAAAATAAGAACCTTGGCAATATGGTGACAGGCTTTAAGCACGGCTGCAACAAGGCTTTCTACCGCATATGCGATAAGCGCGGCACCATGTTTGAGAAGGGCTATAATGACCGCATTATTCTTGGCGACCGCTCAGTGGATAGATGGAAAAAATACATTAGGGACAATCCAAGGAGATTAGCGATGAAGAGGACTCATCGGGATTTATTCACGCTCGCGCGAAATTTTGATGTGTGCGGCAGGCAGTGCGGCGGCGTGGGCAATATCTTCTTGCTCGATATACCAGACAAAATGGCGATAATAGTGCACCGATCCGACGATGACGCCACATTTGAGATGAAGCGCAAGGAGTGGCTGGCATGTGGAGAAAGGGGCGGTGTGCTGATCGGCACCGCAGTGGCCCCAAGGGAAAAACAGGTAATGCGAGAGGCCATGAATTGCGGCTACTCGCTGATTTATCTCAGAAACAATGGCTTTAGCCAATATTACAAACCATCGGGTGAGGTCTTTTACGCCTGTGCCAAAGGCCAGCTGCTGGAGCTCAGCCCCTATCCCTACAATCCGCAAAAGCAGGATATCACACGCGCCCAGTGCATGGCCCTGAATCAGCTGGCCATAGACATGTGCTCCAATGGGCCGGCCCCCATCTCATAATGCCCACACAGCAGCCAAGAGATGCACCCATGGCCCCACGCGGCGAGAGCCGCGCGGCACAGTGACCGCCCTTATATGGCCGCCGGAATTTGCAGAGGAAATGGGCCTCTATGCGCCCGCTATAGGCTGCGGCAGCCCAAAAAGGGCAGCCACTGTGCCTCGCGGCTCTCGCCGCGAGGGGCCATGGGGGGCCATGGGGAGCCATAGAGAGC
>JAAGKN010000320.1_pt1 | contig 62193 bp, 65 predicted proteins | sample 6206371 | NCBI WGS metagenome assembly JAAGKN01 (sample SAMN11533720, study PRJNA540317) | gut metagenome | isolation source: fecal pellets from male and female animal of same cohort | host: Peromyscus leucopus | place: USA:CA | collected 2017 | reverse complement strand
AACTCTCCGCTGTTAGTATATCATAGTTTCCTATTTTCTACTTCGGTTGAGGTCTCTTGAAAGACCTCCGTTTGTCTTTTCGGCCCGATGCTTCCGCTCTATAGGTTTTTCCTGTTGACTTTCGATTGACGGAGACTTTCTTTGTTCCGTGTCTCCTTGTTCTCTGTCTGTATGGGCCGGAGGTGTCATCCTCCGGTCTTGTCCTGTGGCATTGTTGTCAATGTTCTCTCGTCGCGCCCGGGTCACTGTCGTTGTTTCCCGTTTGCGGTTGCAAAATTACTGCCGTTTTTCCCGCTATCCAAATATTTTTATGCTTTACAGCAGATTTTTGCTATCCCAGCACCGCAACTCGCTGTAACACTTTTGAATCAACAAATGTTAAATTCTCTTTCGTTTTGTTAATAGGTAAAACTTTGTGGCTAAATATGGTGTTTTATCAGAACCAAGGTTAAGAAAAGTAAGATTAAATCCTTTAGTTTTTAGAAAAAATCAGGGCAAAAACTACCGTCGCAGGTAATTTTTGCCCTCTTTTTTTATTGAATCGGATCTAAAAACTGCTTCTTAGAACTGGAAATATATGAACGGAGCCACTTCCTCCGACATAAATTCGATGACAAGCTGCACAGCAATCAAGAAAACCACCAGTTTGATCACCCAATTTGCCTTTATAAATAGTGTCTGAACTCCATCTGCCCATCTTTGGGGGACAAAATGAAATATCGTGAGCGCTATCATCATTATGCACCATGGCATTCTTGCGTCCCAGAACTGAGAGAACTGACGCCAGTCAAAATCAATGAAAATATTTCTTATTATTAGAACAGATTCCGAGAAATCGGCTGCGCGGAAGAATACCCATAGCAACGAAACATAAATAAATGTAAGCAACCATGCGAAAAATCCGGTTATAAAATTGTCAGGGATCTTAGACAGCCAGGGCTTGCATGCCTTATGAACAGCGAGTCCTACCCCATGCATCGCTCCCCAGAAAATAAACTTCCAGGCAGCGCCATGCCAGAGGCCGCCTATAAGCATGGTCAGAAAATTATTTACGTAAGTGCGTATAGTTCCCTTTCGGTTTCCCCCCAAAGGAATATATACATAGTCGCGCAGCCAGAAAGAGAGAGAAATGTGCCATCTGCGCCAGAATTCCGTAAGGTTACGACTCTGATACGGGGAATCAAAGTTAATGCCGAGACGGAAGCCCATGATAAGGGCAAGACCTATGGCCATGTCTGAATAACCGGAGAAATCGCAATAGATCTGCATAGTGTAACCCAGCACACCCATAAGGGTCTGTACTCCGGTATATAAGGATGGATCATTAAATATAAGATCGTTATATTGTGCGATATAGTCTGCGATAAGGGCTTTCTTTACAATTCCTATGATTACAAGCCAGAGACCGCCCCAGATATCATTGGCAGAAGCAGGCTTATTCTTTTCAAGTTGCGGCAAAAAATAGTCTGCCCTGACAATAGGGCCCGCTACCAATGCCGGGAAAAAGGAGAGGAAAAACAGATAATCAAGCCAGTAGCGTGTGGGTGGGATTCTTCCTTTATAAACGTCAACCACATAACTGATCGACTGGAATGTGTAAAAAGAGATTCCAACGGGAAGGATAATATCCAGAGGCTGAAAGTTCCCTTCCACCATCTGATTCCAGTTCCACAAAAAGAAGTTGGCATATTTAAAATATCCGAGTATAGACAGGGATATAATGATGGAAAGCCACATGAAAGCCAGTCTCATCTTTCCGGGCTTTATTCTATGAATCACGTGCGACAAGCTCCAGTCGATAAGCGATGTGCCTATCAGCATCAAAAAGAAGAGACCGCTCGACTTATAATAGAAATAGAGTGAAAACAGCACCACAAAAACCACCATCTTCCATTTGCTACCCTTGAGCAAGGAATAGACAGGGAGGAAAATGATAAAAAGTATCCAGAACAGTCCACTCGAAAAAAGCAGAGGGGCTTTCGCATCATAGGCAAAAAGAGAAGCGACATTTCCTATCGCTCCTGATATGTCAGAGAGCAAAGTTTCCAAAATCAGAAGATATTACATTGGGAGTATTACTTATTGAGAGCCTTGAGAAAAATCACGTTTACAGGCACCTTCCCGATTGTGTCGGAGGGTAATTCCGCAAGAATCGGATGACTCGACTTCGGCATCCACCTCATCACACTATCAATCCATAAAGCCGACGCACTGCGCGTGGGATGAATCTTATCAGCTTTTCTTTTCAGCTCCATACCCTGGGTCCTGAAAAAAGAACCTCTGCGGCATGATGCCTGTAGAATATCATTAATGCCCGTGTCTTCATTCCAGTTTGGCGGACCAAGCCACACATAGGGTGTATCTCCAATCTTTTCAAGTATTTTCTTTATATATGGCAGCCTTGATTCCGGTTTTTTGAAATACACTTCATTGCTTCCCAAAGATATAAAGATAAAATCAGCCTTATACTCTTTTATAAAATGATCAAGGGTGTCACATTCAGCCCATATCTTTGTGTTGCTTGAATCCCAGTTGACAGCGTGAAAACTATGTCCGTTCTGTCTTGCATACTTTGAAAGCCTAACTGCAAGATTCAATGTCATGGAATCTCCAAAGAGCAAAATGGATTTAGCCGTAGAATCTACTTCCACCTCCTTCACCGGTTCCGATTCTCTTGATGCCAAAGAATCAGCTATGTCAGAAAGTGATACGTCAGAAAAACCATCATTACCCTCTTCCGGGAAAAGGAGGTCTGCCACAGGGGCTTTCTTTATTGTCCACTCCCCTATCGTGATGTCGTCTGAAAATGCCAACAACATTATAACTGACAATGCAACTGAAAGAAGCAACCAGAGTCCTGAATAATTAGATTTATCATTCACCTCACAAGAAGAATTACAAAAACTATATTAACAACATAATTAGGCAGGTATCAGCCAATAAATGCTTTTATCCGTCTGATGAACATCAGAAACAGAAAATCCGTCTGAAATCTTATGCAAAATTAATTCATTCATTTCTCACAAGCAAATATCATGTATTCAAAAACACAGTCCCCTGTCAAAATAATTCACAACAGTAAAATTTGAGAATCAAGCACAATCCGGCAAATCCGCTGAAAAGTTAATGCTCGATATCACATATCAATAACAAACAATTAAATAAGTGAATATGTTATGAATATAAAAAGTAGCTACTAATTAATGTAAATTAATAACGATTCCATGTCATTGACGGCACAAATAAAAGCCATATTTACTTTGCTGCTCATTCCTTTTATGATGACTTCGTGCATTTTCGAGGATCTGAAGGAATGTGAAGGTGATTTTTATGGCATTATAACTGTAGTCAATAACTGGGAAAAAGCCCCGGATGCCAATCCGGAAGGAATGGCTTATTTCTTTTTCCCTACTGATGGATCTGAGCCATGGAGATTTGACATACCGGGGAAAGAGGGGGGAGAAATCAAGATCCCGGCAGGTGACTATCATCTTATCACAATAAATGACGACACATCCGGAGTGATTGAAAAAAGCGATGACAATTGTGAAAAGATGGCTCTTTACACCGTTGATGCAGATCTATTTCCGGGATGCAAGAATCCGGCTGACTATCCGGAATCAATCAGAGATCTTAATCAGAAAGTGACTCTATGTCCTGATTATATCTGGGCATACCATGATCCTGATGTTACCATAAAAGAAGGTTCTGACAACGAGATTATTCCCACTACTCCTGAAGCAGTGACTGCCACTTACCATATAATCGTGAAAAATGTCATAAACCTTGAAGGAGCTGCTAATCTGCATGGAGCTTTAAGCGGTATGGCCGGCACGTTATCACTGTCTGACAATTATGCCGGTGGTGCCCCGGTAATCCATCCGTTCCAAATACGAAAAGACGGCATCAAATCACTCTCTGCCAAATTCACGACTTTTGGGAAATTTCCTGATAATTCATTATCATCAATTTTCTTCCTTTTTGCACAATTGAAGGATGGGAAACGAATTCTCTTCCAATCAGATGTGACAAAGCAGATTGCAAAAGCCCCCGACAAAATGGACGTATGGATTATAATCGACAGTATCACTCTTCCGATTCCGGATGATGATCCCGGTGCCTTTGACGTCAGCGTTGACGGATGGAACGATATCCGGATAAACATCCAGAGCTGACTCTTCAATAATGAAATATCAACATTCTAAATAATTATTCCTATGAAAACACATCTTCTCGCCAAAATGTCAGCCTTATCAGCTTTCATGGTTCTGATCACAGCCTGCTCAGGAGAAAACGACGTTGCCACTCCTGAAAAAGTAGACAATTCAATCATCAGCTTCAATGCGATTGCTCCGCGCACCGCTACCAGAACAGCATCCACCACCACAGCTTCATTAAAAGAATTCTATGTCTATGCCTACACAGACAAGAAGCAATTGATGAGCCATGTGCAGGTGACTCGCGACGGTTCTTCGTGGACATATAGTCCTGCCGCATACTGGCCTGACAGCCCGGTAAACTTTTATGCATTCAGTCCCGATATATCCCAGACAGACGATATACTCGGGAATGGCACAGAAAACATAAACATGTATGACAATCCGGGTAATGTAGACCTTCTTTATGCCGTAAACATCGGAGAGATACAGAAAGGAACACCGGTATTGATCAATTTCCGGCATGCACTCTCAAGAGTGGATATACTTCTGTCAAGCAACAATTCTCAGATCGACGTAAAAATATCGAAAGTGGCTATCGGCAATATCTACAACATCGCTTCATTCAAATTTCCCCAAGCCACCACTTCGGCCTCCGCACCCGAGAATGTCGGCAAATGGATCACTCCTCATAAATACGGAAGCATCAGCATCTTCGATGCCGCATCTTCACCCGTATCTCTTACCCCCGAAGCAGTCGATATCAACAACCGGGATAATGAAACAAGTTTTGACTTCTTTATCCCACAGGAACTCATACCTCTCAGCTATGATTCTGCCAACAAAAGATTTGTAGGAAGTCACATAGTTGTGGAATGTGAAATTTTCGACAAAGCTACAGGAGCTAAGTTATTCCCGAACAACCAGACTCCTGATTATCTTAAAGTAGAAGGAACTGAAACAGGCAGAATAATGTATCCGGCCACCGGGAAAAACATCACTGAATGGAAAACAGGCTATTCATACACCTATAACATCGCCATTGACAATCCAGCAGTGCTCTTCGACGGCATAGATTTCAATGTAACCGTCGACGAATACAACGACGGAGGACAGGAAGAATTCCCCGGCATGTAAAACCATTATAAAAAAAGCGCCCAATAAATTTATAGACAATTTATTGGGCGCTTTTTAACAAAGAGACAGGCAACCTTGAAATACCCATATAACCCTGTATTTACTTTGAGTTACGCTCAGGATTGCTTCCAAGTGCTACAGATTTGCAACAGTAATTTTGAGGTACTGCAACAGTGAATCGTTGCAGAATCACGGAGTCCGGACTATCAAAGTCGTGCTGCCATTGACTCAATTTGCGCCTGATATGCCTGTTTCATATCGTCAGGAAGGAACGATTCTTCAATTAAACTATACCATTTCGGAATGGCCTTGGAGAACTTGTTGAAGAGGTTTGAAACCCTTTGGGGAGCAAAGACTATGAATTTATCTCAAACTACACCATAAAGGGTACAAAACATTTCGATTCCGTTCGAATTATACCCCTTAGCTTATATTCGCAAGAAAGCGGAAAGAGGCAGGGCGGTCTTCATTGTTGGCGGCGATGATGCCGTCAACAGGTGATATATCAATTCTATTGAACATTTACACCTCTGACTCCTGAATTATTCTATCATTATGTTTGATAATCACTTTGCCCAAATCAGCTCCTTGACCTCGGCGATACTTCGGAACAATATACGTGTAATCTCCATTATTAAATACAATTGCGTTCTCAACGAGTCCCACCTTGCCATCGTGCAGGACTAACTCCGGCTCTGTAAACATTGCCTTCGAAATCGGCCACACGGAATATCTGTATGTCTGATCCCTCAGCATGTCAATCCGGATGAGTTTGCTCTTTGTACGATAAATTCCTACCAGATATTGAAAATCTCTAAGCGATGGATGAAGCCAGTAGCCGGCGTCATTCCTCACATATCTCATTCTACCATTGCTGTACTGATATAGGTCGTATCTGTCGGTCATTACCATATTGTCTGCACGTTCCGGTATGTAAAGGGTATTTGTTTCTTTATCGACACTAAGTACCCAATCCCAGCCAAGACCATCCGTTGTAAAATACCAATCGGGGATATAATATCCGCAATCCGCTGTCATACAAATCTTGCCGTCATTCATCTCGAAGGGTATCTTTTTCAGTTTACCTCCCATATATTTTACAAGACATGCTTCTTTATATCCTTCTATACTTGATGCTTTATTATATGCCTCTATGATATATCCTGTTTCAGATTCAGACAAGGGCAACTGGGATAATATTGTAGAGAATGATCCATCGTAAATGTCTACTCCATCATTTTTTATGTCAGATGCACATATATAATCGCTCTCTGTAAGTGGGAATAAAAAGTCTGTCACGATGGAATCGTCGGATTCATACTGGATGTAGGTCAGATAGTCCGGACTGGTACCGCCAAGACCGGTATCGTATGTGTATAAAATCAATTTCCCGTCATCGGATTTTGAAATAGTCATATCGGACAAGTCTGATGGCAACTGAACAGACCCCGGACTTTCTGAATCAGCAGCCTTTCTTTGTCCTTTCGATGAATGCCATACCCAAAGTGCTCCTATGCCAATAATCAAGATGCCAGCAACAAAAGACTGCTTGCTATAAAGATAATGTTTCATGCTATTCTTCAATTAATTCTACCGGGCAATCATCCATTTCTACAACTTCTTCTTCCACCACAACCGAGGAGTTGATAAAATCACGATATTCCTTGGGACATATAGTATCGAAGCGTGAAAGGTCGTCATTAGAGAAAGGGATACGTTCGTCAATTCCATTTACTTCGCAGAATATCAGCAACCGTGTCATATTTAGCCTCGATAGGAATCCTGATTGATCTGCATGAAACATACACTCCAATGCTGCGGAAAGGTATATCTCTTTATCCGCTGTATCTTCGTCATATTTTCTCCACATTTTTTCAGCAATCACATCATAAATGGGAGGGAGTTTATCACCGAAGATTCTGACTTTTTGCATATAATCGTTCGAAACGCCGATAAATGCTTTGTCGAAAATATGATTGTCGTCCATAGCGAGATAAGCAAATCCTATAAGGAGTTCATCACTATTTAAGTCTGGTGTCAATCGCGAATATATGAATTGTATTCTTTGGTCAGTTTTTTGTCCGAGTATCTCACGAAGGAAAACAATCCAATTGAATTTCGGTGTTGTGGGGCTGTCGATTATTTGGATCACGTCATCTTCTGAGATACGCTTTTTGTCAAGTCCCTCCATTAGATGATTGAGCAACCCAAATTCATCTGTTGGATCAGATTCATAAGATTCTTCAGCAATATTTCTTGCTGATTTCCCTGAATTTTCATAGCACATTATGGCATTGAACATACTTTTGGCTAAGCCACCCCTGCCATAACGGTAACACTCAGCAAGAGCTTCATAAGCCCACTGCTCTTTCCATTTAGCATGTTCAACAAGGTAAGGAATTGAGTCAAGCCAGTTGCTGTTGTATTCCTCAATACCGATTTTCATACCATCGGGTACAGAAACTTCAAAAGACTCACCAGTGTCGATGTTACGGATGATTTTTTTCTCATCGGCAAATGTATAAAGGGCCGATACAAGACCCATTAAGATAATTAAAATACGATTCTCCATTTTTATGCTGTTATTTTGGGTTGTTTGATTTTAATATAGATGCTTCGGCTCCCTCACGCACTTTGTCAAGCACATGAGAATCAAGTTCGTTGTCAGTATAATAGTGAAACTTGGATATGATATTGGCCTCTTGGTCAATGAATCCATATATGTTGAGTTCAATGTCGCTTGTCATGCCAAAGCCGTCATCATCCATCCAATAGCGACCGTCAGGGATAAGTTGCCATTGAACTTCTGCAATGCCATTGTGAAAACCTCTTATAAAAGAGGGAAATTGGAATGAATACCTACTGAGGGTATTCAGAGCCGGCTCCGGAAGATTCATCATTGAATCCCAGTCAATATGCTCTTGATCGACAATGGCAAGTTGCTCGTTAGGCCACATCCATTCGTATGCGGTTTTAAGGTTGTGGTTAAGAAGAAAACGAGGTTTCCACCACCCCCAGATTACCTGATTAACCACTTCCATGCCCTCACCGAGTAGACGTTTCTCATACTCTCCTGAGCCATACTTAGCAGACGTCAGAATCCTATACATTTTTTCATCGTATGTACCGGGCTCGTCTGCCATTTTACTGATTCTATCGTATATGTTCATGATTTACTGATTTTATTCCCTTTTAAGTTTTTTTACATAATCCTCATAATAGCGTGGACAACCTTTTCCCTGATATATCTTGATATAATCCCAGTCAAACCAATTCAATGGCAAGTCGGGCTGTGGCTCCCGTCTATTACGCAATGTGTGTTTACATCTGTTCCGATTATAGCGATGCGCATCCTTTTTATACTCCTTCCATGACGAACGGGGACTATCAAAATATTTGCTGGATAAATGCTTTCTACAAGAGCGACTCATGGAAATCAAATGTATCGTTCAATGATTATTTTATCAGGAAAATCCCAAAGGCATGGTTGTTGATAACAGTATCTTCGATTACCATAGGATTATCATTTCATGGTATCGTCGGTGCTGATATTCTTAAATATTTCCTCCATTACTTCTCTGGGGGGATTGAACATCCCTTCATATGTGCAATGTAAAATGAAGTGGAGTTTAAGCTGACAATCATGCATCTCCTTTAATTTTTCCACAAATACTTTCTTAGTAAGACGTGGTTTTTCACATTTGAAACCCCACCATTGAGCTATATGACAGACGCCATCTCCATCATATCCACAATCGCAATTGGATGAAAATTCCATTTCTATAACAGACTCGGAACATTCATATACCATTTTACAGATTTCCTCATCCTCACTGTCAGTTATAATCATTGGAGCGTATATGACCAACTCATCATCCGCACAATCATTCATAAGTAACAGATACAAGCCATCATAGACAAATTCCCAGAGTTGAGCATCAGGAATATATCGGTAGGAAATTTTCATCCTGTCAAGCCAATCCAATGCCTGTCTGACAATGTTAGGAGTATAATCGGGCAAAGTCATTTCTTTTTCCATAACTTACTTGTATAAATCATTCCAGAATTCCTTCGGCAGCCATACATTAGGCAGTTTGGATGCTGACCGGAATAATGGAGCTATGTCATCATAGTCCCACGCACTTTCATAATGACGTTCTGGACGGCGACATCCGAATACAAATATTTCGTCATCCTTCAACTCGCTAATCCATTGCGGAGTAACGTTCATTGTTTCAGGAGGAGCATCCTTGCTATTTAATAAATTCAATATAGTCATCGCACATGATTTTAATATATATGATGAAAAAAGCCCCCGATTTATATCAATCGGAGGCAATAATTTTCGATGAATTGATAGTTTCTTACATTGGCTTGTTCAAATCGGTATCATCATGTGACATACTGAGTATGGCATTGTGAAGGTTTGCCACTTGCTCATTATTTGGTTCCTGTGGTTCAAGTGCCGCCCATCCATCAGAACATGTGCCGGGAAGCAAATTGGTTCTTTGGTTCCAAGCTTCGGTTTCCAGCCAAGGAATTGGTTCCATTTTCGATTTGTCATCAAAACTTTTACGTGCAATCTTGATGAGATCCATATCCTCTCCGATGTTTATATTTCCCATTCCGGCAAACATGGGAATGCCACGAAGTGGAATATGAAGGAGAAGAATCTGAAGCTGATCTCCGACTCGATACATATCGACCACCTTGAAGTATGAGTTGAAATCAAGAACATTGAGCCGCCACTGTTCAGCTTCCTCGTCACCCATCACTTGCCAGATAGCTGCGGCATGAGCCGACGCTATGATGAAGCGTACCTTCTTGACAAGTTTCGCAGCACGTGATGTGCAGTCAATAAAGAATCCGGCCCTGATGATGTTGCGATTTCGATATGCCTCTGCGAGTTTGTCCAGATTTCCGGCTACGTTTGTATCGCGGTAGAACAGTTGCAGTCCGGGTAAAGTCCAGTTAATGGCATCTTGAAGCGAAGCTATGTCAAACGGAAATTCAGGCATGGTGAGGAGGTCTGCGAATGACTTCGGAAGGACGATATTATCCACGTCAACTGCTTCTTGAAAAAGAGGGGCAATCTCTTCATCCTTAAAGCCGGCAATGCCACAGCCGATACGGGTGACATAGAATTTCAGCTCGGGATGAGCCTTGGCAAAGGATATGAACTCATCAACGTATGGCTTAATTGTATCGATGCCGCCTTGCATTGTTGGTATAGCGTAAGATTGCCCTTGCATTCCTACACCTTTACCCCAGACAGCTCCAAATTTATTCAGAGCAGCTCGGGCCGCGCCTCCTCCATGATGACCGGCAAGATTGCTGCCAAATACGAATACCTCGTTTGACTTCAAAGAATTTATGTTTTCGGGGGTATATTCCATATTAGATAAGGTAAGAAGTCGATACGTTGAACGGATTATGTTTACTGTATCTCTCCGCCATCTGTTCGGAAGAAGAGAAGCCGCCGAGGTCATCGGCTACTGATATTAGGACGTCTTTCAACTCCAGATTTTCAATGTACTTAGATGGAATTGCCGAGTATCCGAGGATTGCACCGATGATGTTGCCGGCTACGGCTCCTGTCGAATCGCTGTCACCGTCGTGATTGACCGAACAGCTGATGCACCTCTCGAAATTATCAATGTATCTCATGACACTGAATATTGCTATAGCGAGTGTCTCTTCCGCTACCCAACCTTCTCCGAGGATGCGAATGGCATCTGTGTCGGTTTTGTCCGTCACGGCTATTTCCAACGCTTTTGACACAAGACTATGCAGTTCTTCAAGATGCTTGTCATCTTTGAAATATAGTCTTAAAAGTCTGAATACACGGTCAATAACTATGAATTTAAATTTCTCGTGGTCAATATTTTCCTGAGAAATACATTCAGCCACAATCATGGCAAGAGCCATTGAAGAATATGTACTGAGCGGATGCTTGTGGGTAATATCAGCAGCGTAACCGGCGAGGTACCCTGCATGTTCAATGTCAAGTATTTTCGGATGTGAAGCAGAAAAGATTCCGATTGGAGCCACTCGCATTACTCCACCACATCCTTTTGAATTATTGACTACAGGAGCGCCATTAGGCATTGATATGGACTGCAATGCAGACATACACGTCATTCCGGGTGCTCGACGACTCCATAATGACATGATATGTGTTAGCCAGCTTTTGCTCATCTTAATTGCCGGACGGTTTTGTGTATAATACCAGTGTTCGTAGGCTGTCGCTATGTATGGAATTATATCCTTCTCAAGCACTTTACCGTCATAGATAGCGGTCAACAACCCTTCGGTAGTGAAGAGCGACATCTGTGTGTCATCGGAAAATTCCGCGACACCATTCCGGTCAAGTACATAATCAGAAATACCATTCTTACCAAAACGCTTACGGATAGCCGCGAGGTTCATAAACTCTACCTCATATCCGAGAGCATCGCCTACAGCACCACCTATGAGAGAACCGCGGCATTTATCTTGTAAATCATTCATCTGTGTCATCTATCTCTTTTGAATAAGATTTATATACATCGTTCAACTCGGCGTCTTCACAAGAAGTGAACATTCGTGAGAGTTTTCCCTTGAGTAAGTGAATTCTATCCATGCAATATTCGCGGGTTGAGGCGTCTTCGCAACCGCTTGCGGATTCCGCAAAAGCCATGGCACTGCGGGCTGTGGTAGCCGTCTCAATCATCGTGCCTGTCTTGCCGCTGCTCTTGAAGGGGACGGAGATGCCGTTTGTCATCGCGGAAAGCTCTTTGTACCAAGGGCGACCGCAGATCGAGACTGTATCAATCTTGATTTTCATGTCGGCGGCTTTCCTGGCCTCGATTCGCCAGTCAATCCGGTTGCCGACAACATAGTCGCGGTATGTGTAGCCGATTTCATGCGGGTCAGCGTCCGCAATCAGCAGGATAGCTTTCGAGGAATCCTCACGCCAGGGCGATTCATCAATAATCTTTTTCAAGACCAGCTCGTAAAATTCATCGCCGTCACCACCGCTTGTGTCTTGCGATTCTTTGACAAACTTGATAATATCGTTTTCGTTGTCGGTAAGAGGAATGCATTGATAGGCATCGCCGAAAGTATCACAGTTCTTCATGTCGCAATAGTCGCCGAATGCGACAATTCCGAGGCGAAGGTCTTCGTTGTCCTTGAAGATACGAGGTATCATCTCGGCCACCTGATGACGGACATCATCAATATATGCGGCCATTGACCCTGTGGTGTCAAAGGCAATAACCATGTCGAGTTTGCCCTTACCCTTTGGAGTGACTTTATCGTCAAGTGTCGGAGTCTCCTCTGCTGTTATATTCACTTTCACTTCGGTTGTGCTTTCGGTTGTAACTTTAGTCTTCATATCAGTTTTATAATCTGGTTTATAGAATAGACCCGAATTAATGAGGAATTCTATCTGTGAATAATAATTATTTCTTCAATCTATCAGTATATAGGACCAATCTGAATCCAAGATCACCCCTTTTTATATTACAATGGTCAAATTCACGATTTATATCGTTGCATTTATCTTTTTCTGTATCATAGCTGCCTCCTGCAACAACAAACAATGGGTCAGAGCCGCTGATAGTCCACTCAGCAACATTCCCAATCATATCATAAACGCCAAGATTGTCAGGGGCTTTATGTTTGATATTGTGAGTGACATTTCCTGCATTTTCTCTATACCATGCAACCAAATCCAGTGTATTGCTGTCAGCTGGAAGCAGGTTACCCAAATATGCGGCATAAAGCCATTGAGGATACGTTGGAATATAGAAATTATAGCCGGAAACTGAATCCAACTTGTTTACAAACGCCTGACATTCAATAAGGTCAACATTTTCTACCGGTAACAAATCTACTGTTTTGTTTACAGATGGATTATATCCCATTATAGCAGACCATAATTTTTGGGTCACCTCAGTCTCGCCGATATAGAAATCGTCCAGTTCAACGGTCTTATTAAGTCCCTTGCAGTCTATCCGGCCCCCTTTCACTCCAATCATCTTAAACTCGACTCCATTCACAATGATGGTTGTATCATGAGGAGCGATCCGGCTTTTGTCAGGATAAATCTTTGTTTCCTCAAAGTCAGGATTGAGGACATTCTTAAGAAGTATTACGCCAGCGACGGCGCCACAAAGCAACGCCACACCGCCTGCAACCCATGCCGTAATTTTATAAACTCGTTTCATAATGGTTTTAGTGGATTAAGCCAATTTCGTTTTTCAGTTTTCCGATGATTTCCTGGCAGCCGCGCTCTATGGTGTCGAAACAGGTGCGGTAGACGTGTTCTGTCTGGTAGTGTGGATCCGGCAAATCCGATGACTCGCCGAAGCAGCAGTCGTTGAAACGGACTATCCTATCCCAATGGGAATATGTCAGCAGGCGGGTAACCACATTGCGGTGATGTTCGGTCATCACTATTATAAGGTTGGCTGAGTCAAGTAGCTCTTCGGTCATAGCCACAGCTTTGCCGCCCATCTCATAGCCGTGTTCGGCAGCTATTCGGCACATTATATCCTCGCGGTCAAGTCCGTCAGGGACCTTGGTCCCGCAGGAAGTGACTTCAATGCCATCAATGCCATTGTCGAGAAGCATCTTTTTCAATACAACCTCGGCAGCCGCCGAGCGGCTTGCGTTACCTGTGCATACAAACAAAATTTTCATGATCAAAAGTCGAATAGTTCATCGTCTTCATCAAGGCGGCGTACTTCATCAACACCGTCAATAGTGGAGATATGGTTGATAATTGTTCTGAGTTCGGTGTATGAATGGACACCGAAACGGATTTTACAGATAACGATGTTGCGGTCGGTCTTAGTGTTGAACGACTCCATCGAAAGGTGGAAAGTATTGGTGATACAGTCCACAAGGTCAACAAAAAGGTGGCTGCGGTCAACGGCACGCACTCTCAATGTTACAGGATAGATTTTCTATCCACATCTGGATATTGGTCTCGTTACGTTCATATACCGATATAGAGGTACGGACACTTTATAATTCCTTATTATTGTTTCCGAAAGATATTCCGGAATAAAGAAACAATCTTCTCTCGGTTACGAAAGAGAATGTATGCGATGATTGCCGTCCATACAAGTCCCATAACTGTTATCCTTCTATCATTTCATATTCCACATATTCCGGAAACCATTTGTCGAGTTGGTCATCGGCCTTGGCTTCCATTTCGGGGGTGATGTATTTCGACATCTTCTGTACGAGTACAGCGAGAGATGCTACTTCGTCAAGCCAGCCGATAATCGGCAGACGCTTTGAATCAAGAATGTCAATTGGAAGGATGAGGTAAGCCAGTGAGCCGAAAATCGCCCACTTGTCTTTTCTTGGAGTATCCTTGCTCCGCATGACGTACCACATGAGAAGAACGGGACGGGTTGCGGCACGACCTGCCTTGCGGCTCCAGTTGCAGATGCTCTCCCAGAGAGCGTTGTAGTCAAGATTGAGTATTCCCATAATACAGTTCGTTTAAATTATCGTATACAATATAAGATGACGATTGAAACTCATTTCTATCTGGTAAAAGATATTTTTTCCTATCAACGGCTACACAAATAATGTATCTTTCGGCTCATCCCGGCAGATACATATCAGGATTGCGGAATAGTTGTCGTGGGCCTTCTCTGATGCAATCTTCTTAATAGCAGCAAGCACATCGGAATACACATTACTACCTTCGAGCGCATCTTTCAAGACATTCCATTTGCCATTACCATATACACCATCAGAACAGATGAATATCATATCGCCAATCTTCAACTCAATTTCTTTAATATCCGGTGTATAGCTGTTACGACCTGTGAAGAAGGCCCGTGTGATGATTGGCCATCCTTCCGGAGTCAATGCGACATGATCCGTAGATTGGTATATGATTTCATGATTACGGATAACATAGATTCTGCTGTCGCCACAATGAGCCAACAACACTTTGTTACCCTCAATCGCAGCCATTGCCATAGTCGCGCCCATCTCTACACGGGATTTGTTATTATAGGCAATCATTGTCTCATCGCAGGCATCAATAATCTTCTTCTCACTATCCTTGTGTTTGGGATTTTTTGTCCAATATTCGCATATATGCTCTGCCACGAGCTTGCTGGCAACCTCACCTAAATTGTGCCCTCCCATACCGTCACAGAGCACAAACACCGACCGTCCTTGCTCCGGCATTTCTCTTACCGCTATATAATCCTCGTTCTTACATCGCGGTCCACATTCACTGAATAATCCGTAATATATTTTCATCTCAATAAGTTTCTTTATCGTCTTTTCTTAGTTCAAGTTTACTTCTTAATATGCCATTACGGTCGAGTTGCCCATACCAATAAAATACGCTCATGCAGTCTGCAACACGGTCGGGATAGTGTTCCCGATAGTCAAGAACAGCCCGGATATCAAGATAGTCGATCCCGCTCCAGCAGATTGTGCAATCAAGTGAGCCGTGTCTGATAATATGATTCATCGCCTCAGGGAAACACAGAAAACTTTCTTGGCAGAACATGTCGGCGGTCACTTTAAGGTCATATGCTACATTCATCCCTGAGAAAGTCCGTGCGAGGGCATATCTTATTGACCATTCATTATTATCAATATTGATAAGACGGTCGCCATCATCATGGAATCCTTTCTTGGTAAGGAAGAGATACCAGTTTAGTCTTGTTGGATTCCGCTTTACAATCTCCACATCCGTATCATTTTCGAGCATGGTTCCTCGGCTGCTCCCGGGCACAAGCTCCGGTTTCAGTATATCGCGGTTCTTTCTGAAAATGAACTCCTCAAACCTTGACAAAGGTCGGTCAATCGACACTTGGTTCCGTTCTTCCATATCTCAGATAATTATCAAGAAACGTTCTGCTCCGTTCATATTTAGCCAGCATTTCCATAAAGGAATACAGACCTTTACTTGCTCCTTCCGGTATATGTGTATAGCCATGATGACATTCTTCGGGAAGCGATATTTTTTCCGGGTCTATCACAACCAAGTGGCATGAATTACGAATGGCAGCGAGTAATGAAGCGGCGGGATAAACGAGCACCGTGGAACCAACAACTATAAACCAGTCGGCTTCTTTCGTAGCCCTTACTGCCTCTCGCCATAGACCGCTGTCTATGTCTTCATCAAAGTAAATGACGTATGGCCGTAGTTGTGAACCATCCGGTGCCTTGTCGCCCAAATGAATATCCGGTTTATCTCTGTCAATTGGATAAGATAATGATGGGTTTGCAGATGAGGCATTTTTCAATGCCTCCCCGTGAAGATAGATGACTTTTGTCGATCCGGCGCGTGTATGATAGTCATCACCATTCTGAGTAATGACAGTCACATCAAAATCATTTTCAAGTGCGGAGATGATCCGGTGTCCGTCGTTAGGCTCATGTTCAAGTATGGCTCGGCGTAATGGGTTGAAAAAGTCAAGCATAGCCTGTCGGCGTTCCTTCACATCTTTACGTTGCCGCCCATACCATGATTTCAGAGTCGCCACTTTCTCATAGTCAATCTCATTCCACACACCGCCTTCACCTCGAAATGTGGGCAGACCACTCTCGCGGCTCATTCCGGCTCCGGTGAAAAACACTATCTTCTTTTTCTCTACCATCGGTTTGTCACGATTATCTTATATTCTTTGCGAGTCCAATGCAAAATCAGTTGAATCTCATACTGGTATAACTCAATTCTATCCAAAGTTGGATAAAGACCTCCGTAATTACAAAGCCCTGACAAAAGATCAGATGGCTTGAATGCACCTGTCTCTTTATATACCCTCGTCAACATGACGGCCCTGCCGAGAAACTCATGCCAGTTATGGGTTATATCTTTTCCCTGTGGTGTAGCCCAGTGTTCGGGATCCGGTGCAATACCCCACAAATCACAGACTTCCTTATCAAGCCGTTTCCAATCGATGGCATTACCATCCTTATCCCTTATTTCCACATTGAATCCCATAAGCTAATCTTTTACGTTTGCAAATATGATAACTTTTACTGCATTTCCAAGAGAAGAGTCTTCAGAAAGCCCCCATGTCACATCGCAGTTCTCTGAAAATCCAGTAATAAATTCGTTGAGATACTGTATCTCCTCCACTGTAAGAGGGCGCAGTGCCTCGGAAGAACGGATAATGTTTATCATGACAGATGATGCACGATTGATTATTTCCACAGCATCATCGGAAGCGATGGCATTTTCAAGCGCATTCTTTACACGGTCTTTCCATTCGGCACGTCCAATAAATGAGTGTTTCTCTTCATCGTTGTGAAGAAAATCCAGATAGTCATGATAGTCAAGTCCTATATATTGAGACTTGATACCCTCGAAGAATGACTCAAAATCAAATGGTTCGTGGTGTTGTATGATGTCTTGTGCCATAATGTTTTGGTTGGAAGCAGTCTGAACGGAAAGGTCCCGCCCAGACTAAAAGTTAGTGGTTGTGGTTGAGTATCAGTTCAAGTTTCGATCATTATCATCGAGAGAGAAAATGATTACTTGTCATCGTCATCATTGGTCTTTACGATTCTGTAATTTCTCCATTTGAATTTATTATCACACCCACGCCCGAGTCCTTGTAAGTGCAGTGGTAAAGGTCTTTACTGATCGGCTGCACATTCCAATAAAGGGGTTCTGTGACTATGTCACCGTTTTCTCTGCAAAGTCCCTCGTAACCGTCATCCATGCGATAGCGGTAGAGCGTACATTTCGCAGGAATAAAGTTGTTGGTTGTGTCGCGCTGTTCAGTGTCATAATACAATGCCTCAATGTCTCTGCAAAGGAATTTTTCCATTTGGTTGCCGTCAAAATCCACTACCATTTTAAGATGGTTCGGCAGAGTATATATCACGCCGAGGTCTTCCGTAATCTCAAGTTGCTCGACACCCATTTCGTTGACAGGTTCTGCTTTGTCGGTAAAGGCGTACCATAGGCCGGTCTCGCAGTCGCCTCGGCGCATCTTCCAATAGTTATGCGGCGCACTGCAAATCCATTCATATTCAGGCTCAATCTTCCAGTTGCCGGAACGGTCAATAAGTCCCTGCAAATCGTTTCCATCGTTCATGATGCAGTAATCTCCATGATACACATAGCTGTTACGAGACTGATATGCGAAAGTTTTGTCATTGATAGGTTTGCCCGAATGGTCGATGAAGAACACCTTGTTGTCCTTGGCAACGGCAGCGACTCCCGATGAAAATATCCATGCTCTGTCATACTGAGGGGCAATAGCCACCTCTCCGGAATAGCGGTTGATATAGCCGCGCTTTCCATTGGTTGAGAATACGGCGAGGCTGTCCTCATCTTCCGAAACATGAATCCATTCAACATTCGGCGTGATGATTTCCCCCGTCGCCTTGTTTGAAATCCAACCGGGATCACTGCTGTATTCGTGGCGCGAGAAGTTCGTTTTCGCACTGATTGCCTCATTCTGAATCCAGCGGTAATCTCGTTTATAATCTTTGTAGAACTCATACATGAGAGCACAGGTTATAACGAAGATGCAAAGCGTTATAGTTGCCCAGATAACGCGCCAGAAGGGAGTCTTGTTCTTCCAAGAGAAGATGTTGCGGATAAATTGCCAGATGCCTCCGAAGAAGACGGAAAGCCACATCTTGAATGTGATTTTATTTTTCATGACCGGTTGGTGTCGGATTTTTATGGGGTTGTTATTCCTGTACATTAAGTTCCTGAATAAGTTTGTCTTCGGCTTCGGTTTCCTTGTATTGGCAGACAAAGCGTTTCTTGCCGGTTACAACAGCATGGAGTGCCATGTTCAAAAGCGCTTCTACATCTTCTTCCGTGTTGTAGAAGAACTCGGACGATATGATGAGATCATTGTCGGCGTCGATATAAAACTTCACCTGCATCATACGGTAATTCAATTCGTTGCAGGTCTTCAGCCCGAGAAGTTCCTCTCGTTGATTCTCAGCTGAAAAGATGTTGGTCAGCAACACAGCTATACTGTTGGAATCCTCGTTGAGAGATGCGATATGCACATAGTTCATCTGATAGCGGATTACGAAGGTGTTCTCTCCTTCGTCAAGCACCGGAAATTTCCATTTTTTCAGAGCCTGTTTTACTAATTCCTTGCTTGTCATAGATGTTATTCCTCTTCTTCGTTGTTGATAATTTTATGGAACTGAATCATGGAGAATGTGAGTACACGCACCATGTGTTCGAGCAGTTCCGGTGTCGGGTCAGCATCTTTGTCGAGATAATGCTGGTAGTTGAGCCAAACCGAGTCAAACATGATGACAGGCTGCACAAAACGCATCTTAGCGCATAGCTTTATCATTGCCTCAAGCACCGCTGCTCGATTCTCTTCGCTGATGTCGAATATTCCTGGCATTGAAAGAGTGAGGCATTGAGTCTCTTCTTCTGGATTATAGATTATGGTAAGTTCCTCGTATGAGAAACGGTAGCCAAAATCCTCGTCGATTAGTTCTGGCTGGAAGCCAAGCTGATATAGGCATTCCAATACTTTTTCTTTGATCATCTTATTGTAGCTTTATCGGTTTATATATGATATAGAGTGATTTGATTCGGCAGTTATATCAAATATTTGTTAAAAATCCCACTCTTGGACGATTATTATTCTCATTTCGATGCTCCATCTTGTCTTTCATCTCCTTGTACGACTTGATTTCATCCTCACTCACTGATGAATGAGTGGACTTAATCACGTCAAGAATCTTGGACTGACTGAGCGGTATTGGTTTATCTGAGCCGGAAGCGATGGTCTCGTCGAAGCAACGGCGCGCACATTCTTTCACGACAAACGATAGATCGCTACATGTGAAGTTTTCGGTGGCGCTGGCCAATATGTCAAGGTCGATGTCCTCGGCACACGGACGGTTCTTAAGTTCAAGGGCGAAAATATACCGTCTCGCTTTATCATCAGGTAGAGAAACATAGAACATCATGTCCGTCCTGCCTGAGCGTAGAACAGCCGTATCAAGCATCTGGGGTCGGTTTGTTGTCGCAAGCACGTAGACACCCTTCTCCGCACAATTGTTGAGGCGTGTCAGCAGTTCGTTGACCTCGTTGGCCTGATGAGGATTGATGTCGCCGTCACGCTTCGGGGCGATAGCGTCAAATTCGTCGAAGATGAGAATCATCGGAGCGTTCTTCTCAGCTTCCTTAAAAGTCTCGGCAATTTTCTCCTGCGCTCCGTGGATGTAGATAGAACCGAGGTCGGAGGGATTCACAATCTTGTATTTCAACCCCGATTCCTGCGCCGCTTTCTCTGCGATGAACGTTTTTCCACAACCCTGCGGACCATAGAGAAGGGTACAGTTGCAGGGTGTTATGCCGTATGCTTTGGCAATCTTCGGATTGCGGACAATCCTCACGAAGTTCCGACGGAATAAATCCTTCAATTCGTCCATGCCGGCCACCTCGTCAAGCCCTCGGCCAGCGATACCTCTCTTTATCTCGGGGCGAGCCTCGACAAGACATTTTGGTCCATGACGAGTCTTTTGTTTTTCCTTTTCAGCACCTAAGTCAATACCAGCAATTCCTTCGTCGTTCTTATCGTCATTATCTTCTGCATCTATCGGTTTTGTCCGAGTGGTTTCCATACTCTCAACATAGGTCTGAGTCGAGATATTACCCTTCGCAAGTTTGCCGACAAATAAACGAAAGCGATCAATTGTCTGAAACCTATCTGACGGATTCACATCAGCTGCCTTTTCAAGAATCAGACGCTGCGCAGCAGATAATTTATCGCGGGTTCGCTTCATAAACCGTTTGCGGAACTCAATTGCAGAAAACACAGAGAATCGAGAGTCAGTAAGTTTTTTTTCATCCTCACCGGTATCCCCGGAAATCATCATTGTCATAACAATACCGAGAGCATAAATGTCGGAAAGATGACTGAATACACCATTTACAGTCTCAGGCGCACGGAAACGCTTATCAAGCGGCTCGTCGCAAAGAGGCGTAGAGCCATGATATGAACTCGCCATATCTGACAGACCGATAAGATAGACTCCGTTAAGATCATTCCCATCATAGTCCAATAGTATATTGTCCGGGTTTATGTTGTAATGTCCGCCGCCTCGTGTGTAGCGGGCAATTTCCTCAACGGCATTAAAGAGAGCCTCCATGACCTTGACGACATCAGTCATACACAGCCCCCTCTGAAGTTTTATCTCATTCGTCAGGCTGTTGGAATCTATTTTGGGCTGCAACATCCAGCCAAGCCGTCTGCATCCGACCTTCTCAATTCCGCAGTCAATGATCTTTGGGAAATACTTGTCCGACTGCCGGCTACGTAGAAATTTAATCTCCTCAATAAAATCCGGAACCCGCTTCCGCGAAGCCCCAGCTACCTCATATCTCTTAGATTTGAGATTGAACACAGTCAGAATCACGTAGTTTTCCGGTGCATACTCCGTCTCGCCATCAACGACAGCCGGACATTTGGTCAAATACACCTCCCGCTCACCATCATGTCGCGTGCTCAGTTTGCGAACCACCATCCGGCCCGCAAACAGAGAGTTATTCTCTAATAGTTGTGTCATGTTTTGTGATATTTAACGGTTATACTTATCCCACCATGTCTTGATGGCGATACGGAATTGTTTGTTGAGGCGAGAGAATACGTTGTCAACCCATGTGTTGCGGACATGATATTTCACAGCAAGTTCCTTAGACGGAGTCTCGTATATAAATCGCTGACGCCATACATCTTCCTGTACCTCAGTCCAGTCAAGTGATGTGATTATGGCATTGATGAGAGTATTGACATTCTCATCCCAGTCTTCGCACTGGAAAAGACGGGTAAGAAGGTCTCGGAAAGCCTGATGGTTTTCGCAGACATCGCCTTCGTCTATACGGTCGTGCCAACATTGGAACTGCGTTTCCGGATTAATAGTCTTCTTTGAGGAAAGAGCCATCTCGGCATAGGGATTCTCGGTGTTGAGCAATTGCTCTATGAGCGTTTTCTGCGCCACCTTGAGTATCTCCTTTGCCTTGTCTTCGCTGTCAAAGGCTTTGAAGAACTCCTTATCGGGTACCTTATCAACATAAAATAATTCCAATGCTTTGTGCTGGTCAGGGACGAATACAAGGTCAACAATAGCCTGACGGAGCCGCTCATTCTCGATGCTGCGAACAGTCAGTCGGTAGTCATTTGTTTTCGTGTTTCCCACTCCGTCAATATATCGTTCTTCAACAAGGAACTGATAAGTAGCTTGCGAGGCAATCTTCGCAATCCAGGCATGGGGCGTCGTGTCTCCTTTGAAAGCACGGAGTTTTGCCCAGTTGTCTTCCCAACAGGAAAGATATGTAGCGTTCGCCACATCCTCTGCGAGAATGTCGAGTCCGAAGGAACGGTTATAGCTATCTGCCAGAGCAGCCATCTTAGGAAGCATCGTCTTGAAGAAGAACTTCTCCGCGACATGCTGATCAGTCATGATGTTGTTCACCAGTTCCAGTGCGTTTTCAGTACGCACAAAATTCGCGTCGGCACTTTTCCTCGTTGTGCGACCATTCTTCGAATTGTCCTTAGCGCATTTCATAACAGATAGTTTTAAGTGGTTTAGAAAGAGAAAACCTCTAACTTCGAAGACAAAGTTAGAGGTTTTTCTCAGGAGGTTTGTCAGCCTCGGCGTGCCGACAAACACCACCGTTAACTATCTGATTTCATGCATTATGCAAATTTAAATTTTGCAAGTTTTTCATCGAGATAGATACGTTCTGGCATAACTCCGAGGTATCTTCCGTGTCCAACTTTAAGTGGGATGCTATCGATTTCACCTACAAGTCGCTCTAAAGTCTCATGTATGTCTTTGATGTAATCATCATAGCGACCCTTGCGCATCTTACCTGACTCTGCAATTGTACGGTAGTCCATACCCTCATAAAAGTTATTTATATTTTTATCAGTTTCACTGAGTATGGTCTTATACAATTGACAGAACTCCTGGCGGAGATCTTTCATAGCCAGCTCTGTTACTTCATCACCACGTTGCACCCGGTCAATGATATACATCATATAGATGCAGTATGCCGGGTAGTTTTTGAACGTAACAGCACTTTCTTTCCCTTTTGCATTCTTCAAGTATATACAGTAGAGATAGCGGTCCTTAAAGTCATTGCGATATGTACTTTTCCAAGGACGAACATGAATCTCATATCTGGATGCCGAATTTATGGCAGTTGAATGGAAGTCCCGAAGAAGATGAGGTTTTGTTCGAGCAAGCTCCATCAGTATAGCATAGACCTCTGTGGCAGAATAGGTACCCATGGTTTGGCGAATTATTTCACAATCAAGGGGATTCTGTTGTTCAAATGCTTTATTGAGTCTGCCTGGGAGCTTATTAAATGCCTCTTTCTTCTGTTTGGCAGAGATGGTACTGAATTTTGGGTTCGGCGAACCTTTGACAATACCTAAGGCTGCCTCATACATATTAGGCTCAGCACTATCCATATCTGCATTAGTTTCGATTGCGACTGATTTGCATGAGTCTATATCGAAATCGGAGTCATCAATTCCCAACGCCATGCCAAGGGTAGCCCCCGCAACAGCTCCCATAGGCAGCATCCCGAAAGGAGATATTCCATCCTTTGAGTTGTCGTCACCATGCCCTTCCACAATCACCTTATCAACAACAGACTTGAAAAGCTCAGGATCCTCCATGGCGGCAACAATGAGAGCTTCTTCAGCGAACTTGCGCATTTGGTTTTCGGATTCATTGATTACAGCAGAAACTGCAAGATCAAGTTCATCGAGTTCAGCTTTTGCCACTACATAGAATATACGGTGACTTGCCGGGTCTTGAATGGGACAAAGAATGTTGTAATCCTCAACAGTTGTTTCCAATACCCTAAGTTTATACTGATAAAATGTTGAATATCTATCAAGATTATCAATCACAGTATTGCGTAATTCGGCAATCTTTTCAGAGAGAGCCGAACGATGTCCTAATATGAAGATATTGCCGAAAGAATTTTCGGGAAGTTCAATGTCAATCGCAGATTGAGTTTTGATGTCAAATATGTTTGTCTGTTCCATCTTTATTTTTCCTTTCTTGTTCTGCTCTATATTTTAATACAGCTTGTTTTATAAGATTACTGTCAGGCAAATCCATAATATCACATGGCTTTTCAGGAGGAGCCGGTGGTGTGGTGAGAAACTTAAAGTATGACTTGTTCAAAGCCTTCGAGTTAGCTATCAAGAATCGTGTAAGTCCCAACATAGCATTCATTGCTGTTGGTTTCCTATTCTTGCGGAATAGCCATTCGGCAAAGTCAAAACCACTTTTTACTGCGCTCAATCTGAAACTTCCATCTGGGTGAGTAGCAGATGTCTTCATGGTGCTTACCGCATATTTATATTTACCCGATGCAATCATATTGGCTGAACATCTTACTCCCACAATAAAATCGCAAGCAAGTTCAATACACCATTGCTTATTATGACAGAAATTGAACTTCTGAGTAGCAAGGAAATGGTGCGATAACTCATGAGTAAGCATCGCATCAAAAGCATCCAAATTGTTTATCCCAATCTCATATAGCTTCTTTACGTCATATTGAATCTCGCTGCCAAGTTCGGATGAATCCGAAAACGTAATTTTTGCCAAGGTCTCACATTGACTCACCATAGTAGGGATTGGGAGGTCAAAGAAATCAGATGCTCGTTTTACTCTTTTCTTAATTTCATCCTCTGTCAGCGGCTCCTTATCATAGAAATGAGCATTAAACGGATTGCATTCATGTCTTCTGAGTATTTTGTAAAACTCATGAGCCTCAGGACTGCTCACGTATGCAATAGCTTCTTTATGCCTTCGTTCCTTTTCATCTGGCGAGAGTTCAGCTTCTGCCTCAGAGTTGTCGGTCTGACGCTTCACAGGAGAATTGTCCACATCTGTTGCTGAATAGGAAGCCTTTGTTGCATCGACTCTACCTATTCGCATCATTTCGTTGTATGTATTGCTATCAATCATAAAAATGAAGTTCGATTACATCAAGAATGAACGGACAAATCACCAATATCTACTGTTAAAAATATCAGAAGCGGTAGTATTTCCTTTGTTGATTATGGATTTCCACAAGATTTTGTTGGCGGAAGGCCATGAACTCATTGATAAGATTTTGTATTGTCAAAGGTATCCCGCGCCGAGCCATCTCGGGAGCAACATACTGGCCATGTTTTATGAACATGGCTCTTAGTGCTCCTTCTGGGTGACTTTGTGAGCCATTAGTCAACAGTAGTCCGAGAGCAACCTTTGAAATATCCATGTTCCATAGTCCTGCACGACAACCCATGAAAAAGTCAGGGCAAAGTTCCGATTCCCATTGTCCATTGTTTACGCCCGGGAAAGTAGTGTTTTGAAGCACTCGGTGTCCACATTCATGGGTCATTACCAGACTGAATGCATCTTTACTGTCAACCTTCATATCAACAAGCTGTTGCATATTGAAGCAAATCACGTCGTCAGCATAGCTGCCCCTGTACCAATTCATAAAACAAGTCTGACCCTTTGGATGGTTGGTCAAATCTTGGATTAGTCGGGGCATAGGGATATTGAAAAAGTCACAAGCAGATTTAATCTCTTGTTGTACTTCCTCCGGAGTCAGATGAAATTGCCGATAACGTTGACTGAGTTGTAAGAACTCATCCATTGTCGGACGGCGATTGAACATCTGGTATAATGGGGAATCAAAAAAGTTTGCCATGGTATACGCTATTCTAATCTATAACGACATCGTCATCAAATCTATTATTGCGACTGTTTGACGATGAAGAACTTCTTCCCAAAATGTCAACGGAGGGTGAAGAAGATTGATTTCCACCTGTGCCTAATACGGCCGGTGCAAGTCCAGAAGAACCGTCAAAACCGAAATCGTTGCTTTCTTCTTCTCCGAACCACTGATTGAGGATAGTGCCAACCTGATTCTCAATTTGTGGCGTGACGAGTTTTTTTACACGATTGTATGCAAATGCAAGTGTGACTCCATTGTCGAGAAAGCCAAGTATGCCGAACTTATTACGAGGCATCAGGTCTTCCGGAAGGAGCTGGTATGCGAGGGCTGCTCCGATGAGCGTCTTGTCCATAATGCCGGTGTTCGGACTTTTCATGACATAGAAAAGTTCAAGTACGGTTTTGGTAACTTCACGGCCACCCTTTGCTGCATAACGTTGGATGTAGTTCCACATTTGTTCGGCATCTCCGAAACGTGCCATAAGTTTCTTGAATTCGTCCATGACTATGAAATGTTTATGACGGTATATCGTCGATTGTTATTATGCTTAAATCTTCATCGCTTATCGTATCGCTCTTAGCCAAACGATTAGCCTGATTTTGTATCACTTTCTCAAACAGGTTTCTCACATATCGGCCATTGCCGAAATGTTCGTCCTTATTATATAGGGCGACATTGATTTGGTTTCCTAATGCTTCAAAAGCGTTTTTCTTAATCTTATATTGTGATTTCTTCAAAGACAGTTTAAATATTTCACACAAATCATCTTTTGTGTAATCGTCAAACTGGATGTAACGATTAAAACGAGATTGAAGACCGGGATTTGAATTGATGAACATCGTTATTTCATTGGTGTATCCCGCGAGTATAACTACCAAACGGTCGCGGTCATCCTCCATCCTTTTAAGAAGGGTAGATATTGCCTCCATTCCAAAGTCGTTTTCTCCACCGAGTAAAGAATATGCTTCATCAATGAACAAGACACCGTCAAGGGCTTCGTCAATAATCTTATTTGTCTTTACAGCTGTCTGTCCGACATATTCTGCTACAAGTCCCGAACGGTCTGTTTCCACAAGATGACCTTTCTTCAATACTCCCAATTCCTTGTATATACCTGCGACAATTCGAGCGACAGTTGTCTTGCCGGTTCCGGGATTACCCGTAAACACACAGTGCAAAGATACCGGTGTGGTTGCCTTTCCTTGTTTATGACGAAGAGCCTGAATCTTGACGAAATTACTCAAACTTTCGATTTCGCTTTTCACAGAAGAAAGACCTATGAGATTATTGAGTTCTTCATACGGATTTTGCGAAACTTCATGTCTGGAAACATGACTTTTTTCCGTACTTCCTGAAGATTGAGCGGTTTGTGAATACAATCCGTTCTGAACATCCGATATCAAATCTCTTGCGTAAAGGCAATTGCATTGAGCAGCACGTTGCAACCAACCGAAAGCGTTGTTGAAGTTTTGCCCAACAATCTTACCTTCGCAAAGTAGGTGCCCTGCGAGTGTCATAGCAAACACGTCTCCATTATGTGCGTGCTCAAATAACTGGTTGATTGCTTCCTGTGTCATTATTATTGTTATTTAAGATTGTAAAGTTCTTCGGCAGCCTTGTTTATAAGTTTGTCTTGCTCCTCTTCGGTAGTGCATCCATTGAAACGAATCTCATACTTGTCTCCAATGGTTTTGACGTCCTCCACTAAAGTTCTATTGTTATATAATAGTTTTAGAGATTCTTTGCCACCCCAGTAGACTAATGCTCCAACCACAATAAGACCAATAGGGCTTATGATAAACACTGCGAGTGCGGCGGCGAAAGCAAAGTATGATGAGTTTCCTAACAGTCCTGATAAGGCTGAGAAAGATGCCCACCCGGTGTTTGATACTGCTCCTATCATTTTGAGAATAGTGGACGGTGCTTCATACTTGTCGGACAAAGGCCGACCACTTTTCTCAAATGATATTTTATCTGCTCGGTTCACGACCTCCGTCATGAATTCTCCGAATGACTGATTATTCTCCATCTTTGGGTTTAGGAAGTTTATCACTAAGCCATTGAGCACCTTCTCCGAGTGCCTTGAAGAGATTTCCATTGAGCGTATTGTATGCCAATACGATTCCTAATACTGTCATCATGATTGTGTACTATTAAGTTGTTAACTGAAGAGGCCTCCTATAAAACTGCCAATTCCGTCAAGGATGTCATCGGCATTATCAGAGATAGTTTCTGTAACGCTATCCCATCCATCACTGATGGTTTCACCAACATTGTCAAAGAAGTCAGATACGTCTTCTTTATGGTCATCCCAGAAATCTTGGATCTTGTCAGTCGCATTGTCAATGCGATGTTTGGTATAAGCGTGGCTGCTTGTTAGTTCTTCCAACATCTCGACACCGCCTTTACACGGTACACCTAATGCATCGAGACCTTTGAGAGCACCCTTTAGAGTGCCTGGGCCTATGAAGTCAAATGGATTGAATGGCATGGCTTTGAATTTTAGAGGGTTAAACCTGTCCGAATGTATCGGATTGTTATTTCTTGTTTGTTACATCTTTCCACCAACGTTTGATGTCAGGAGCTGCCGCTTTGAGGCAGTGCGATGCGATTACAAGTAGTCCTGTTGTGGTAAGCATAATATCAGTTGTTTTGATTATTTCTTTTTCTTGGATTCTTCCATCTTCCGGTTAATCCAGTTTGCTGTCTCGGTACAAGCCTTATAACCTATGTAGGCAATGGCTCCTGATGTCAGTGTGATAAACATGGCTACGTTTTTATGTTGTTCTTTTAGCTGTCTCCTGCCACATCTCCAACAATGTCGGGAACATCAGCAACCCCTATGGGGTCAATCAGAGACAGGAACATACTTCTTTTGCCCTTTTCAAGAGCTTCATCAACTATGTCGTAGTTGTCGGTTGCCATTCCGTATATGGCGCGGCCGCCTTGATATATAAAACCTAAGAGTCCCATGATAATTTGGATATTAAGTTGTGATTGATTAATCTTTAAGCCATTTGTAAAGTCCATATATGGCAGCCCCTGCCAATGCGTATGGTGCAACCACTACCGCTATAGCCCCTACGGCCGCACCTACTGCTGCCGCCCCCGAAGCAACTGTTGATATTCCCGAAGCAACAGCCGTACCAGCGGAAGCTATGCCAGAGCCTACAGACGTAAGTCCAAGTGTGCCTCCAACGAACCCTCCAACAGCTCCAGTAGCTGACGTGATGTTGTTAGAAAATGCGTTTACCGCATTATTGCTGGCATTGCTTAGAGAAGATCCGATTGAAGATGCACCTGCTGCACTTAAAGCAGCCCCTGTTGCCGAACCGACAGTAGCACCAGCTGTTCCTGTGATGGCATTGTAAGTAAAACTTCCTGGTTTAGGTGGTCTCATGATTTAAGAGGTTTAAAGGATGTTTGTTATTTTGTTTGATGTCGCAAAATTACTGCGAGATTCACGGGGTTGAAACTAATGTAAATCTTTACGGCTAATTCTGCTTTGAGGAGGGAGGTTGTTGTTAATACTAACAAAAAGATCAACTTGCTCGGATTAGTTGTTGTCTGCGATGTCTCCCACAATATCGGGGATGTCGCTGACTCCTATTGGATCAAGTATGACAGTTTTGTGAAGGCTTTCAACTGCCTTGTCGAGTTCGTGGTTAGCTGCATCAGCATCGTCAACCAACATTTTGTAACCACCTTTGATGCCGTGGTAAATAGCTCCTAACATGCCCATGATGAATTAAGTTTTAGTGGGTTGTAATTTTTGTTTCTTGATGCAAATTTACTGTGACTTTCAGAGGTCTAAAACTAACAATAAATTTTACATTTAATCCAATTGCTTTGAGTGTCGTTGTTGTTAATCTTAACAAAAAGACTCGACTTAGTCGATTGTGTCTTCAGTCAGGATTTCCCAAACGTGTTTTGCACCTTCTTTAAGAAGGTCTGCTGCTTTCGGTGCCAAGTAGGCGGCGAGTCTTACAAGTGCTCCCATTGTCATTGAGTTTTAGAGGTTATTGTTTCTTGATTACGATGCAAAATTACAATCATCTCATTGTAAAATTCATCAATCGTCAACGTTAACATGGACTCATATAATATAGTTGTTCCAATTGTAAATATTAACAAGAACGCCCGGAAGATTAACTTCCGAGCGACTCTGTTATCTTTCAAACTCTTTCAATACTTCTGTTAAGTCCTTGATGCGATTACCAACCGTGATTCGTTTATCTTTTATCCATTCAAGGATAGGGACTGGTGCTATATCTCTTTCTTCCTGAATGTAAACCATATTCGGGTTGATAGTGACACGATAATATCCCTCGTTATCCAATGGCGAAAATAATTCCATATCCCTTATGGATAAAGTTTCCTCTAATGCGGTCCGAATGTTCGATATATGAGAAGCTAATGCGTCATAAGGATCCGGATAACGCTCATATAGAAAAGCGAAGATTGCTTTTACTGATGCATTGACGGACATGGGCATTCCTTTAGACCTTGTTGAAATTGATAACAATAAAATCAATAAGAACAAGTGTAAATCCTTTGGTTGCAACTTTTGGAATGGATTTCTCAATCCTTCAAATTTTATTCCAAATGAAGAACGATTATGCCCCCATTTCTTGATAATTATCTTATCGATAGATTCGTTTACTGCCTTGTCAACCGTATAGTCTATAAGAGTTTGATGTATCCCCTTGCAATACAATTTTTCGTTTAACTGTCGACGGACAGAGGTCGTGACTTCCTTGGCAAACCACAGTATGTTATCGGGTAATAGTCTCGCAGTATGTTCTACAGAATCCTTTATTGGCAAAGCAATGAAATCGGAATATTTTACAGGATGCCAATCACCTTTTTCGTCCTTTTCATGTATAGTACTTGTCTTAAGTTTCACCAACAAGCATGGTTTAAGATCCATCGGCAACCCGGCATCTTTAACAAAGTCCTCAGTAAAGCTTTCAGTAGTAATTGCCTGAATATCTTCAACAAACTTATTAGCATCATCCCCTTCCTTAAGATATAACGGTTTTGAGAACATTAAAATGGGTTTGAGCAGTTTATCTTCTGCTTTCTTGGACAAGAAATCAATAACGTCAGGGAGATAAATAAAGTCATAACCATAGATAGCCAAAGCAAATTCTATTAATTTTTTTGACCTCTTTATATCTGCATCGATTTTTTCGTCATAGTGGGAAGAAAGATAAATTACTTCCCTTTTGGAGAAGCGCAGTTTATTCTCTCTATATTTAATAGGAATAGCATCATAGGCAGACTGCCCCTCATTATCTGTAAGGAGGCATAGATGTAATGCAGCCAATAACTTGGCTTCATTTATATCTTTATCGTTGTCACAACCTGAGATGGCATCAATATCAGCAAAAGCATTTGAAGCAGTATATTTGCTACCCTTAAACTCTAAAGTTTTCTCTTCATTGGACTGCCATTTTTTTAAAATTCCTATGGCCTCTGATGTTGTAATCTGATGTGCTCTTGCTATATCTTCCGTTAAAATGCCATACTTGCTTTTAAGGTTCTCAAGGATTCCAATTTCTTCATCCTCAATAACCCCATCCGCATTTATCATATCATAGAATAAACGCGTTACGGCTTTCTTATAGTCTTGCAAAATCATTTGTCCCAGAAGTTAAAGCCGAGATTGCGGCCATGTCGTTCCCATTCTTCATCATCCTTTTTGAAGCGGTCGAGCATTGCTTCAGTATCAGAGATGAATTTATCTGTTTCACCTAATAACGCTTGTGTTTTTAGGCGCAGTTGGATGCGTTGAGCCACGAAAGCCTCTTCCGAGCCACTCGCACCAATCTTACTCATCACCTTGCGGAGGCAAGATTTTGAGTTTTCCAGCTTGACCCCACACCCTTCGATAGCGCGGTCAAGTTGTTTTTGTCTTTCTGTCAAGTCGTTCCAAGCCATATCTTGTTTATCTTTTATTGTTCTTTACCATATGGAGTAATCAAATGCTCAATCTCTATTTGTTAATAATCGAGTGCTAATCTGAAACCCAAGTCATCATCTGTGTCAGAAGAAATCCAAAAGTTTACACTTGTGTTCCTGCAACTCTTCGCATCAAAACGCCAGCTGCCTCCACGAAACGCATGGGCGGCATATTCTTCATCTACGCATTCCGGATTTGTGATGTAACCTTCACGCAAATATTCATCTATGACATGTCCGTTCTTGTCCTTTACCACACCAAGGACACAATCATTATAGAAGTCAGTCTGATAGAAATCAGAGACCCACTCCCAGACATTACCGTTCATATCCCATACCGCTTCCACAATTTCTTCTCCGTCTTTCTTAAAGACAAGAGGATTGCGACCTTTGACTTTCATGGTTGCTGAATGCTCTCGTAAATCCAGATCTTCAGGATTATCCGTACCCGCAAACTTGCAATACCGAAGCTCGGGTGACGATGACATAAGCTCATAAGCACATTGTTGTCTCTCCTTGGCAGTAAGACTATTGTCCTCAAAGATTCTTGTAAGCCTTTTGTTGATTTCAGTCAAATGTGCTCCTTTGGCAACGTATTCCCACTCTGCCTCAGTCGGAAGTCTGAAATTTTTGCCTGTAAGCTTGTTCAGCCGCTTGATAAAATCATTTACTATCTCAGACCAGCTCACATTGGTTTGTGGTTTGTCAATGCCAAAATGCTCTGATGGATTAGTCTTCGGATCAATACACATGACAAGATTCCACAGTTCCTGCGTCACAGGTACTGATGCAATCTTGAATGCTTTTATTTTTACGAAATGATGAGGTGTTTCTTCCGGAGAGGCCTGCTTATCAGCCCACGATTTCGGGAAACCATTTTCTGAGCCTTCCGTCTCAGTTCCCATAACGAAGTAACCGGTCTTTATTGGCACAAAGTAATTGCCGCCAATAATTCGCATAACTTCATTCTTGCGATTATCATTCTTCTTATCTTTTGGATTCTTAACAAGTGACTGGCAATAAGCAACTATTTCTTTTTGAGTCGTTTCATGCAATCCATTCATATCAAAACGCCAAACGAGTCTGAATCCGATGTCATCCGATTTAAGAATAGGTTTCCAGAAAGAGTTCCAGTAATCTTTCTTAAGGTCGCATTGGATTGACTTGAAGCGCCAACTGCCTCCGCAAAAGAAAAAGCTGCCTTTTTCATCAGTATTCTCTGTGCCAGTCCATTCCCAAACGTTACCCAACATATTGAATAGTTTGATACCCCGTTGGTTAATTCTGGCATTTGCCCTCACGTTGTCAGGACCCTTGTCATCTGACATTGACTTACTGACTCTTAGATGTCGTTTTAAATCCTTGAAATTTGCACTGCCTATAGATTTGTTGGCGGCAACCTCCCATTCTTTTAGTGAAGGCAAATCCATATAGAGGCCTATGCGCTTTCGCAATACTTTGACAAAGTCGTCAATATCGAGTTTGGAAACATTTATGACGGGTCTGAGCTTCCCTCTGTATTTTTCAGGAGTCGGATTGTTCCCCATCACTGCCATCCATTGACGTTGACTTACAACAGTATCCATAATCCAGAATTTATATCCATTCTCATTAACGAGATGAAGAGCAAAGACGCGTTTGCCATGGACTATAGGAACGATGAAATCCATCAAGAGCTTACCGGAGACCGAATCTCTGGTCTTGGGTTTAGCCAGACGCATAATGTTAAGCCATTCACGATACCGTATCAGCTGTGGAATATAGGATATTACGGCGATGTCGTTGTAATGGACTCCGGGGTCAACCACATTGAGCATAGTATTTGAACAGATATCCAGATGTGCACGACTTTTATCCTTACGATAGTTCTTCGCTTTTTTTCGTTCGTCGGCTGACAACGTAGGATTACAGAAGTAATTCCATTCTGTCGCGTTTTTGTCCAAAGGACGATAGCCCATTGTAACTCTTTCAGTGAGCCATCTCGTATGCTCCGACTTTGCAAGATATTCAAGAGTCTTTTCGTCACTCAGAATTTCGGCAAATTCATCAAGATTGTCCATGTTGATTCCGACAGAACGCAGTTTCATCGGAATACTGTCTGCCATATCAATGTTCGACAACTTATCCACAATGCCCTGCTGCGCCCAAAGATCGTTGATCGACTGTGCAAAATCTGCATTCAGTGGCACTCCAAAAGTGGATATGTCAGGAACAGGGAAATATGAATAATCTATATCCCCCGGACTTTTATCCTTATGATAGTTCTTAATCTTACCATTGGCAAAAAGATAATACAGAATTTTAGCCATCGAGTTATCAAAGGCATTCTCCGTATAACTACCTTCCACCATGCCGAATGGCTTCAGCTTCTCATAGCGTTTCCAAACTTTTTCGCCACCGGCTATCTTATCAGCAAGGTCAAAACTATTTTGCTGGTAAACTAATATCTGTTGAGCACGGCGATACACCATCTCAGGTAGGTATAACGCAGCCGCAACTGAATTCTGGGGATGGTTGAAACAGATGGCAATTGTGGTGAGCTTATGTTCTACATCCTCAGCAATTTTTTGCAAATATTCCCGGACTTCATCAGAAGCAACGTTGCCCTGAATGAATTCCCATTGGATATCCATAAAATTCTCGTCCATATCATCCTGATTATCTCTGAGGTGCTGATAACGTCCTGATTCCAATGGATTAATCCAATCTTTATCGAATGTCTCTTTGCCAACATCTATCACCCTATATCGGCAAAGGTCAAACATTGTGGCAAAACGTCCACGGAAGAACTCGCCTTCCTTTATTGCCTGATCATCTATAAAAGTGATTGTTGTCCTAAGATTACGGTCCCTATGGGCGTTTGGGAAATGGGCAAGCAAAGCTGCCTGTACACCCATAGCTGTGCCCATCTGGTTCATGCCGACAATGACAAGATGAACTGTTTTATCATCTTCTGCCTTGATGCCATTGGGAGAATCTATAGGTAAATAGTTCTGAACTTTTACTTCTCCTTTTTTGCCGATGGGAACGACGGCAAAGTTATCAACAAGCACTCTCTTAGCCCAAATCTCGTGTATATTGAAAGGTATAAATTCCACATTCTTGTCAAGACTGCGGTAAATGTGTGTATACTTGAATGCAGTGAATGTGCTTTGGTATTCAAGATTTACATGAACTCGCTTCTTGTCCTTTATCTTAAGATGCTTAAGCTCCTTAAGATACTCCGAGATGTTCTCCAAGCAGCTTATATTGAACTCATCGTGGTCTTCTTCGTTGGCAAAATCTACATCTTCGCCAAGAATGAAGATGTCAAGGGCTCGTTCAATATGTAAGTCGGCTATGTCCTCCCGAGAGGTGCGTTCTGCATAGTAAAAAACAACACGTTTTTCTTCATCTCTATCCAAGTCAAGGTCAAGCCTCATGCGCATTTGCTCCACATTCTGACGCGTCATTATCAAGACGTATTTCACATCCGGCCGGATCAATGACAGTTTTACAAGATTCGCTGTCTGGCGATTGCAACCGATGATTACGACATACTTATTGAATAGGAAGTCATATCTGATAAGTCCCAGTTTCCAACGTTCGGTAGTGCGGTTGATAAAACTGATAAAAGATGAGACTGCAAGTCCTGACAGACAAAAGACTCCGGCCAACGCACATATTATAGCAAGTATGTAACCCTCATAACCTTCACCGTCATTAGGCGTTTTTGCAGAAGGCAAATTTCCAGGGTCGGTATATTGAGATAATATTGACCAGAATTCAGTGTGTATAGCCGGGTTGCTGTCTGCATTTACGGAAATCGAATCATTCTGAATCTTTCCGTTAAGTGATGTTACATCTGTATCGTAGTTTGTCAGAAGAACTTCATTAACTTTTAAATCCTTCTTAAAGGTGTTTTGCGCAATCCAGCAACCGCCCCATATCAAAAAAGGAGCGAGTATTGCAACAATGATTGCAAAGATAACCATGCCGCTACCATTGGTGCCAAAAAGCCACCGGTCGCGTTTTACAGGCTTGCTCCATGTCAGAGCAGTCATCAAAATGGTACCACACCATTTGATGCCTTTCTTAATATATTGTTTGATTCGATTAAGTTTCATCTTTTTTTATCATACGATAGTATCGATGTCCGAAAAACATCATGTTTCCAACCTCCTTAAAGCCCATACTCTCATAGTAGTCTTTCAGACGAGGTTTTGCAACATCAACCAATAATGTAAATTTTCTATATCCAAGCTCACGGCCATGATTAATGGCTGCTTCGATAAGCTTTCTACCTATTCCATAACCTCTATATTCCGGTTTGATAGCCATGGAATCAAGGTAGTATTCGCCCGGATATGCTTCAACTTCCGTAGCACGGATTGTTTCCGCGTCAATGTCGTCCCAAAGATTCTTCCATGTATAGTGCCGCAAAGCATCATAATCATCGCCCGTATAAGAGATTATAGCACCAACAGGCTTACCATCAACGCAAGCAACAATAGACTTATTCCATGAATACATCGACATCTCATCAGAACAGGATTCCTTAACCCAATCCAGATCCCCAGCCTCCATATCCAAAGCTGTCAACACCGTCCAAGCAACAGTCTCAATATCCTTTGGGGAAGCTTTATGTATTGTTATGCCATTAGCCCTTTGATTTGTAGTTGAAACTACTTTAAAGAGTTTGCCATTGAAAATAGCATATATGTTTTCAGAAGATTTAATATTATTGTCAATATATTTAGACACATCAAGATTAGATGATTCAACCTTCTGTTTACAATTATATAAGCTATTAAGGAATTTAAGGTGTTTCACCAAAATGCGAATAGGTAAGAGAAAATCAAGATACCATTTGCGATGTATAACGATAACATCTTCAATGCGACTTTCTTCCCATAAACCAGTGGAGTCTTTTACAAACCATAGGAATGACAAACTTTTATATTCAATGCCCAACATTTGGAAAGTTCCATAAGTCATCAAGCATGAAGACAAGAAAGCCAATAATCCATATCCGATAGAACCACTACATATAAGTATGGTTAAAGATAAAATGAAGGCAATAAATAGCCAAAAGACAATAGTATTTACATATACCTTATACCTAAACTTGTAGCTTTGTTCTTTGATTGCATCCCTAAAAACACCGAAAGAAAAGAATGCACTTACTATAATTTTTATCCACGTAACAAATCTCCTCTCATCATCCTGTTTCTTTAAAAGATATTTTGGCATAAGTGTAATAACAACATTCTCCAGTATATGAGAATATTGCGTTCTCATGAAGCGAGACATCGAAAGTGCGTCCTTATCTTTGTCAATTTGGTTCATAATGTTTTCGCCTCATTATTAGCTTCTTCAGCAAGCCGTTTACACTTATCAGACTGCTCACAAACAATCTCTTCCTGCTCCTTTACAATATTGTTCAGTGTTTCAAATTCATTCTCCATTGTTTCTGTCACTTCCCTTACACCAGTTGTATAAAGCAATCTCGTTTTTTCCATCCAAACAAGATGCAACGCTTGCAAGAAAAGAGCATGTCCAATAATAACGTTATGAAATATCTTAATAATTTCTGTAAGGTGAATATTATCTGGCTCCTTTATTGTATTGTTTTTAGTCAGTTCCTCAATATCACTTATCATTCTATACAACACGGTGTCTTTAGCTATATTTGTGACATCATATCTCGTAGGTAAGATATTTAACAACATTGTGTATTTGTCATTGTCATATCGGAACGGCTTATTCTTGGGAGAATATTGTTCAGCACATTCCCATATGTAATCATAAATGATTATGGAAAATGCCTTTAATAATTGACTTATTTCAAATCCATCAAGGGGTGAATTATCTTGCGATTCTTTGAATGTTTCGTTACACTCTACCGCCTTTGCGGTAATCACTTCATTAACTTTAACCTGTTTGCTCCGGATGACTTTTTGGGCTTCTGAAACGAGAAAATCAAGGGTTTGTTTTTCACTCTCGAATTCGGCCTTAAGCCGTTCAAACTCCATGGCATTTAATTTGCTCGCGCCACTTTTCCCAAGCCAACCTCCGATCATGCCTCCTATAATACTTCCAACTCCAGGAAATATCAATGTGCCTATAGCAGCACCGAGTGTCGCACCACCACCAACCCCTGCAATCTTTGTGAAAGAGTGCGCAAGCGATGTCACCATATCAACATCGCCATCCGTGAATCTTCCAATGTTTTTGAAAACCTCTCTTGTTGTCGAAATGATAGGGAAATGACCGGTAAAGTCAAAATCCACATCAAAAAGTTCGTCTCCCGGAAAGTCAAATTCCGGCACAAAATGTGAAAATAGTTCTTCAAAAGACTCTCCAGCATCAGCAAACGAAGAATGAAGGTTTTCTCCAAGGTCTTCAGGGACAAAAGTGTCAGCTGCTCCTTTCCCAAAATCTTTTAACCCTTCCTTGCCAAACGCAAATAATTTATTGTGGGAATGAAGCAATTTATACTTAAAGAATTGACTTTGTCCTGATTCTTTTAGCCGCTCTGCTATATTTGATAACAATTGGAAGCTTGTATCATTGTCAGGATGAGCGACGAAATGAGACATTGATTTGACGGCACTTGTCATTCCGCTTGCTGCCGTTGTCCCTATACTTCCAATTGACTTAAGCGATTCAAGCAACGAACCGCTCCAACCCTCCAAATTTGGGAAAGAAGTAACACTTAACAATAATTGCTCTAATGAAGCAACATTGCTATGCGTTTTACCTATCTCTGCAATTGTTCCGACATACTCAACATAAGGAGCTGGATTTTCAGCGGATGGAGACGCCGGCACAGGTATTTCTAATCCTCTAAGTGCATCCTCTTCTTGTTTAAGTTGGAGCTTGAGATTATCAAATTCTTGCAAGGCCTTCTTTAACTGCATGGCAGACCTTGTTACATCATAATTTCTTCTAAGTTCTGGAGTATAATTGTATTTAGACTTTATAAGATTGCTCAGTATTGGAGTGGCAACGAATAATAAGTAAACAGTTAAAGCTCCTATTATTACACTCCAATGGATTATATCATCTCTGCCAAAAAACTCCTTTTCCTGAAGGTTTGGCCACTCTTTTACAGCTATAAATGAAAAAAAGAATGAAAGCGGTAGAACTAATATTCCTAAAATACTAATATATTCCCAAAAGTCATCGCTTTTAGGCGTTTGGACAACTTCGCCCTTTGACATACTTATGGGGTCATACTCTATAACTCTTATTTCTGTATTATACCAGCGTTTAAATCTAAATACATGGAAACTCGTGGCAAATAAGAATATTATAAGAAGACAACCCAACGCAATTATTATGTTTCCCCACCATGAGAAATCGTTGAAATGAATTACAATCAGGGATGCAACAATGGCTATCAAAGAACCAAGTTCCCTGAAAGCAAGACTCCATTTGAAGCCATTATATGTGCGATGTGACCTTGTGTTCATTTAACGTATTCTCTTATTTTAGATTGGCGAGCATCCTTTATAAGTTTAAGCCATCTGCTTTTGTCATCAAAAGGATATGCCGACATTATCTTTTGAAAAGGGAGTCCATATATCTCATCTTTAGATTCAAACATGCACTTCATTCTATGTTGTACAAATTTCCTTATTTCATCATTGAAATTTTCAGAATCAAAGTAATCATAAATGATATATGAACCAAGATTTGCAAAGCCCTCACATGCTCGTTGTGCAATTATATCATTATGATAATCAGAATAATCATTCAAATTATTTTGCAACTGCCATGCGTGGAGTATCTCATGTGCAAATACTTCCATAAATACTATTGGAGGAAGAATATCCAACACATAAACCTCTTGGTCAAATCCAAATCGACCTCTTTCGTTTACCTGAGATATTGTTCGCTCTGTGTGAAAACCATGTGCAGTCATTTCAGGAATTCTTTCGCAAATGTCTTTTAGAGATATAAGGTTTATTCTTACCCAATCTTTCTGAATATCCTGAAATCCATACTTATAAAGAATTCCCAAAGAGGTATTTATGAATTTGTCCTTATTGGCGTACGTAACATGATTGGTTTGGCATTTAGCACACAGATACCCATCACCATGAATGTGTTTTGCCGTAGATGGGGATACAAAACATCCACACCCACAACAATACTTTATATAGTTGTGATGAACACAACTAACATTGCCTCTAAAATCTTCATAGTAATACCCAAGAGGAAAAGATCCACATATGATGCATCTGTTAGCCATATCACAATTGATTATCAAGTTGAACAATAGCATTCTTCAAGGCTTCTTTCCAAGCTTTCATAGAAGGACGATTAGTGCCGTTGAATGTCATTATGAACACATTCTGCAAGGAAGTGGGTAGTCTTTGCAGATTTTTATGCAAATCGTAATATGCTATCCTTTGAGTATAGTTCCGATTTGTTCCAATAGGGGAAAGACCGGCCTTTATGCAATTTGTGACAGATGCATATTCCTCTGTATTATATGGGGGAAGCAACTTGCAATTTGAATATGGGTGTGTCCCTGTCAATATTGTATAGGCACTTATCCCGAACGAAAAACTATCATAACTTTCGCCGATAGGATTATGTCCTGTCTTCGCACTAATTTCGGGCGGCCTGTACGTTGGAGTTTGTGCAGTCCTTGTAAAAATCACTTTGCCGTTGACCATGACCTGACACGAATCAATATCTATTATTGACACCTTACCCATATTGGGTTCAACCATAACATTGGTAGGTTTTATATCGCCTAAAATATACTCGCCTGACTTGTGCAATACGGCAAGAGCAGCGGCCCAATTATGAAGTATTGCCAGTCTGTTACGAAAACCCCTGCTGGTGTTTAACTCATACTTGCCATGCCAAGCATTGTCATCTGGGAATTCATCCTTAATAGAAGAACCTATCCCATAATATTCCAAGATATAGAGATCTCGGCTATTCGGAAAAGCCTCCGGCATAACGAAACCTGCAAACTCGGTGCGATTTTCTTCGTAGGCAATACCGATGGGCCAACAAAAACGGATATTTGCGTTTTTCGTTTCAGGTTTTGGCTTTCGGACAAGCGTTAATATCTTGTCTCTGTTCTTGATAGCTTTATCCTTGGTCTTATAAAGTTTAAGGATGCACCATCCGTGGTGAGGGAAGTTAATCCTATAGATATATCCTTCTCCTCCTATTTCATTCGGCGCACTCTTAATAGTGACAACAACGGAATGATTATCATTAAACAGAATGAATAGCCGTCTCATCGTTTTTAGTGTTTAATGGTGAATCATAAACGCCCAAAATCAGAGTACGGTCATCTTCTTCCAATAAGCATGGTTCAGAACAATTATCAACATAATCAACCATGCTATTATATGATGTGCCGTCTTTGAACATCTCTGTCAGAGCGTTCCAAAACGGCTCAAAAGGCGTATTTACATCAACATATCGTTCAATGTCAGAATCAAACTGGGTACAGTTCCAACTTAAATTTTCGCAACCATCTGTTATCAATACAACTGCTTTGGGTTTGTCGCGAACAACTTTGGCTTCGGGGACATATACATCGGACATCTTCAATTTAGGTATCCTTATTCTATCCCATTCATTCATCATGAAAACCGTTTGATTGGGTTCGTCTCCTTTGTGTGGCGTTATAATCGAATGCCACTTCTCATTGAAATCCTTATAACCCATACGTCCGTCACCTATATGACCGCACAACATACCATCAGGTGCTACTATCATTAACATAAACGTAGCGTTGAAATCCTTTGGCTTTACAGGTTCATCAAGACATTCAATCTTCTCTATGGTCATCTGTCTGATGGCATTGCAAAGGTTGTTAAACTCAATAGTCCAATCTACATCTGTTGGAAGTTTTTTCTGTTGCATCCAATCAGATTTATCAATAAGCCGACTAACGAGGCTTAACCCCAATTCACAGTTCATTTTTGCCCCTCGATGTGCCTGAGAAGCAGAACCGGCGCCATCACTAACTATGTAGATTTGCCAGCCATTGCCTAAATCTTTGAAGATATGGTAATCTTGACAGACAGACCCTCGATCATGATGACTACGACCAAGAAATGTTAACCCAACAACTTTTCTGTCCTGAGAAACATCAAGTGTGGAGATAACGACTTCCGAAGGCGGAAAAGGATTCGTTGTTTTGTCGGGATCTATTTCGTCAATAACACCGTCATCGTTATCTTCATCTTGTTTTGGTTTCCACATAGACAAGTCAACCGACTCTTCTTCAAAATCGGTTAAACTTTTTTCAGAGGTTTGCAGTTCTGGAGTAACATCTTGCTCTAACTTATCATTTTTTTCCTCTTCCATAAATTAGGGCTTATAATGTGTCCAAAACTCCATGCCTTCAGTCAAGTCAATAGTGTCATCTTCTGTTGACTTTGCGATATTGCTCATGCTATTGCTAAGCCATGAGAAGAATTGTGCAAACCGCATTTCCTTCAATGGCAAAGCGCGATTGGCAGTCAGTCGCTTAAGTTTAGGCATTGAAACCGCATCTCCGACTCCTACACCAATAATCGTGAATTTCTTTTCGTCAACTTTCCGTTTGATGGTCTTGGATATGGCCTCAATCGACTCCTCACTGGAGGTAGGATTGCCATCGGTAATCAACACTATCCAAGGGCGGTAATATTTCTGACCGGTATCTGAATAAAATTTTTTTCTATCGGCGATTACATCATTTATCACATAATCGAGAGCAGCTACGGTTTCGGTTGTAGAACCTCGTTCTGTTAATACCGGTGCTTTATCGTCACGCGACAATAGACGGGGAGCGCGTATCAACTTTGGTTCTTGGTCAAATGTTACAATAGCCACTTCAAGCATTCCTTTGGTTTGCTTGCTAACACCATTCTTGCCATTCACGACATCGTCATAGAACGATGCAATTGCTTCGTTCAACTTATCTATTCGCTTTATTGTACTGCCCTCGGCGATAGGCTTTCGCATAGACCCTGAAACATCAAGCAGAAGCACGCAAAGGCACTTCGCTTGATAGTTTTTAGGCGCATTGATGTCTGTAGCCATTTCACTTAGGATTTATGGTGTCATCATCGTCGTCATCATCGGATACTTCCGACTCTACGTCTGCATCGGGATGAACATTCTCGTTGTTATCAGAAAATTCAGAAACATCATCTTCCACTGTTTCATCATCTGGGTTTGAAGAATCATTCATCGAATCATTATCAGAAGAATCCTCATCAGACTCGTTATCATCAGCACTATCCGAGATAGTATCATCTGCTGGATTATTCAAATGAGAATCTTCCTCATTCAAAAAGTCTTCGGGGGTTCCGGGATGTGGGTCATCCGATGATGCGTCATATTCAGGGGATGTACCTGTGGTACGACCATAGTAATTCTCCTCATCGAAAGGTTCATCTTCCGATGTATGATGACCGGTTTCTCGACGCGCTCTTGCCGAAGGATCATTCGGATCAGTCGGTTCATTTGGGTGATTTGGGCCATTTGGATCAGTCGGGTCATTTGGGCCATTAGGACCTCCATTAATTGAACCATTACCTCCACCAGGGGAACCAGGACCGCCAGGCTTATGCATTCCGATGATAGCATCACGCATATCACGATACCAAGCCTGATAAGAAGCCTCAATGATAGCTTTCTTCATTCCAAGCACTATATCAAAGACTTCTCTATTTTCGGTCTTTATCGATACATGCGCAGTTGGGATGACAGTTCCATCATCATCTGTAACTTCCCAACCAAGTTCTTCTTTAGTGAGGTTGTCAGTTCGTTGTAATATGCGTTTAATCTTATTAAACGGTCTACTAAAAATCAGAGGTGCAAGACGACCGATTTCGCTCTCGTTGACCTTGGCTATAGATTTTGCAAAATTAAGACGGACTAAATCTTGAGTAACTGATTTTTCTTTGTGTAGATATTGCTCATATTGACCATCTGCCAACATCATTTTGTAGAAAACAGGGGATACATCTATAAGAATGAAGAGCATCATAATCATCCCTACCGCAGTAAAAATGTAGTAGGGTAAAGCATTAAACAACGTATTTGTAAAGTAGCCGCAAACTAAGGCTGTTACTATAAACCAAGGATATAGAACAAGTGCGCCCTTAAATTTAGGATTCTCTATTTGCGCAGTTTTCCCATCTTCATCTTCATCTCCTTTAACTACATTTTGTAAGAAAGGGAAGGAAACTGATATTAAAATCAGAAATATGGCCAATGAAATGTATCCCCAATAATCCTTAACCCATGTCCAATCATGGTAGCCCTCTTCAGTCCCTTCCTGATAAGCAATAGCATGAAGAGCTGATAATCGATCATAGAGTCCAGCTTTGTTAATATTTATTGAATCTAACGCATTTTGTCTGTTAGACAATAGAACATTTCTATTTGCTACATATTGAGATTTTCGAGTTTCATATTCAGCTTCCCCATTAGTTAAAGCTGCTATAGTATCTTGTAATTCTCTAACCCTATCTCTATATGGTGCCAATGCAGCATCTCTATTAGATTGAGCTACACTATTCGATGCATTTGCAGCTGCTTGCCAATCACGAAGTGCTGCATTAAATTCCGCTGATGAATCAAAATTTTTTCGTTGAGGCATACCAGTTTTTCCAGAGGAATAGTTCTTTTTACTCTCTCTATCCAAATCGGCCAATGCTATCGATAAAGCCCTTTCAAATGCAGGAATTTTAGCCTGGTTTGATTTAATTGATAAAATTATGGAATCGCATCGATGTATAGAATCATTATTTAATTTCAAAGATTCAGCATATTTGTCTTCAATGACATTTTCTTGAGTTACAAGGAGCTTTTCATCAATTTCATGCTTGAATATTTTTAATTCAAGAGGTGCAGAAATAACTATACCAAGGAAAATTGAAATCAAAATACGGGGAAGTGCAGAACGAAGTTCAAGCCAAGAAATGGTAACCTTACCATCAGAATACATTGTATTTGTAATAAACCTATCAAGGAAAAATATCATCAATCCCCACAGGAATGCGAAACAGCCAGCGAACCAGCTCCATCGCATATCACCTGTCTTTTGATCAACACCTCCAAAGACGTAACTAATAGCAATATAACTTGAGAACATCGCCATCAGCGCAGTAAAAAATATAACTGTGCCAATGCCCATGTATTTTGAATGTTCAGCAGGACACATACGTAGAAGCCTTCTATCTGCGCCTGAACACCACCAAAAAGCTTCCTGAATCCAAGAACCTCGATTTTCTTTCTTCTCTCCTTGTTTGCGAATATTCTTTATGCGGTTTTGAGTTTCTCGCATATGCTTTTCGGCAGAGCCACCTGAAGCCAAGTCATCTGAAGATGCAATAAGATGAGGATTGATTTCTTGCACTGGGCAAGTCCAATCATAAATCTCCTTGTATCCATACTTATGCGTGACGTTATGACCGTCTTGACCAGTCTCTCCCGGTCTGCCTTCTGGCCCAATTACGCATCCTCCGTCAATTCGCTCTCCTGTTTTTGTAGATATAAAGAAAAGGTGTCCTTTCTCTACATGTGGTCTGAATGTATCTCCGTCCTTGCCATCTTCTCCTTTCTGTGCTTGCTCTGCAACCCACAGAAGAAAGTCATGGAAGTCTCCTGTATGTCCCTCGTTAAGCCAAATCTGATATGCGGATTCACCACGTGGGCCTTGTGGGCCAGTTTTGCCAGTAGCTCCAACAACATCAAATGGCCCGAGGATTTCACCTTTTTGATTCTTAAAGTAGAGTTGATGTTTGCCATCGTCAGGGAAATAAGGTTCCCATGTATCTCCACTCGCACCTTTGTCTGCTCCAGGACCTTGCAGCCCCCTTATGTTTACCGGTTCGGTACGTTCACCAGTACGGGTATTCTCAAAATATAGGATACCTTCATCAGAGACATACGGCTTCCAAGTGTCTCCATTCTTTCCGTCAACACCTTCGTGGCCATTTTTGCCTGATTCTCCTTTAAGGAAATCAAAAAAGTCTTTTTCTGTCAGTTTGTCTCCATTGGGCTGAATGGATTTCCACACTTCAAAAGCAGAAAGACCATCTTTACCATCTTTGCCTTCGTATCCATCTTTGCCTTTTTCGCCAGCAATGCTACGTATAAAGGCGGTGTAACTGAGTTCTTCTTCAGTTGCACCTTTTGGTTGACGACCTTTCCACTCTTCATACGCAGAAAGTCCGTCTTTGCCATTAACAACTTTTCCCGGTTCTCCTTTAAGGCTATCAAGAAAATCCTCCCAATCTTGTTGAGTCGGTTTCTGAATCCCTTTGCGTCTGCACCATTCAGCAAACACGGATTCTCCATCCTTGCCTTTAAGCCCTTTAATTCTATCGGTCTTAATGCCATCCGGATGAGTTATGACTATATCACCGTTCTCAGGATCATAGGAGAAAATAAATCCATTATCTTTTAATTCATCATTACTCCCTTTGTCGCCTTTAGATGTGGACATATCCTTAAGTCCCATCTTATTCCATGCAGTAATAGAAAGGTTTCTCGGAGGCTCTCCAGTTTCAACGCCATTTTTATCAACATAAATGACATTTACCTTATCGTTTAGCTTTCCTGAGAATCCATCTACCTTGAAGTAATCCTCCCCGTCAAAATATATGTGCCCAATATGGGCTGTTGGAATAAATTCAGCCATTTATGAAAAGTTTATGCCACCGTTCTAACACTCCTTGTTTGACAGTGGTATCGTCATTGTAGAAAAACTTATCCTGAAAATCGCTATATAAAGTATATAACTCGTCAGATAAAACGGTTGACTCGTGCTGCTTATATTCGGTGATTGCGCAAAGAGCCCCACAAGCCTTTTCAAATTTCGTATTTTGATGAGTTATTACCTCATTAACACTTCCGTCAGAATTGCTTACAGAGTCCTTTATAGCAGTCTCAATACTTAAAAGACTGAACAAAAATGATCTTAATGCATATTCATAGGAAGAAAATCCATATTTGCCAAAATCATCTTCGTGACGACATGATTCCAATATTGCGTCTAATAAATTGGCAACATCTATTTTAATAGTTATGTCAAACTTTCTAAACTTATTGACACATTCTAAAAGTTTAGGATAGTTTGCAGAATTAAGAAGCATAACTTGGAAGTCGTTCCAAAAAGATTCAGGAGAAGATTCAGGCAGGATTGTATTCATCCGGCCATCACTCAAAAGACAAGATGCGTATTCGTTTTTTCTTTTACGCAGTTTTGCAATACCGTCTGATTCATCGATGCGGTCAACTACATCTTGCTTCATATACTCAAACAAAGCATCCTTTAGGGCTTTGTAAGTGATGAATTCTTCAACGGTATTATACTGCCCTTTTAATTTGTATGTTTCATCTAATGCCTTTGCCAAATAAGTCGCTAAGTATTTAACAACTTCTTTATCGTCATTAGGTAAATTTCTTATAGCAGATATAAGTTCTTTCTCTTTATTAGATAAAGATGTATCCTCAACAAAAGTATGGATTATTGCTTCCCCATTCCTTTCGCCTTTTAGTTTATTAATGTTATTTTGAATTTTCTCCACAACATTAACGTAATCCAATGCCCTTAAAGCTTTATGGAGTCTCTTTATCTGAGTTATTATAATATCATGAGTATTATAACCCTTTAACCCCAAAGCCTTAAGACTTTCGATTATATGGAAATATGCTTCTTTTAAATTGTTGAATTTAACACGTGCTTTCTCATAAAACACTCTATCTACATCTCCAATGGATCCAACCATAAGTTCCAGAATGTTTTTTATGAAAGGAGCTATGCCCGCATCTTCGCTCATTATAATGTCATTACCATTATACTTAAGAAGCGGATTGTCAGATTTGCAGTCAATAATTGTGATATGATTATTAGGCAAATTTATACCTTTCTTCATTCCACTATCCGTATCAACTGACTTTTTAAGGTCGGTGAGAACATTATCAGTTACTGTCTCTACGACAAGTTTGTCTATATTGTCACTTTTGAATAAATTAAAAAGATAAAACAACCACTTTTCGGGTTCTCTTCCAGCAAGTTCCATTTTTAAAATTTCATGGAACTGTTGTACTAGATATTCATCATCGCTATTAACGGCAACTTTTGCCAATGCGATGGCTATATCTAAATCTTTTTTTAATGCCTTACTAAGTGCTGCGTCTACACCCACCCTCTTCTCACCGATTCCTGGAGTATCAACAATTTGGATTTTACCAATGGGCTCACCTAAAAGTCTAAAATCTGTATATACTATGGCCTTCTTTGTAGCAAGGACTTCATAACTTACATCTTTAGTATTGGGATCCTTACGATATGAAACCAAAGGCCGATATGCAGCTTTAGATTCATTGCTTAATAAATCGTAGATAACACGCTCGGTACCAAGTAGCAATTTGGCATATTCTTGGTAGTGGTCGATATAATCATCTAAGGTTTTGCAAAATCCACCTTTACCTAATGGTGGATTATCGGTTATGTCATGTATAACGCTTCTGTTTGTTTTACAAAATTTTTTGAATCCTTCTATTGTCGTTTCATTGGCAGTCAGGGGGATATTTAGCATTCTAAAATAACTGTTTAAAATGCCACACATCTCTTCTACTGAATAGCGATCAATGACAGCTACATTATGAGCAACCTTTTTTTCACCCTTTTCAATATATTCATATGGTGAATTAATGATATTAATGGTTGTTCCTGTGCATTTGTCCAATTTTGAAGTAGGGACAATCCATGTATCAAGCCCTGTTAGTTTTGCGATAACCTCGCTTTTCCCTCTACGCCATGGGCCTATGCACCCGATATTCAAGTACTCTCTTGTCGATCTTGCTTCTGCTTCTATTAATTCTCCTCTATTATTCATAGAATCAGATAAAGCATTATCTAATTCTGTTTTAAAATCGTCTAATTCCTTTTTGAGTTTTTGCCAATCAGACTGACATTTTGGAGAACTTTCGGAAATAATTTCATCCCAAATATCGCTGTTAGTTTCTATGAATTGGCAAATCGACATAATGTTTGATTGCCATTCCTTAGCTTCTTTTAGCTTGGAAACAAACTCAGGGCTCGCGTTATTGCGGGCAGAGACAATGTCATTTATTTGTTGTTGTAACATATCTTTTAGGAGATGTTATTCGTATTCGTAATGTGTGATTGTGCCTTCGCCGGAGCAGTCGGGACATGTGCCGGTATAGGCGTAGTTGCCATATTCGTCAACAAAGTTGACTTGACCATAGCCCGCACATGAAGAGCAGGTAGTGGTGACAGCTTTTAGGGTGGAGGATGTCGTGCTTGAAGAAGATTCGTTGTACTTCTCAACGGCACGATATACATCATCACCGTATTTCCCAACCTTTGAGGCGGCTTTGCCGCCCTTGGATGCCGCCTTCTCAATGACCTCGATGGTCTTGGTTGCCGCTTTGCCCCGACACGATGTCAGAGTGGCTTGCGTGGCAAACGCAAGCAGCAACAAGGAGAGTATATAGGTGAATTTTTTCATGATTCTGATTGGTTCTAAATGTATAGCGAGGTTGAGACCTCGATTGTTTCAAATTTTGACATCAACGCTAAAGCGGCTTCATTCTGCGGGTTTATGTGCGTCGTAATGCGTTTGACATCCTTTGGCACACGCTTTGCAAGATACTCTGCCAGCATTGCTGTCATAATGCCTTTGCCCCAATAGTCCTCTTCAAGTAGGAAAAACAAATTACAGGCATCGTCGAAAATTTCATCTATTCCAACAATGCCTATCATTCGATCTTCCCGATTTGAGATGGCGGTGAGCAGTGACGCACCAAAGTTAGCATTTATTTCCGAGATTAGCAAATAAAATCTTAAAGAATCTTCACAATCTTTAAAAATTTGTACGCCGTCTAAATGCTGCATTACTTGGGGATTAGACATCATACGATGGATTGAGGGAATGTCTTTGTCTTTTATCTCCCGGAGGTAACATTCGGTGGATGTCTCAGTATCGAGCAATTTGTTTTCCAAAAGCTCCAAAGAGGTGGTTAAGGCTACACGATTCCAACACTTTTGCCATTCGCAGTCTGCTTTCCATCTTTCAGCATCGTAATAGAAGTTTGTAAAGCAGGTTTTGCAAAATCTGAATAGCTCACAGTCCGCACACCGCACCTTGCGTTGCTCTGCCATGTATGAGACGGCTTCATTAACTTTATTGTAATCCCAACCATTCCTAACATTGCCGAACCGCAGTTTATCAGAAATTTTTTCGCAGATTCCCAATTCACCATCGGCATCTATATAACAGCGGTTATTAAATGGTATGCAAACAAGAGGCGTGTGTTTGTCTGGTAATGGAAATATCGGCCTGTCTAAAGTGGGAGTACACAAAAGGTCGAAGTAAGTTTTGGCAAATAAATTATCGCGATTATGAGCATAAAAATCCATCAAATCACGCATTACGCCCATGGTTTCTTTCTCATCGATGGCGTAATCCGATAGTTTGCAAGGAGAAACACCACTGATAAGATAAGGAGCTTTGCCCCGCAATACCCATGTGCGAGACCATTCTATTGCAAGTGGCTTCAAATGATGGATGTCGGGCAGTGTAACAAGAATGTTCACCTTGCTATCCCAATACTCAGGATTTACGGTTTTAATCTGTTCCAAGATATTGAGAACTTCCTGCTGCGTGTTGCTCCCATTCTTGTATATCCTCCTCAATTCTGATTGAGGAGTGCCGTCGTATGATATGTTTAGTGTAAAACCATGCTCAACACACCATCCGAGGAAGTTATCATCCAACAATTTTGAACCGTTGGTACTTATGGTATAGTCAGTATCTTGTGGAAGAATCCCCTTAGCTTGCTCAACAAAGTATTTGATTTTGTCAGGATAAAGCGTTGGCTCGCCACCATAGAACACAATGTTCAACCTCCGTTCAGGTACGCGATGCTTTGCAATGAAAGAAATGGCTTTGTCCAGTGTTTCTTCACTCATCACTTTTGACGAGTGAGTGCGATTTCCCTCATAGTTGCCACCATAGCAACAATATGAACAACGGAAATTGCAATTTTGAGTAAGTTCCAAAATAAACGTGTCTATATTGGGAAGACAGTCAACCCTTTCGACATCACCGAAAACAATCGGCGACATGACAGGTGAAACGTCTCCTTCGTTGAAAACGTCTATTCTATTGCTATTGATATCGTAACAATAGCGATTGCCTGAACTTGTCTCAATAACCATTTCTTCTCTATAGATTACATGTGCGCCACATACTTAGCATTGTTTATGTCTTTGTTCCCGGCCTTACGGAAGCAAACGATGTTGCAACGTCCCAATCCCATGGCTTGAATTTGCTCCGAGGTAAGTTCGTTGCGGTTTATGCGATGAATGACACGCTTCTGTGGTTCTCGTATTACTGCTGTTTCCATATCTTTTGGTTTACTTTGCTCCACAATAAGGACAGGGACTTACGCCAGCGGCACGAGATTCACCGCATGACGGACATTCTATGCCTTTACGGAGGTCGATTACTTTCTGATATTCTCCCGATTCTACCCACTTCAAAAGTTCTGCGGCACGAAGCACGAGCCAGGGATGTGTTGAGTTGGCAATTGCCAAAAACTTAAACGACTCATCAAGGAAGCCGGTGTTCTTCGTGTTGAAGTCGTGGGCTTGGTCTATGAAAGCCTGTGTGTTGATGTTCTTGTAGTGGGATTCGGGTAGACCGGCCATCTTTATCATGGCTCGTATGCAAGCCGTGACATCCTGACAGGCAAGAAGTCCGGCGCGGTCGGCGGTGAGTTCAGACATTCGCGACCAATAGAACAACGGCAGTTCTATGGCAGCGTTCAGCAGTCCTCCCAAGTCTATAATTCCGGTGAGGCTGTTCACTATCATGTGATAGAGTACATGATGGCTGAGGATGTGTCCAAGTTCGTGACCCACAATAAAGGTCTGTTCGCTCGGTTCAAGCAAGTCAAGCGTACCCGAATTAAGTACCATCAACGGTTTTTTCTCGCCGGTGGTGAATGCGTTAATCATGTAATCGTATTGTAGGTACAAGTCGGGTACAAGTTCCTTATCCATGTCGAGAGTATCGACAGCATTGCCGAGAACCTTGTGGATTTCGGGATAATCCTCCTTGTCAACCTTCAGGCAACTGCCGGTGTATTGAATCCGATAGATGCGTTCCACACCCTGACGGATAACCTCTGCCATTATCTTGCGGAAGGCTATGTTGTTCTTGAGTTTGTCAAGAGCCTTTTTATCGTCGGGATGTTCATAATCCGTGGATTGAAGTCCTATTAGTTTTTCCATATAGCGGTAAGTTTTGATATTATCATAAATAGAAGAGAGCGGAAACCGTTATTTCCTACGGACGAAACTTGTAACTTTCGTTCACTTTCGATCCATTTGAATAGAAAAGGATGAGAAATTAGTCTTGCCTCAAAATTCCTATATAACGGTTTTATTGCCGTTTCAGGCTTCGCGGTCGCATAGACTACTATTGGCGTAGTTTTTCGGCTCATGGCGTTTCGCAGTCTGTCTTGCGACACCACTTCTACATCTGCGGCATTCCCTACAAACTCCATGAAACGAGCATAGTCAAATTCTAATGTATCTCGTATAGTAAAGAGAATACTAAAGAACGCTTCAAATTTATCAAGTTCAAATGCCAGCATTACAGAAATACGTTTAAGCATATTGGCCTCTGATACAGATGTAGCGGTTATTATCATCGAGCAGGTCTTGGCACGACCCATGTCGTCATGCTCCTTGCAAGGAATATCATTGACAAAAAGGATGTAATTCCCTGCCAAGTCTTTAGAAGCTAGCATTTTTATGCCATAGTGAGAGAATAATTGAATGGCTGAATCAGGAATACCAAGACGATTGGCGGCAGTTACTTCCTCAACGGAATCCTCTGACAATCTAAAGATCTTGTATCCACCGAAAGAATACTGGGCATATAGGTTAATCATAATTTCACCTCCTTCCATTCCTCACAGGTATGATACATTTCGATTCCTTCGGAACAATCTTTAATCTTGCCTTGATTTTGCAGTTCGGAAATCAACTTTTTAAAGGCTTCGTAATCTATACCATTCCACCAGTTAGCCAGACTGTAATACACGTTTCTAAGATAACCAAAGAAACCGGTGTTATTTTTTTTATCCTCCTGTTGCTTTAGCATTGTCTTGACAATGAGAAATCTCAATATATGAAGTGCCGTCTGCTCACAGTTTTGGGGCAAATATCCTTTGCCGGGAACTATTTCATACCATGCATTGGGGACAACCACTCCATCAACTTTTGCCTCCGGGTCGTTATCAATGGAATAGGGATGTTCTACGTCATATTGATTACCATCGCTCAAGAGAACCGTCTTATCCGAGATAAGTGTACACGAATAACCGGTAAGGACTCCATTACGTTTGACTACCATAGGTGCGGCCATTTGTCTATACCGTATCCCACCTACGGTTGCAATTGGCAGTATGGAAACCACCATTGAAGGGTAGGCAGACAGTGTTTGGAGTAGAGTTGAATATGTTGTCCTGACTTTTGAAACCACCTTGTCTATTTCGCCGGATTCAAGCCACTTTTCACACTTCAAAGGCACAAACATGACCATTTTAAGGTCCGTTCTGTCTTTCACTATGATGTTCTGCAAAGCAACTTCCAAATCATGAATGCGATTGTGGGCATCGTTAACCGATTCGGAGCATTCCATTATATACGGAGTGTCAATTGCCACGATAAAGACATCACAATTGGAAATTAGTGGAAGCATCTCGCTTTCAAACTCCATTTTTTGAGGATTGGTAAACTCTCCCGGCACGTCATAGAAATCCACCATCAAACGACCAGGCTTATCGGAAAGTCGGAGTGAGATGTTGTATTTCTGGATTTTAGAGTCTCCCAATCCTCGCGTCATAAACATCGTGTTCGGCTTGCGAGTGCTCAGAAGCATCTTCAGATTCTTATACTTTTCTTTGATACTGAACTTGCTGAATGCTTCATAATCGGTGGAGTCCTCGCATATAAAATGTGAGGATAACGATCCCGACAGACCTAAAGTTTCCATTATGCCTGCAAGAATCGTTGACTTACCGACCCTTTTACCGCCGAGCATTATGACATTTACTTGCGCCATTTATTTCACATTCAGCATTTCTTCGCCACAGATGAGTTCGTAGCCATGTTTGTCGGTGAGCTTAAACTTGCCGAGTGTTTTCATCTCGGTGTAAAGGTCAACATCACTAGAGAAGAGATTGAACAAGTTAGAGACAAAACGCTTAAACACATTCCCTTTGCTTTGATTGTCCGCATACTGTGCCGTTACATATGAAAGTATGTAGTAAAGAGGCTGGACGCAGTACATAGGTTTGAGTTTCGGATTTGGCTTGTAGAACTTGTAATATGTTTCATCGGGCAGTCCGTTTGGATTGGTGAGGATTCCTCCCGAAGCATTGCGCGAGAAATCGTCAAACTCAATACCGCCAATGGTAAGAATCGGAGTTATGGCTGCCCCCACCGACTTCCTGTCGTTTAAGAAATCAATGAGTTCAGCATACGCTTCTTTCACTTTTGCATTAACTTCGCCCATACGGTGTTCATAGTAATACTTCTCGCACTTCAACGGAACGAAAAGGATTAGCTTCTCGTCGTCTGCTTCTACATTGTTTTTGAAGTAGTCACAAATAATCTTGCTCATGTTCTTTGCATCGTTGAATGCGCCACTTTCTTCCATAAGATGAGGAGTATCAATGGCGATAAGAACGGCGTTTGATTCTGCGATGAACTGATCTACCTCTCCAGAATGGAGGCCACCGTTGATAAATTCGCCGGGGAAGTCTTTAATCTCAAGGTCAACGGCAGTTTCCTTTCCTTTGAGGCCAAACTCATAATGGAACACGTTTACCGAACTGGTTGAAGAGATCCCGGCTGAAGGACGGTCAACAACGCTCTTACCTTCTTCAAATATGCTATTAATCTCATTTCGGCATACATTCATACGAGCCATCGTATCAGCATCGGGAACAAACTTCAATTTGGTTTGGGCTATGCTTTCGTTGGTGTTGTGAAAGATTGCAGTCAGTATTGTAGTTTTCCCGACTGCACGGGGTCCCATCATACAGGCTTTCATGGTTGCTCTTTGTCCGACGAAATGGCCAGTGTTTTTTTTCGTCCGTTGGAATATATTTTTCAGTTTGTCGATCATGTTCAATTATGATTTGATTGTCTTACAACTTACAAAGATATAGTAAATCTCCGATATCTATCAGTTAATATGCCCAAAAGCATAAAATTACTCGTTTTTTATGTTCTTATGGGTAAATGTCTTCTTGTAAATTTTTAGATATCTCTAAATAAGAGATTAGGATTCCAACTTACTCTCAAAAAGTCAAATAAATTTATCTCTGATTGTCCTCATTTTCTAAACAGATTATTATAATTTTAAACATATTGGTACTATTGATAATTTCCACGGGTTATGCCCATCTCATCTGCAGAAAAATAACTAACTTTGCATATCGAGTAAGACTCTATTATTTAGAGAGTTGGACAGTTGCCAAACAATAAAGGCTTAATCCACGAGGTGGAAACTGAGGCTTTGTCTAAAGGCTTTTCAAAATAAAAGAGTGGGCTTTGTCAACTACGGAAGTGTAGAGGCTGGCAAGATAGATTTGGGTTGTGGTTTACGAATCGTGGTCCATGCCTTCGCTGATTACTGACATGGGGAATATACCCTTTGCTTTGGCGGCGGATCATGTTTGAGATTCTTAGTGCCATTTTAGTGCCAAAACTCTGTCTGATGTGGTCTTTTCTTGGTCTGATTTCGGTCCTGAATCGAAAGGATCAGATGCGACAAACCGCAGAGCTATTTGATAGTCTGCGGTTTGTCGCTTTCGGACTGATTTTCGTCCGATTAGGTTGCGGAAAGACAGGGATTCGAACCCTGGGTACCCGTAAGAGTACAACGGTTTTCGAGACCGTCCCGATCGACCACTCCGGCATCTTTCCTTGGTGGTTTTTGATAGCGAATGCAAAGTTACTACTTTTTTTCTATTCTGCAATCTTTTCTTTACATTATTTTACGTTACAGTTTCTTTATTGTGTGATTTATAGCACATTATCACATACCGGATTAAACTGCCGGAATGACTGATATAAAGTGGATTCAGAGAGAATCTGATATAGAGGGCAACGTGTCTGTTTTATGTTTTAAAACATGATATGTGGTTTTATTTCTCCAAATTTGTTATTATTGCATAGTATTTCACATGAAAGACTCCTGTCTTTGAAAATTATAGCCCAATGGAAAAAAGAATAATCCCATCATCGGAGTTGATAATCAATGAAGATGGATCAGTATTTCACATTCATCTGCTACCCGAACAGATAAAGGAGAATATCATACTTGTCGGCGACCCCGGAAGAGTTGACATGGTGGCATCTTATTTTGATGTGATAGAATATGACGTGTCTTCCCGTGAATTTCATGCGATTGGCGGAAAATATAAAGGGAAAGAACTTATGTGCATTTCCCACGGAATAGGTCCTGACAATATCGAGATTGTAATAACCGAACTTGATGCCCTTGCCAATATAGATTTCGCCACACGTCAGGTAAAACCTAACCATCGTACGCTCAACATGGTGAGAATAGGCACATCCGGATCCATACAGTATGACCTCAACATCGGAGATTTTGTAATTGCCGAGAAAGCGATAGGATTTGACGGCATTCTCAATTTCTATGCGGATCGCGACAAGGTGTGCGATCTTGATTTTGAAAACCTTTTCCGCAATCATGTTAACTGGGATCCATCCTGGGCCGCTCCTTATGTGGTTGACGCAGATCCGGAGTTGGTGGAGAGGATCGGCAAGGAAGACATGCGAAGGGGATTTACTATCGCGGCCGTTGGATTCTATGCTCCACAGGGAAGAATGGTAAGACTCAAGCTGAAAGATCCCGCTTTGAATTCCAAGATAGAGAGTTTCAGATTTGACAACCGTCCGATCACCAACTTTGAGATGGAATCCGCCTGTCTGCAGGGAATGGCACGTCTGCTCGGGCATAAAGCCATGACCGTCTGCTGCATCATAGCACAACGGAGGTCTGAAAATGCCAACACAGACTATCAGCCCTCGGTGGCACGTCTCGTAACGACAGTGCTTGACCGTCTCTGACAATTCAGGTCAAGGATCTTTATAATTCTGAAATACAAGGATTACAGTCCCGGCATATCAGGCATCAGGACGAGTGATAAAGGCATTCAGGCAATGGAATATCTGTTGCCGGGATGCCTTATTATTATGCCGTCAAACTCCAGTTCTCCGAGTGTGGTCATGAGTCTGGATATAGGGATAAGCGTCTGCTGACGTATCTGGTCTATCTGCATGGGATCCTGACAAAACTTAAGAGCCTCATACACGAGACCGGCGTCTCCTTCAAGTTCCGGAAAAAGATTACGCTGCTTAGGATCAATCTTTACGTTGAGAGGTTGCCATCCAAGCATCTCTATAAGGTCGGCGGCACAAGTTACGAGATGTGCTTTATCCTTCCTTATAAGAAGATTACATCCCTCACTCATGGCATCGGATGACCTTCCGGGAAGTGCCGCCACCTCCCGGGAATATGAGAACGCAAGATTGGCAGTAGACATTGCTCCACCTTTTATAGGGCTTTCAGCCACAACCGTGGCATCTGCAAGGGCAGCCACTATCCTGTTTCGCTGGAGAAAACGCTGGCGATAAGGTTGTTCTCCAAAGGGATATTCCGATACGATTGCCCCGCCATTATGAAGAATGGCGCGTGCCAGATCGCGGTGAGTGGACGGATAAATCATATTGAGGCCATGAGCCATAACCGCTACAGTGGACACTTTTGCTTCCAGGGAGGCATTATGGGCCGCAGCGTCTATGCCATATGCCAGTCCGCTCACCACTGTGAGATCCGGGAAATAAGCAGCCAGATCACTCACCAATGTATTACAAAAATTTAGTCCGTAAGCTGTGGGACGACGAGTGCCGACCAGATTTATCACATGCTCTCCGTCAAGACTTGCATTCCCCAGTTTATATAAGAAGACAGGGGCATCCGGAATCTGTGAAAGCCTCACCGGATAATCATCATCAAGCAGGAAATGGCCATGAATATTATGACGCTCCATAAGATCACGCTCTTTCCGTGCCCTGAAAAGAGCCTCGTCCCGCTCCATTTTCTCAAATGCCTTCCCGCCGGAAATACCAAGAATACCTGTGAGCTCGGGAGTGGGCATAGTGAAGAATTCCTCCGGGGTCACACCAAGTTCAGGAAGCGCGCGCACCATCTCCGGTGAGATGTGCCTCACCATAGAAAGGGCTATCTTATATGTGATTGAATCATCGGCCATTCTCAGCGGGATATGACATTCGGAAGCTTCAATGTATGAATTTCTTAAACACGGCAGCCAGTTCGTCGCCTCTCGAAAGTTTTCCGTCCTTCAGGACAACTACGGTCACTACCGCCTCAGCCACGAGATCGCCGTTGGGTTTCACGATATCCTGATGGAAAATAAACCGCGGACCTTTGCGGTCAAGTCTCAGGCAGCTCAGGAAACTTTCTCCACCTCGCAATGAAGTCTTATATTCAATCTCAATCTTACGCACCACGGCGTCGAGTCCATGATTGTGCATCTCGATAAACGACAGTCCCGCGTCAGAACAGAATTTATGCCGCGTATGCTCCATATAGTGAAGATAATTCGCATTATTCACAATCTGTTCGCAGTCAAGTTCGTAATCGCGCACTTCCATGTCCATCACAAAGCAGTATCGCTTGTTGTCTTTTATGAATCTCATGTCGGTCTAAAATTATCAGGTTACGGACTGATTATCGCTCTCTCTTTCCGGCTAATCGTTCTACAGCAATGCTGAAACTTTCCTTGTCGGCAAAAGCATCTGCGGGTATACACAGAAAACCCTTGCCGGGAGCCTCCAACGGAAACGAAACAGAATCAGTGCCTATCTTATAACGCCTGAACATGCCGGATGGTATCACCTTTGAATAAAGAGGCGAGAAGGTCTCCTCTCCGGTGTCTTTATCAGTCATCTTCTCAAAGAGATCTACCGACACACCATCTCCTCCAATCCTGATCCGGTGAAACAGAATATTCATGGCAGTCACGGGTCTCAAGGCATGATAATAATAGAGAAAGGCAATAGCCATCGGGAAAAGAATGAAAATAAGCATCAGGCATACCAGTCCCCAGCGTATATCAACAGTCAGTGCTGCCAATGCCATCACAACCGTGAGCACAGACATGGCTGCGAGCCAAGGTTTGCCATAAAGCGTAAAGAGCCAGAACGTAATGCTCCTCCCGCTCATTCTGAATATTCCCGATTCTATCTCACCCGTCATTTCAGCTTACGGTCTCTCTCCTCTTTTGTCTTCCTGTAAGTCTCAAGATTCTTCGGCACGAGTGTCTGCACATAACCTGTGCCCTCTTTATTGAAAAGTTTCTCCATGTCGATATATTTCTCTCCATTACCCTTTTTCAGAGGGAACACCTCATCACGGCGGGCCTTTACGCGGTCTCCCATCACGGAATGTCCATTCTTTCCTATGCCTCTGAGTTCAGAATCCACACCGTCAGGGCTGCACCATACGGGCACTATCTCAGAACAAGGGGGATAACCGAGACCCGTCCACATGATATACTGATCTCTTATCAGATCGGCATCCGGCTTGTCGCCCTCTGCAAGAGGAAGGCAACCCTCGATCACAACGGTAGCAGTGGATTTATAGCGTGGTATGAAATCCTGATCAACCACCCATTTGTCCGGGCCTTCAAGATAGTCACGCTGTTTCATGTCGTGCCAGAAACGTCGGCTCAGTGTTTCAGTCAGCAATTCCGGAGTAACTTTTTTCTGCTCCACATATGGCTTGAGGAGATGGCATGCACTGGCCTCCCTTACAAAACCGTATCCCTCGTCGGGTCGTCCGGACTCGCTGAAGTTGGTGCGCACGAGCACATGGTCAGGAGCATCCTTCAGATCAAATCTCACATAAGAATGATTGTTGGTTTCGAAGAAGGCGCCGTTGCCGTAAGCGTCTATCACTCCGAAATTTGCCTCCACACCCATAGGTCGCGGATATGAATCGAGGAATTTGGCAAAGTCTTCCACAGTCACGCATTTCTTGAGAGCCTTAGCCATAAGAATACCCTCCTTGTCCATCATCTTTGCCGGCACCTTGTCATCCTTGATATTATATGAAGCCGTGTTCATAATCGCGAATCCTGCATCGTTCATGCCCATCCATGCCTCTTTGAGAAGACGGTCAGAAGCATTGAAAAGTCCCACGTATGAATGTTCTCCATTCTTTCCGGCAACATATTCGATTTTATTGTCGATTGTACTTGTGTCTCGGTTTTTCCAGAGCAACGGTCGGCCTGAAGGATTGGCCTGAGGTCCTATTATGGCTGATGTGCAGGCAAATGCCTCCAAAGCGGCAAGCACGATGCAACATACGAACAGATTGATTCGTTTTATCATAAATCGTTCAGATATTAATTCCGGACTTTCGCGATTTAGGCTGTCATGACATATTTCGTAAGCCAACAGCTTCCCATCACAATAGAAAGAGCCTGGATCTTAAGTATTACGAAAAAATTTTTCACAAAGATAATCAAAAAATTCAATATTCATGTATATTCCATCCGACCCTTATATTTTATTAGGGATGATCAATATGAAACTCCGCGACGGAGGATATGAATCTTTATCCGACCTCTGCCTGTCGTTAGGCATAGAGGAAGATGAATTAAAAAACCGGCTGCGTGGAGCCGGTTTTGAATATAATCCTGAAATAAAGCAGTTCCGTTAAATTCTGACGGGGCATCTGAAAGTCTTGTCAGACCGCGATAATCAGGGGTGTTTACCAATATTATCAGAGATTAGAGTAAGGCACTGAGAAGGTGTCGCCATCGTTTATATCTCCACGTCTCGCCCCCTTTTCAAGCCATTTCACCCTTTGGTCGGAACGTCCGTGGTTGAACGTTTCCGGCACAGCATACCCCTGTGCCTGCTTCTGAAGATAGTCATCGCCAATCTTGGAAGCTGCGTTAAGACCCTCCTCTATGTCTCCGGGCTCAAGGGAACCAAATAATTTATTGTCGTTGTAAGCCCACACTCCCGCGTAGAAATCAGCCTGAAGTTCTGTGCGTACGCTAAGCTGATTGGCTTCCGTTTTCGATACTCTTGCCATCTCCTCATGAGCCTGAGAGAGAGTGCCGAGCAGATGCTGCACATGATGCCCCACTTCGTGGGCAATCACATATGCGAACGCGAAATCACCACCTGCTTTCATCTGTTTCTCCATCTGTTCGAAGAAGGAGAGATCGATATATAAAGTTTCATCGCCCGAACAATAGAAAGGTCCCACAGCAGATGTAGCCGACCCGCAAGCGCTTTGAACAGACCCCGTATACAGCACCATTTTCGGGGCTCTGTATGTAAGACCCATCTTTCGGAACTCCTCGGTCCATACATCTTCCGTGCCCGCGAGAATCTGTTTGGCAAAATTAGCATATTCCTCCTCCTGGGCAGTAGGCTTGTAGTCCCCGCGGATCTCCTCGGAAGTGGCAAGCGGACTTGACTGATTAAGCACACTCAACGGATTACCTCCGGAAAACCACACAAGCAGCGCTGCAATTATAAGTCCGCCGATACCGCCGCCCACTCCGGCAATCTTCATGCCATTGCCTTTCCCACGCCGGTCTTCCACATTGTTGCTGAATCTACGTCCGTCAAGTCTCATTTTTCAGTATTTTTAATGATTAATGATAAGGCCGACCCTCTGCCGAAGCCGTAGTCGAGAATCATGGCCGGGAAGCCCGATTGACCTGGAATGGAAGGGAATCGTCTGATTTTATACATATAACGCGAAAAAACGCATAATGTATCACTTAATGCCACTAAATGGCCAGAATGTTAACGGGTGTTGAATAATTATAAACGTGTATAATGCATCCAACAATCCTTATATGAAATCGTTTTACTTATACAAAAAGCAATGAAGCAATATGGATAAGTGTTCAATGTTTCGTGAGAAAGTTTGAATGCGGTTTAAGTTTAGTTAGATATAGTTTATAGTGGAATCGTGAGAGGGGCGTAGTGGAAGCGCCCCTCTCTTTTGTATTTATGTCTGCTTCTGCAAGTGCAGGAAGCCCACATTCTTT